>OKWR01001728.1_pt1 | contig 13569 bp, 13 predicted proteins | sample 1607101 | NCBI WGS metagenome assembly OKWR01 (sample SAMN04414076, study PRJEB24778) | human gut metagenome | material: faecal | host: Homo sapiens
TATGCCGATTCTATGTTTAATTTTAATTTATCGGTAAAAATTTACCGAAGTATTGAGAAAATGAAAATCACTAAAAACAAATTTAGTTATTTAATATAAAAAAACAAACAAAATCCATCTTAATATCCTGATTTTATTATAATTTGATACAAACAAGATCTTCGCATACATCTGAAATAATACAGCAGATAAAAGATGTAAGTGATTTTCATATAATATCTATCACCTTCATGTTTTCAACTCAGGAACATAGATTTCACACAAAAGCACTTTATATCCTACTTTCCTTAGTTTGGTTTCAATTTAACAGAAGAAGAAACGACTTTAATAGTAAAATAGAGATTTTTCTAGGTTCTCAATCAGAATAAGGCATATATAATTATACTTTCATTCTTATTTCTACCAATTTAAAACCATACAAAAAGCAATAATTTAAAACAATAACACGTATAATATTAGCTATTTATCATACATAAAGTTTTTTATTGCATAAAATTTCTGACTTTCAGGGAAAAGTCGTACCTTCGCGCCCGATTTCACCCACACAAAAACTTATAATTTGAAAGTATAGTATGAAAATTATCTGGTCTATCCGGTCATTTAACTTTACAAACGTGCCATAGAAAGGGTTCCTGGCGAGAGAAAAACTTTCTATGTTTCATTTTATAATCAACAATTTTTCATGTTCACTTTTATTTCTATAATGGCTGTAGGAGTCCTTATAGGCTATCCTTTGCGCCGTAAACAAAGCATTCATAAGATACCTGTACTGATACAAATCGTGGTTTGTCTGTTACTTTTTATTTTGGGACTGTCTATCGGAACAAACAAACTTATCATTGGCAACCTGAGTTATTTCTGCCAGCAGGCAGCCATCATCTCCATGCTGAGTCTGTTAGGAAGCTCTGTAGCCGCTCTTCTTGTGTCTCACTTTTTCTTTAAGAAAGGAGTAAACCGTGAAGGGTAGTCTTTTGATTCTGATATTTTTCCTGATGGGATGCCTCATCGGCTATTTTTATACCATCGGATTTGACATTCATGAAATGTCAGTAAAAGTACTTTATGTATTGATGCTCCTGTTAGGAATGAACTTAGGAGGTAATCAAGATTTAAAAGGATTTGTCGCGCAATTTAATTTCAAGATGCTGCTCGTCCCCATTGCCACAGTATCAGGCACATTTCTTTTCTCTGCTATTGCCGGCTTTATTCTGAGCCAGTGGAGTGTGTTCGACTGCATGGCAGTAAGCAGCGGATTTGCGTATTACTCCATTTCGTCGGTCCTCATCACACAGCTCAAGACACCGAGCATGGGACTGCAAGTAGCCACGGAATTAGGAACAATTGCCTTGCTGGCCAATATCTTCCGTGAAATGACTGCACTGGTGGGTGCACCTTTCATCCGGAAATATTTCGGACGTCTGGCCCCTATTTCGGCAGCAGGCATCGGCTCTTCCGACATTCTGCTGGCCGCCATCACCAAATACTCCGGAAAAGATGCTATTCCGCTGGCCATCCTGCATGGTATTCTGATTAACCTCAGCGTACCTTTCTTCGTTTCATTATTTTGTAACCTGTAATACAGACACGTAACTTCATGTAAACGTAACTACATAGCAACTCTTCTGTAATAAAAAACACGGACCTTTGGGCAGACTTTAAAAAAGGAGATTATTATGGAAACAGTTGCAGACAAATATGTAGTAGAATGTACGCCCGACGGTGAATATTACGCTTACCTGTGCAATCATGAACAATGCTTTGCATACGGTGAAACTGAAGAAGAAGCGCTAGAAAACCTGGAAACCGCGGCTGAAGAATTCTACAATGAATTCAATTCTATTTTTTACATGGAAGATATAGCCTGATACTATATTGAAAAAACGCACATTGTAAGTAAATTGCCGATATTTAGTCATTTCTCAAAAGCCATTTCTGTGGGACGCAGGAATGGCTTTCTTCTTGCTCCGTCTTCTCGCTTGTTGAAACAAGTTATTCATTTGACAGTCATACCCTTGTAATATACATTCCGTTCTTTTGTACAGCGTTAAGAAAAACATGAAGCATGAAAGAAAGACCTTATTACCGGACCATTGTGGTGTCGGACATTCATTTGGGAACTACCCATTCGAAAGTAAACCAAATCAGTGATTTTCTTAGTAGAGTAGACTGCGGACGACTGATTCTGAACGGTGACATCATCGACGGATGGCATCTGCAGAAATCTGGCATCAGCAAATGGAAAGCGGAACATACGCACTTTTTTAAAATCATCATGAAAATGATGGAAAAACACGGCACGGAAATCATTTATGTACGTGGCAATCATGACGATTTTCTTGACAATCTTGCTCCCCTGCAATTCGCCAACCTGACCATTACAAAAGATTATATACTGGAAAGCAATGGAAAACATTATTTCGTCACGCACGGCGATGTGTTCGATAAAGTAACTACCAGCATGAAATGGCTGGCCAAACTGGGAGATATAGGCTATACGCTCCTGCTGTGGCTCAACAGCCAGTACAACCGCTATCGCGTAAGAAAAGGAAAACCTTATTATTCACTTTCACAGGCCATCAAGCAGAAAGTAAAATCTGCCGTATCCTATATTTCTGATTTTGAAAACGTATTGGTAGACTTCGCGAAAAGCCGTCAGTGTGAAGGGGTTATCTGCGGCCATATCCACCACCCGGAAAACCGCATGATTGACCAGATACACTACCTGAACTCAGGCGACTGGGTAGAAACCATGTCGGCACTTACTGAAGATGAAAACGGGGAATGGAAAGTAATCTATTACACCGAATTGGAACAGCAGGCTACGAAACCTGAAGAAAATAATGTCATACCGCTAATACCTATCGCATCATGAAAATCTTATTTATCGTTCAGGGAGAAGGAAGAGGACACCTCACGCAAGCCATTTCGATGGAGAAACTGCTTAGAAGCAACGGACACGAAGTGGTAGAAGTACTCGTCGGAAAAAGTGAATCCAGACGACTTCCGGGATTTTTTATCCGGAACATCCAGGTTCCTGTCAAACAGTTTATCAGCCCCAATTTCCTGCCTACCCACGCCAACAAACGGGTAAACCTGACACGAAGCATCTTATATAACTTGTTGAAAGTGCCGGAATATGCAGAAAGTATATGCTATATTAACCGGCATATCAAAGAAACCGGTGCCGAACTGGTTATCAATTTCTATGAATTATTAACAGGATTGACTTATTTCTTTTTCCGTCCGGCAGTACCTCAAATCTGTATCGGCCATCAGTACCTGTTCCTTCACAACCAATTCAAATTACCCAAAAAGAACAGATGCAGCCTGTTTTTCCTGAATTTCTTTACGCGACTGACTGCATTGGGTTCCTCACAAAAACTGGCCCTCTCCTTCTGCTCCATGCCGGAAGACAATCATCAGCACATCAGTGTGGTTCCTCCTTTATTGCGACAAGATGTATTGCAGCAGGAAAGCAAACCAGGCGACTACATCCATGGGTATATGCTGAATGCGGGATTCTCTGAAAATATTCTGAACTGGCATAAAAAACATCCGGATACTCCTCTCCGTTTCTTCTGGGACCACTGGGAAGAAGAACCCGTGAAAAAAATAGACTCCACACTTTCTTTCTACCAGCTTGACGATATAGAGTTTCTTCGCCAGATGGCAGGTTGCAAAGCATACGCCAGCACGGCAGGATTCGAATCGGTGTGCGAAGCCATGTATTTAGGAAAACCCATCCTGATGGTACCAGCCCATATTGAACAAGAATGTAATGCTTTCGATGCCATGCAGAACGGAGCAGGTATCATCGACTACAATTTTAACTTGAGCAACCTGCTGCGTTTCTCTCAAAACTACAAGCCCAACCGTCTGTTTGTGGAATGGGTGAAGTCGGCAGAATACATCATATTGAATGAAATAGAGCGATTTGCTCCGCAAAATACCCTGCAAGGAATGTATCTGGTAGAGGAGTTTGTGTAAAAAAATCTAAATAATCGTTCTGAAATCATATTGTAACATAAAATCATTTTCTTTGCAAAAAAAGTGATTTTATGGCCACAAGAAATAGAAAAAAAGAAAAGCCTTATTTGGAAAGAGACATCAGTTGGATGTACTTTAACCGCAGAATCCTGCAGGAAGCAACCCGAAGCCATGTGCCATTGCTGGAACGAATGGCCTTTCTTGGCATCTATTCCAACAACCTGGATGAATTTTTCCGTGTCAGAGTAGCTTCTCAAAGCCGCATTGCGGAATGCATGGATAAATCGGCTGCCAAGGAAAGAGAAAAAGCAAAAAAACTGCTTAAACAAATCGGAAAACTGAACGCACGTTACGTAAAGGATTACGAAGAAGCTGTAAGCAGTGTGACAGAGGATCTGAAAAAAGAAAATATTTATCTGGTATCCAATTCGGAGGTTACTCCCGAACAGCTACAGTTCATCCAGTCTTTCTATAAAGAAAAGCTGAATGGACTTATTGTGCCCGTGTGGTTCTCAGCCGTTAAGTTATTGGATTACGAAAACGATGAAAATATCTACCTGGCCGTAAAGGTAAGCAAGAACGGCAACAAGCCAATGGCAGACTATGCTTTTCTGGAACTCCCGGTAAATATTTGCGGGCGTTTTGTGCAATTACCAGATCATGAAAATAAAAGTTACCTGATGTATCTGGACGACGTCATCCGCTGCTGTCTTCCGCTGGTGTTCGAAGGACTGGGATACGACAAATACGAAGCCTATGCCTTTAAGTTTACCCGCGACGCAGAAATGGAAATTGACAATGACCTGCGCACCGGTACACTTCAAAAGATTTCCAAGGGTGTAAAGAGCCGTAAAAAAGGAGAACCTCTTCGTGTAATCTACGATAACAACATGCCGAAAGACCTGTTGAAAAGGGTGTTGAAAAAACTTGAACTTGACAGTCTGGACACAGTAATTGAAAGCGGACGTTATCAGAACCACAAGGACTTAATGAAATTCCCAGATTGTGGACACAGCAACTTGAAATACCCGAAATGGCCTCCTATCCTGAAAAAAGAACTTGACGGACCAGAGAGTCTGTTGAAAAAGATTCAGGAAAAAGACCGCTTTATCCATGTGCCTTATCACAATTTCGACTCCTTCATCCGTGTGCTTCAGGAAGCAGCTGTCAGCAAACAGGTAACCAGCATTAAAATTACGCTCTACCGTCTGGCCAAGGAATCAAAGGTAGTAAAAGCCCTTATCGGAGCAGCCCGTAACGGAAAGAAGGTAACCGTAGTCATTGAATTGCTGGCTCGTTTCGATGAAGCATCCAACATCAACTGGTCAAAGAAAATGCAGGATGCCGGCATCAAGGTGATTTTCGGTGTAGAAGGCTTGAAGGTTCACTCCAAGATTACACACATTGAGATGAAAAGCGGACCGGATATTGCTTGTATCAGTACCGGAAACTTCCACGAAGGAAATGCCAGAATGTACACAGACTGCATGTTGATGACAGCTTATCCGAAAATCGTGAAGGATGTAAATCAGGTGTTCGAATTCATTGAGCGTCCTTACACTCAGATACGGTTCAAGGAACTGCTTGTTTCACCTAATGAGATGAAAAACAAGTTTGTGACATTAATCAACAATGAAATAAAGAACAAGAAAGCCGGAAAACCTGCTTACATCAAGATAAAGATCAATCACATCACCGACCCGATTATGGTGGAAAAACTGTATGAAGCTTCGGAAGCAGGCGTAAATATTGATCTGGTAGTACGTGGTAACTGCTCGTTGATTACCAATGTACCCGATGTCAGCACACACATCCGGATTCATGGTATCATCGACCGCTATCTGGAACATTCACGTATTTTCATCTTCGCCAACGGAGGAGAAGAAAAAATATACTTAGGTTCTGCCGACTGGATGCCTCGCAACCTGGATCACCGCATCGAAGTGATTACTCCGGTTTACGATCCAGCCATCAAGGGAGAAATGAAACGCATTGTAGAATACGGCCTGAAGGATACCCTGCAGGGACGTATAGTAGACGGTGCAGGCGACAATCTGTTCTGGAGTGAAGAAACGGAAGAAGCTCCTTTCCGCTCGCAGGAAGCACTCTACAATTATTACCTGGCCGAAAATGAACAATAACTTAAATGTGATATTATGGACAATATGCTAAAAGACTGCAAGACGTACTATGGAGCCATTGATATTGGTTCGAATGCAGTGAGATTGCTCATCAAATGTGTAGAAGAAGACGAACAAGGAAAGGTTTTCTTTTCAAAAGTGCTTCTTTTGCGTGTCCCTCTGCGTCTGGGATTTGACGTATTTGCGATGGGGAAAATTTCCGAAACCAAGGAAAAGAACATGCTCCGTCTGATGAAAGTGTTCCATCACCTGATGAAAATCTACGATGTGGAAGACTACCGTGCATGTGCCACCTCTGCCATGCGTGATGCAAAGAATGGAAAAGATATTATCAAACGCATCAAAAAGAAAACAGGAATCCGCATTGAAATCATTGACGGACAGGAAGAAGCCAAGATGATATACAATAACCACATTGAATGCATGGAAGACCGTAACGGAAACTATATGTACGTAGATGTGGGTGGAGGTAGTACCGAAATCAACTTGCTTTCACAAGGAGAACTCGTATGCAGCCGTTCGTACAACATCGGTACGGTGCGTATTCTGAACAATGCCGTAAAGGAAACTGAATGGGAACGGCTGAAAAAAGATATGCAGGAACTGGCTATTTCTTACCCTGGTACGAACATCATCGGTTCGGGTGGAAACATCAACAAACTTTATCGTCTGGCTGAAAAGAAAGACAAGAAAAAGCAGCGAATCACAGTAGAAGTACTGCACAAACTGCATGAAAGCCTGAACAAGCTATCTGTAGAAGAACGAATGGAAAAATACCAGTTCAAACCCGACCGGGCCGACGTAATCGTTCCGGCTGGCAATATATTCCTGACCATTGCAGACATTATTCATGCTACGCATATTTATGTACCTGTAATCGGACTTGCTGACGGCATCATCGACGGACTATACGCCAGTCATCTGGAAGAGAAACAGAAGATTTTAGGCATTCTTCCAAGTAAAAAAGATGCTTCGGATGCACCTGAAGATACGGAAGAATAAGTCTTATTTTTCTGACAATAAAAACCGCTTTATGGGTAAATTTCTCATAAAGCGGTTTTTTATTATTCACAACCTGTTTACAAACTATTATTTCACATAAACATGCTGTATTTCAATAATATACATTTTATGCAAATTACCATGTCCTTCACCATACCAACGGTTTATTAACAGCTTATCCACAAACTTATCCTCCTGAATCATGTCTGCATATAATTTCTTGCACACCAAAACCAGACGTGCCTGCTCGTACGAAATGGTTCCATCTTCCATCACATAAGGTTTCAAGCCTGAAGCAGCTACTTTATCCATATCCCGGCCTGATTTGGAACCACAAATTTTATGTATATCTTTATGCTCTTCTCCTAAAAAAGACAAGGTCAGCTTATCTCCTTCTTCAATAAACTCGTATGTATAACGTTCCGGACGAATAAAGATGAAAGCAACTGGTTTTCCCCATAAAATACCAGTTCCTCCCCAGCTGGCGGTCATCATGTTAAATTTATCCTGCGTACCGGCTGTCACCAGCATCCACTCTTTGCCAATGGCATCAAACATATTGTCCTGCAATTCAGACACACTAATTTCCTTCATATTCCATTCATATTTAGTTTCTGCAAAGCTAAATATTTTTCCTCTTTCCGCCTTTCCCCTTTTTTTATTTTTTAAACCGAATTAAAATCCTATCCCCTCAAAATATCTTTTCCTATCTCGGCCTTTTAAAGTATCTTTGCAAGGAATATCATTAACTAAAAAAGAAAGGACTGAACCGTGGCAAAAGACAATGAGGTTGTACTGACCCCGATGATGAAGCAATATTTCGACTTGAAAGCAAAACACCCGGATGCCATCATGCTATTCAGGTGTGGCGACTTTTATGAAACTTACTCGGAAGATGCCGTAGCAGCTGCTGAGATTTTAGGAATCACCTTGACAAAACGTGCCAACGGTCAAAGCAAAACGGTGGAGATGGCGGGATTCCCCCATCATGCACTCGATACCTACCTGCCTAAACTGATTCGTGCGGGACGAAGAGTCGCTATCTGCGACCAGCTGGAAGATCCGAAAACAACTAAAAAGCTTGTCAAACGCGGAATTACGGAACTGGTCACACCGGGAGTAGCCATCAACGATAATGTACTTTCTTACAAGGAAAATAACTTCCTGGCTGCCGTGTATTTCGGAAAAACGGCCTGTGGTATATCTTTCCTGGATATTTCTACCGGTGAATTTCTCACCGCCGAAGGACCTACTGACTATATCGACAAACTATTGAATAATTTTGCGCCTAAAGAAGTGCTTTTTGAACGCGGAAAGAAACCCATGTTCGAAGGAAACTTCGGCAGCAAATTCTTTACGTTCGAACTGGAAGACTGGGTATTCAATGAAACATCTGCAAAGGAAAAGTTACTAAAGCATTTCGAAACCAAAAATCTCAAAGGTTTCGGAGTGGAAAATCTTCATAACGGCATCATTGCTTCCGGAGCCATCCTGCAGTATCTTGACATGACCCAGCACTACCAGATTGGACATATCACTTCTTTGTCACGCATTGAAGAGGACCGCTTCGTACGTCTGGATAAATTTACGGTACGCAGTCTGGAACTTGTGGGCAGCATGAATGAAGGCGGTACCTGCCTGCTGGATATTATCGACCACACCATCAGCCCGATGGGAGCCAGAATGCTGAAACGCTGGATTGTATTCCCGTTGAAAGAAATCAAACCTATCAACGAACGTCTGGATGTGGTGGAATTCTTTTTCCGGGAGCCGGAATTCAAGGAATTCGTCGAAGAGAAACTTCATCTGATTGGCGATTTGGAGCGTATTTGTTCCAAGGCTGCCGTAGGACGTATTTCTCCTCGAGAAGTCGTACAACTGAAAACGGCCTTACAAGCTATTGAGCCCATCAAAAATGCCTGCCTGAATGCAGATAACGAGAGCTTGCGCCGTATCGGTGAGCAACTCAACCTGTGCGCATCCATTCGTGATAAAATAGCCAAAGAAATTCAGAACGACCCTCCCCTGCTGGTCAACAAAGGGGGCGTGATTGCCGACGGAGTAAATGCCGAACTGGATGAGCTTCGTAAAATTGCGTATTCCGGAAAAGATTACCTGTTGCAGATACAGCAGAGAGAAAGCGAACTGACAGGCATTCCCAGCCTGAAGATTGCCTATAACAACGTATTCGGATATTATATCGAAGTACGTAACACTCACAAGGATAAAGTTCCTGCGGAATGGATTCGCAAGCAGACACTGGTCAATGCGGAACGTTACATTACCCAGGAGCTGAAAGAATACGAAGAAAAGATTCTGGGAGCAGAAGACAAGATTCTGATTTTAGAAACCAAGTTATACAACGAACTGGTTTGTGAACTGGCCGAGTTTATTCCTGCCATCCAGATCAATGCCACACAGATAGCACGCCTGGACTGCCTGCTGTCGTTTGCCAACGTGGCTCGTGCCAATAAATACATCCGTCCGAATGTGGTGGATGATGATGTACTTGACATTCGTCAGGGACGTCATCCGGTTATTGAGAAACAATTGCCGCCAGGAGAAAAGTACATCGCCAACGATGTATATCTCGACACGGAAGAGCAGCAAATCATTATTATCACCGGACCGAACATGGCCGGTAAGTCGGCTTTGCTCCGACAGACTGCCCTCATCACCCTGATGGCGCAGATTGGGTGCTTTGTCCCTGCCGAAAGTGCGCACATCGGCCTTGTAGACAAAATCTTTACCCGTGTAGGTGCCAGCGACAACATTTCAGTAGGAGAATCTACGTTCATGGTCGAAATGAACGAGGCAGCCAATATCCTCAACAACATTTCTCCGAGAAGCCTGGTGCTTTTTGATGAATTGGGAAGAGGAACTTCCACCTACGACGGTATTTCCATTGCATGGGCTATCGTGGAACATATTCATGAACATAAGAAAGCCCGCGCACGTACCCTTTTTGCGACGCACTACCATGAACTGAACGACATGGAAGCTCAGTTCAAACGTATAAAGAATTACAACGTATCGGTCAAAGAAGTGGACAACAAAGTCATTTTCCTTCGCAAGCTGGAAAGAGGCGGAAGTGCACACTCCTTTGGTATCCACGTAGCCAAGATGGCCGGTATGCCGAAATCCATTGTCAAACGTGCCGACGAAATATTACATCAGTTGGAAGCGGAAAACCGCCAGGAAGGTATTTCAGCCAAAGGACAGCCCAGCAAACAGGCCGCATCCGACGGAATACAGCTCAGTTTCTTCCAGTTGGATGACCCCGTACTCTGCCAGATCAGGGATGAGATTCTGAACCTGGATGTAAACAACCTGACACCGCTGGAAGCCCTGAACAAACTGAATGACATCAAAAAAATTGTAAGAGGAAGATAATTTGTAACGCTTATGTCAACCATTATTTATCCGGCCCCTATATTCGGCCCCGTCCATAGCCGCCGACTTGGCGTATCCCTCGGAATCAACCTGCTTCCGGGAGACGGTAAATTCTGTACATTCGACTGTATCTATTGCGAGTGTGGATACAACAAGGATTTCCGTCCCAAACAAAAGGTACAGACACGTGAAGCCGTACGTGAAGCACTCGAAAAGCGTCTGGCTGAGATGAAAGAAAACGGTCCTTTTCCAGACGTACTGACTTTTGCCGGCAACGGAGAGCCGACCGCCAACCCTTATTTCCCAGAGATTATTGAGGATACACTGGCCCTGCGCGACAAATATTTCCCCAATGCTAAAGTCAGCGTACTAAGCAACGCTACCCTTATCCACAACCCGAAAGTGTTTGCCGCACTCAACAAAGTAGACAACAATATTCTGAAACTGGATACCGTGGACATGGACTACATCCGGACAGTGGACCGCCCTACCGGACACTATGAGGTGGAAAACATCATTGAAGGCCTGAAAGCATTCAAAGGAAACCTGATTATTCAGACTATTTTCATGAAAGGTACCACGGAAGACGGAAAAGATGTGGATAACACCTCCGATAAATACGTACTTCCCTGGCTAGAAGTAGTCAAGCAAATAAATCCCCGCCAGGTAATGATTTATACCATCGACCGGGAAACTCCCGACCAAAAGCTTAAAAAAGCGACAAAGGAAGAATTAGACCGCATAGCAAGACTCGTAGAAGAAGCAGGTATCAAAGCCAGCGCTTCGTATTAAAAAAACAACAGCGTGTACGAACTCACAAGGAAATTCGTACACGCTGTAATTTTTTTAATATGACTTATTCAGGACTTTTCTTCTATCTTGGAGTGATAGCTTGTATAAGAACTCCATTTCGCTTTATACACTTCGGATTTACCTGAAGGAACCACTATTTTTATTAGATTCTTTTCAAATGGAAATGAATTCCTCCCAAGTTCCGGTGCTTCTTCTCCTTCAAAAGTAATTGTTTCTACAGTAGAGTCTGTGCTTAACCCCTGGTCTCCTATTTTCTTCACCGATTTAGGAAGGATTATTTCTTTCAACTTTCTGCAACCTACAAAAGTCCATCCTTGAACTTCAGAAAGACTTTGAGGAAATGTAAAGGAAGTCAAAGACGTACAATTCTGAAACGCTCCTATTTCTACCATACAATTAGCCGTTTTCATTTCACCCACATAGGCAACTTTAGTTAATTGTTCACAGTCACTGAAGGCCCGATAACCTATTCGCTGTATATTATTCGAAAGAGTTACAGACGTTAATTCCGCCACTCCAGTGAAAGCTTCGTCATCTATCTCCTGCAATTCTGCAGAAAATACAACCTCTTCCAGATGTGTACCTAAAAAGGCCTGCGAACCTATTTTTTTCAATGAAGCAGGCAGAGTAACCTTTTTCAATCCTGTTTCACGAAAAGCATCGGAACTGATTTCCTGCAGAGCCGTTTTAGACAGGTCTATTTCTGTCAAAGCCACACAATCTTCAAATGCATGCTCACCTATCTCCTTTAAAGAAGCGGAAAACACGACAGAGGCCAATTTCTGGCTTCCAGAGAACGCTTGAAGCTCTATAGACTCCAATCCCTCATTAAGCACTAAAGATTCGATATGAGAGTTCCAGAAAGCTCCAGAAGCGATACTTTTCACTTCTGCCGGGAGTACAACCTGAGCCAAAGAAGGATCTTTTATACCGGTTAATATTCCATTTTCTATCACAAAAGGAGATTCTACATTCTCACCGGCATCTTCACCGGGTTTTTCTTCCGTTGTTTCATCTCCCCCTGCACCATCTTGATAAACGACTTCTATTTTAAAGGAATGTGCTTTCCCAAGCGTAACTGTTCCTCCTCTACTCCACCATTTATAATTTGAAGCATCCTGCAATTCCTGCACCACAAACATTAGTTCAGCAGATGTTCCTTTCACAAACCATGGACGACTTTCCAACACAAAATGAGCTATTCCTTTTTGATTGGTAATAACCTCGGCCAATGGCTTTACGGTATGATCTTTCTGAAAATCTGTATAACGACTTTCATCGTATAAACCAACTGTTTTATTTTCCAAAGGCTCCCCTTTTGAATTGCATACGAAAATTTCTACAGTTGCGGGAGTTTCATTCAAAGATGGATTCTCCTTCTTGCAGCTTAGAAAAAGCATACACATGCTCCACAAAGCTACGGACACAAATTTGATTATGTTCATAGATTATTAATTAAAAAAAGATAGTGATTTTTTTCTGTATATTTATAACAAATAAAAGAGAAAAAAGTTTTCAGGCAATATCTTATTTAACTAAAATAATCTGATTAATTTTATATATACCTCTTTTTATATAGAAATCATAAACATTTATTTATCAACTATTTACGTTTGTTTTAACTTTGTAGAATTGTACAAAATCTCCACATTACGATGAGGATTAATTACCCATTTAGCAGATTACGGAATTTCAGTCGTTTTTTATTTTCGTCTGATTACCAGACCATTAAGCCTTACACTGCATTTTGGCATTCTATTTGATTTACTGTTAGCGTAGAAACTTACTTAACTAACTATTAAAATTGAAGCAATATGAAAAAGTTATTTGTAGCAGTAGCATTGGTAATGGGATTAGGAACTTCAGTTGCGTTTGCAGAAAACTTCCACGCAAGTGTAGACAGTGTGAACATTGTAAATGAGTTCAAACCCATCGAAGTAAAAGATCTTCCACAGGCAGTTCTGGATGCAGTGACAAAAGATTATGCTGAATTTACCATCAAAGAAGCATACGTAGAAGAAGTGGAAGGAACAAAAACCTACAAAGTAGTTCTGACGGACGCAGAAGACAACACAGCCGCCGTGTTATACACTGAAAAGGGTGAAGTATTGGAATAAGCATTCACACGATTGACGGGAATGTGCCAAGTACGGCATGTTCCCGTTTTTTTTATTTTTCGGTAGTGTAAAATAAACTGTGTCATGCATTATTTCCTATTAAAAAACTCATCGGT
>OKWR01001737.1_pt1 | contig 13515 bp, 10 predicted proteins | sample 1607101 | NCBI WGS metagenome assembly OKWR01 (sample SAMN04414076, study PRJEB24778) | human gut metagenome | material: faecal | host: Homo sapiens
TCCGCTATGACTGTTGTAGTGTATCGGTTCATCATCTGGTTTGGGCTCAGCCGTTACAATAAACGGGTCGGCACTGCGATTTATGAACCCGGCAGCCAAAGATTGGTATTTATAGGATTTGGTGCGTTCAATACTTATTCCTTTTCCCGCACGGGTCAGGAAGTAACTACTCATTTTAGGTTCTTCTCCAAACATAAGTGCATCCAGAGAGATACCATATTTATGTGCGATTTTTTGTAGCATACCTACTGAGATGTCGTATTGTCCTGTTTCTGCCAGGCGATATTCTTCTGCGGAGATATCACAATCGCGGGCGATATCTTCTGAGGTAAGTTCCAATACGTCACGCAATCCGCGCAATCGTTCGGCAATTTGTCTGATTTGGTCGTCCATATGTATAATTAGTTATTAGTGGTCAGTGATTAGTTAGTGATACGTGATAAGCAAGTTGAACCATAATCCGCATGGTATTAATCACTTATCACTCCCCCGCTTATCACTATTTCGATGCTTTCATCGCCTTAATCACCGCAGAGGTGAATCCGGCATGTTCCAGTTCGTTAATTCCTTTAATGGTGATCCCACCGGGAGTGGTTACTTTATCTATTTCAACACTGGGATGTGTTTCTTTATTTAGCAACAACTCTGCAGCTCCTTCCAAAGATTGTGCTACCATTTTCATAGCATCTTTCGGGGCGATTCCCATTTCGATGCCTGCTTGCATAGCGGCTTGTACATACTTAAGCACGTATGCAATACCACATGAAGTGAGGGCTGTAGCCGCTGCTATTTTACTTTCCGGTATAATCATTGTCAAGCCCATTTCGTTGAATATATCCGTTAATAGTTTTTTCTGTTTATCCGAAGCGTTCCGCGCAGAGATCAACGTCATACTGGCACGTTCGGCTATAGCGGTATTAGGAATGACACGGAAGATGGGCATCTCCGGTTCGCCACAAAAATGTGCCAGATCGTCAAAACAGATCCCGGCAGCTAATGAAACAAGTATCTGTGTACGTTTCAAGCGGAGTGGATTGAGTATTTCTTCTATCAGCCAAGGCTTTACTGCAACAATTACGATATCGGCATTAGCCGCTGCATCTATGTTATCGTTTGTTGTTTTAATATTGGGAAAGTCGGCTTTTAGTTTCTCCAGTTTTCCATTACTTGGATTAGAAACAACAATTTCATGTCCTTGAATCAGATATCCCTGAGCTAAGCCACGTGCAATGGCAGAGCCCATATTTCCTGCACCAATGATAGCTACTTTCATATTATAATATTTTAGTCTGTTTTGAGGCAAAGGTAAAAGTAAAAAGTGAGAATATGCATATTTTTGATGGGTATTTTCATTAAAGTGGTGTAATCTTTATGTTATTGAACTGTCTCAATAGTACTTTTTGTCAATAACTACTTTATAATTGTGAATTATAAAAATATAGATTTCTGAGATTTAATATAAAATACAAATGATAGGGCTTTAATTTTGTGTTGTGTAATAATTGAAGAATGATAAAAAGTATATTTGAATAGAGAAAATTGTTTTTCTGATATAGAAAAATTAAAACAATGTTACCTCGGTGTAATGTTCTGATTATTAGATGTATATAGCATGCTTATTTTCCTCTACGAGGAACGGGTCGTTTCTCTACGGAGATCGGGTCGAAACTCTACGAGAAACGAAGTGATCATCGTAGAGAAACTTGTTGATGTTTATAAGATGTGACAAAAGAAATAAAACGAAAGAGAAAGGAATGTGTTGCTTTGTAATTAAAAAGGATGGCGGGACTTTGGGCGGTTAAAATTATTAAGCCGTATCGAAAAAATCAATACGGCTTAATAATTGTTTTGATATCGTAAGAAACTATTTTTCTAAAAGTGCTTTTGGGGTACGTTAGTAATAAAGTACTAAAGTATTTTCTTTAATCGGTTCAGAAACTCTGTTGCTTCTTCCATACTGAGGCAGAGAGGTGGCAGGAGGCGAATAACATTTGTACCACTTACCCCAGTGAATACTTTTTGTTCTTTCAGCAATTTTGTACGTAGTTCTTTGATCGGAGTTTCAAATTCCATACCAATCATTAATCCTTCACCGCGTACTTCTTTAATTTGCGGGAACTTCTTTAACTCTTCTATCAGATAAGTACCTACTGTAGCAGCATTTTCTATCAGTTGTTCCTGTTCTATAACATCCAATACGGCAAGTGCAGCGGCACAAGCAAGGTGGTTACCTCCGAAAGTGGTACCTAACATACCGTAAACCGGTGTAAACATCGGGCTGATAAGTACTCCTGCCATAGGAAAACCATTGGCAATACCTTTGGCTACAGTAATGATATCGGGTTTGATACCTGTATATTGATGAGCAAAGAATTTACCGCTACGTCCGTAACCACTTTGAATTTCATCCAGAATAAGTATCGTACCATTCTCGGTACATGCTTTGCGAAGTTCCTGCATGAATTCTGTAGTAGGTAGCTTGATTCCGCCCACTCCCTGGATACCTTCGATAATAACGGCACAAACGTCACCTTTAGCCAGTTCGGCTTTCATTGCTTCCGTATCATTCAATGGGAGATAGGTTACATGTTCATTGGCATTGATTGGAGCAATGATTTTTGGATTGTCCGTAGCTTCTACTGCTAATGAAGTACGTCCGTGAAAAGCTTTGCTGAAAGAGATTACTTTTGTTCTTCCATTGTGAAATGAAGCCAGTTTAAGAGCATTCTCATTCGCTTCTGCTCCACTATTAATAAGGAAAAGCGAATAATCATCATAACCTGAAATCTTTCCCAAACGTGCTGCTACTTCTTGTTGTAGCTTGTTGATCACTGAGTTTGAATAGAAGCCAAGTTTTGCAACCTGATTGCTAATCATTTCAACATAGTGCGGATGAGCATGCCCGATGGAGATAACGGCATGCCCCCCATAAAGGTCGAGATATTCTGTTTCGTTTTCGTCCCATACATGGCAGCCTTTTCCTTTGACTATATTTATATCGAAAAGAGGATATACATCGAATAAATTCATCATGATATTTACAATTTTACTATTTACAATTTACGATTGAAGTTACTTTTATTGATTTACGATTTACAATTAAAGTAACCCCAATCGTCTAATTGTAAATCGTCCAATCGTCAATCTAAAAGGCCGATGGTTTTAGCCGGAGACCTACTGTTTCTTCCAGATTGAACATTAGATTCATGTTGTGGACAGCTTGTCCGCTGGCACCTTTCAGTAAGTTGTCGATACAGGAGATGATGAGTAACTTATCACCGTGTTTCTCCAGGTGTATCAGACACTTGTTGGTGTTGACAACCTGCTTCAAATCGATATTCTTTTCTACGATATGCACAAAAGAGTCTTTGGCATAATACTCCTCATACATGCGTACGATCTCTTCCAGAGCAACTTTTGTTTTTACGACAATTGTAGTGAAGATGCCACGTGGAAAATCTCCCCGGTAAGGGATGAAATCTATCTCTGCCTCGAAGCTGTTTTGCAGTTGCTTCAGTGACTGTTTGATTTCAGGCACATGCTGATGATCGAAAGCCTTGTATACACTCATATTGTTATTGCGCCAACTGAAATGGCTGGTTGCACCGGGTTTTACTCCGGCTCCTGTGCTTCCGGTTATGGCATTCACCATGATGTCGTCATTCAGCATCAAATGTTTGGCAAGTGGAAGCAGCCCTAACTGAATGCAAGTTGCAAAACAGCCGGGGTTGGCTACATGCTTGGCAGAACAAGTGGCGCGCCGATTCAGTTCGGGCAGTCCGTAGATAAAGTCATGATCCGGAGAAGCGATGCGATAATCCATAGAGAGATCGATGATTTTCAGCTCTTCCGGGAGGTTGTGGCTCTCTATAAATTTCTTTGTATCGCCATGAGCGGTGCAAAAGAAAAGTACATCAATGTCATCCAATGGAAGTTCGTCTGTAAAAGTCAGATCGCACTCTCCGTAAAGTCCTTCGTGTACGTCGGTTATTTTATTTCCGGCATTACTACTACTATTAATGAATACAATTTCGGCTTCAGGATGATTCAGAAGCAAGCGTATTAATTCACCTGCGGTATATCCGGCTCCGCCTATTATTCCTACTTTAATCATTTGAATATCTGTTTTTTTCTTCGGGAATGATAATCCACATTAAAATATATACAGGGACACCGGCAAATGCGGTGAATATTGTTAGTATAGCATAGGCGATGCGTACGAGAGAGGCATCCAATCCGAAGAATTGGGCCAACCCGCCGCAAACACCTGCAAGCATTCTATCACTACGTGAGCGTGTCAGTTTACGTTCGTTACTCATCGGGGACTAAATCTCTTCGTCCTTATGGTTTGCGTAATAAACGCGTAGTGGGGTGGAAGTTACTTTTATGAAACCTTTTGCATCTTCGGCTGTCCAGCCTTTTTGCATTTCACCGTACTCACCAAACTTTGTTTTTACAAGATCATCTTCAGATTCTACGCCGATGGTAGAGAAAGAGAGCGGACGGAGTTCAAGGATAGCCGTACCGTTCACATTGCGTTGTGATTCCTGTAGCATAGCTTCAATGTCTCTCATCACAGGTTCCAGATACTGGCTTTCATGAAGGAACATGCCATACCAGTTGGCTACCTGGTCTTTCCAGTATTGCTGCCATTTACTCAATGTATATTTTTCAAGGAAACGATGAGCACCGATGATCAGCATACGAGCGGCAGCTTCAAAACCAACACGGCCTTTAATGCCGATGATTGTGTCGCCAACGTGCATATCACGTCCAATACCATAAGCGGCACCAATTTCTTCCACTTTCTGAATAGCGGCAATCTTATCTTTGAATACTTCTCCGTTTACGGCATGAAGTTCTCCTTGTTTGAATTCAAGGCGTAACTGTTCGCTACCTTCTTTTTCAACTTGCTTCAGATAAGCAGTTTCGGGCAATCCTTTTGCGGAATCCAGTATCTCACCGCCGCAGATGGAAGTTCCCCATAAACCTACGTTATAAGAGTATTTGAGTTTTGTAAAGTCGGCACTGAAACCATTTTTGTTCAGATAGTCAATCTCTTCCTGACGGCTCAATGCCATATCACGGGTTAGTGTAATGATTTCCACACCCGGTGCAAGTACCAGGAAAGTCATGTCAAAACGAATCTGGTCGTTTCCGGCTCCGGTAGAACCATGAGCGATGGCATCCGCACCGATTTCATTTGCATAACGTGCAATGGCAAGTGCCTGGAAAATACGCTCTGAACTGACAGAGATGGGATAAGTACCATTACGCAATACATTTCCGAATATCATGTATTTCAAGCTCTTTTCGTAGTACTCTTGTGTTACGTCGAGTGTAACATATTTCACAGCTCCCAACTTATAGGCGTTTTCTTCATTCTGTTTCAGTTGTTCGTCGCTGAAACCTCCTGTATTGGCACATGCTGCATATACTTCATAGCCTTTTTCTTTGGCCAGGTACATTACAGTATATGAGGTATCCAATCCTCCACTGAATGCAACTACCACTTTCTTTTTCTGTTCCATGATATATCTCCTTATTTATATAATATCTTCTTTATGTTTTTCGGGGTCGTAAAGCATAGCTGTACAGATTTTTGCCACTAGTATGTCATGATTGATACAACCTTCGCAACCGCGCCAAAATGATTCATCATCAGTCAGCTCATTGAATGTTACAGGTACATAACCAAGTTCTGTATTCATTTTCATTACAGCAGCACCGCTGGTCAAACTGAATATCTTAGCCCATGGCCAACGTAAGCGAGCCAGTTTGAAAGAGGCTTGTTTGATACGTTTTGCCAGTCCCAATCCACGGTAGTCGGGATGTACAATAAGTCCTGACGTTGCTACATATTGTTTGTTACCCCATGACTCAATATAAGTAAAGCCTGCAAATTTTTCTCCTTCAAGGGCGATAATAGCTTTGCCTTCCTTCATTTTGGTAGCAACATATTCATGTGTACGTTCTGCAATCCCTGTTCCGCGCACTTTCGCTGCGTTTTTAATTGTCTCCAAAATAGTGTCAACGTAAACCTCATGTGAGGCGTCGGCTACCATCACATCTATTTTTTGAGTCTCCATTTCTTTAATTCGTGTGTCGAGTATATTGTTATATGATTATTGTATATTCGGGAAGATGAGCGACAAGAAGTTTCGTACCATTTTAGGTTCAGCCCCTTCACGCAGTACTAACATGATAGTATCATCTCCTGCAATGGTACCTAAAATATCTCCGAACTCACGGTTATCAATGTCATAAGCCATACTGCTGGCATATCCGGGACGTGTTTTGATAACAGCAATATTACCAGAAAACTGTAGGGATATAAAACCATTGTTCATCAACATCTCAGTGGCACTTTGGTCACCCACGCGTTTATACATGATGTCATTGGGCAATACATACACATATTTACCATTCATGCTGGCTGCTTTGGCTACCTTCAATTGTTTCAGGTCGCGAGAAAGAGTAGCCTGAGTCAGTTCGAAACCTTCAGCAGCAAGTGCTTGCAGAAGTTCTTCTTGTGACCCTACCTCTTTGCTCGAGATAATCATTTTAATAGCATCTAATCGGTTTGCTTTCTTTTTCATCTTGTATAATTATTCTAAGAATGGTGCAAAAGTATGCAATATTTTGGAGATATGATGCATAAAACCAAACTTTTTTATTCTTTTTATACATGAAAGCAGAATTTATTCAAAAATGGTTTTAATAAACACTGGAGGGGAGGGGGGAGTATAGCGATATAACTAATATAGAAGATTGCAAAGTTGTCTTAGGCTTCTTGGAAACAGCTTCTATATTTTCAATTTTATTGAATTATTGATTAGGGATATATACGATGTGTCGTCAAATCAAAAAAAATCCCGACCGAAAAACAAAAGGTGTCATTGAAACACATCTTAACATAAAACAAAAATGATTTTGAGTGCAAAATAAAGCCTGTTTGATTGAGTGGAAAATATCTTGGATTTTAATCGTCTTCATTTTCTTGCCAAATATCCATAGGAACTCCATATTTTTCTAGTGCAAATTCTTTACATGATAAACTGTCGTCCTGTAAGTAATCCGCAATGCATTTACCTTTTTCAAAAACATATAAATATGTACCTATTTCTGGAAAATCATTTTTGATTATAAATTTCATGTTATTATAAATAGCTTTCATGTTTTTTGATCTTATTAAATTTATTGAGGGTATATACGATGAGTTCCTGGTATTGCATTTTTCTATTTTTAAAGATTTCTAAATGAATATGGGGAGCATCCCCATGTGGAGAATTGATATCAAAACGTATTTTTCTTAATCCGTCTTTCGATATGAAAACATAACCCGTTAACTCTCTCTGAATTCCAAAGATAAGATTTTTTCTTTTCAATTGATTTCATTTGAAAGAAAAAAGCAGGAGTTGGTCAGATTGTATGGCCGATTTATCTGATCGGATGGTACTTTTGAAGTTGCAATGTCCAATCGTGCAGGTCCTTCCGCTTGTAACGTTCGGTGGAACAAACTCTTTTATGCCCGGCCATGTATTGCACCTGACGGATGTGGTACTTCTTCAGCCAGTTCATAATGACCGACGAACGGATGTACCTTGGATTGCGGATTTCAGGATGCTGTTGTTTAAGCCTGGTTACAAGAGTTGATACCAGATCATTGACTTTGCTTTTGATAAAGAACCGTTCTGTGGTTTCCTGTTTTTCATTCAGCTGAGCCTTGTATGGGTCATGTAGTGGTTAATAGAGAGTATCTGAACAGATTTCAGTCTGAGTGTTTTTGCCGCATTATTCTTCGATGTTGCAATTAAACAATGCCTTCCCTCAGATTGATGTCTTTGACCGTCAATCGTTCCAGATCACCGCTGTCTAATCCCTGGAAGACCATCAGCCCTAACATTACACTGTTCCGTTGGTACAGAAGTTTCTTATACGGATAACCCGATTCTTTAGCTAGGAAGGTTTTGTAGATATCCTGTAGGGTTTCTTCCTCCATGGGTAGGAATAGAAGACCATACTGCCTGTCCTGCAGGCGTATTCCTAAAATACAGCAAAAAATCCCGTTAGCCACTTTTAGACCAACGGGATTTAAACTATTCAATCAGTTTTGGGTAGACCAAAACACAAACTTGTTACTTTTCTCAATATATTGAGAGAAAATAATTCGATAAAGAAATAAACCACAATACTAATGTTACAATCAAAAACAATTTAATTCCAATCATATTCTTGAACAGAAATAGTGCTATATAAGCTCCAATAATCCCAAGCAAAGCGTTTATCAATAAGACCCAATTCGGATACATAAACAAAAACAATCTGTCAGTGAAATTATATACAAAAAGCAAATAGAGAGATTTGAAAAATAACAGTATATTAATACATATTGTTATCAATCCGAGTATCTTATTTGTTTTATATTTTTTCATAATCTACCAATTGGAGGTTGCGTTTCTGTATTCTTCTTCACTATTATATGTCTGAAAAGAGACATTATTGTTTTATCTCTAGACACAGTCATATAATGAGTAGTAGTTTCCTTTCTTGTCTTATCAGGTACTCTTAAACCCAGGAAATTTTTCTTGTAACTCTCAACAATTGTTGTGGTTTTTGTATAACTAAAACCGTAACTTGTTTTATTGGAATTATTACATAGTGTAGCAAAACCTGATATTTTTTCATTTCCTCCAAATTGGTGGAAATTTTCTTTTATGTAACCATATTGTTCTCTCAATGGTGGCAATGAGTAAGTACTTCGCAAATAATTTCCAAAACTTACAGCACGAGGTTCTACAAGATCTCTACTATACCCCGCATTGACCGAATTATTAATAACATATAGAGTTTGTACAGTACAGGTGTTTGCGTAATATTGATAAGCCGTAAAATCAGAAGGGGAATAGCGCAAAACTAAATTGCTGTTTTCTTCTATAAAATGATCATAGCCATAACGGGAAATGTAATAAGCAGACAAGTCATTGAGCATATGGGCAATGGTCTGTTTCATAGTCTGTGGATTCGGATAAATACCTGTCTGTATAGCTTTGGATTTAATGAAGCCGCTATTCATATAGAAATCATCTGTGACAACAGCACCTTGAGTTAGCTCTATGTTATACCAACGGTTTTGCTTGTCTTGGAATTTTATAAAAGAGTGGCTCGGTGAAAAACACCAGAAAGCTTCTGTTTCCAACTCTTCGGCAAGAATCAAAAACAATAAAGGCATGGAATGGCACTGTTCTGTGTTTTGGGCTAAAAGCTTTGATACCATATAATTACTGGTGTTAACATCTGCGCGATAATCTTCAAAATCATATTTCATCGGGTGATGAATGATTGTTTTTTCACTACCGGGTTCTTTGACTTCAATAACTTCCGACAGAATACGAAAGATCATCATTAACTTTGCTAACCCGTCATTCTTATCTAATTTTTCTTCCTGCATTTTCAGCAGACAAATGTGCTTTAAATTCAGAATGGCTGCATCAAACTCTTCATATTTCATTTTATTCCCGAAAAAAGCGTTTTCCGTCACGAATACGGCTCTTTTCAGACTCATCTTCTTTTTGCCTTCAAGCATTTCAAGTATCTCTTCACGGGCACTTTGAAAACATTCTGAACCGGGAGTTGAGGAAAAATCCGGTAAAGGGATTGAGTTGGATTTCTGAATAGTATATTGGCGGTTGATGGCTGCTCTTCTACGTTCGTTTTCTTTTACCTCACGTATGATGGCCTCATTTTGCCTTTGAATCAAGGCGTCACGGGAAGATGATATGTCAGGAGTCTTATGGGGAGAAGTTTGGTGGAAGTTATCAAAACGACCTATTTCTGCCGGTTGAGGAATTGATATCACTGGAACTTGGGCGAACAAAGAATTTGCTCGGAGTATTGGGATTAATATTATACTCCAATAAATTATTTTATGTAAAACCACCTTAATCATAGCATTTGTTTTAAGGATTTTTCAAAGGTAACTTTATTTACTTAGATTTCTTATGGTCTTTAACTTTTTTTGGGCTTTTAAATAAAGCCTATCGGTTGATTTATAGAAAAATGAATATGTAACAGAGATATTCTACGAACAAGTGATTTTTGATATGAAACGACAAAAAGGTTAAGATTACAGTCAAAAAACAGATCAATGCTTTGGATGATTCTGCCTATTTTTGCATCATCAATAAATCTATTAATTTTCTTAAACTATCAAAAGCACATGAAAAAGCAGTTTTGGTACTTTATACTTCTATTCTTATATGTTGTTTCGTTTCCGGTACAAGGTAAAGTAACGCTTCCTTCTATTTTCTCAGACAACATGGTGTTGCAACAAAAAACTCAGGTGAATATCTGGGGAAAAGCCCGTCCGGGTGAACAGGTGACTGTTTCTCCTTCTTGGGATAAAAGAAATTATGCGGTGCAGACATCTGCTGACGGACATTGGAAGCTACAGTTGAAAACTCCTGGGGTGATGGATAATCAGACACTGATTGTAAAAGGAGAAAACACGATTACCATACATAATATATTAATAGGTGAAGTATGGCTTTGTACGGGACAGTCTAATATGGAGTTTCCGGTGGCACGTGATCCTAAAGTTAAATGGAAAACGGGGATGATAAATGAAGCGGAAGAGATGAAAGATGCTGATTATCCTTCTATTCGACTTTTTCATGTAGAGCACCAACTTGCGCCTGAGGATGAAAAAGAGGATTGTGTAGGGCAGTGGGTGATTTGTAATCCGGAGAATTTAAAAGATTTCTCGGCTGTTGGATTCACATTCGGGCGTAAACTTTATAAAGAATTACAAATTCCGGTTGGGTTGATCCAGTCTACCTGGGGAGGTACACATGCTGAGTCATGGACGAAGATGGAGGTTATGAAAAATAACCCATTATATTCTGATGTTCTGGAAGATTTTGCTGTGCAAAACGTGAAACGTGAAAAAGATAAATGTAAAGTACCGGCTACCTTGTGGAATGGTATGATTGCTCCGATTCTGGGTTATACAATAAAAGGGAATATCTGGTATCAGGGAGAATCTAATTCCATTCGTTATGAAAAGTATCAGGAGGTATTTACAAACCTTATTAATAGTTGGCGTAAGGAATGGGGACAGGCCGATATGCCTTTCTATTTTGTGCAGATTGCTCCACATTATAAACAACCTGCTGGCATTCGTGAAGCACAATTGAATACCTGGCAGAGTGGTTTACGCAATGTGGGTATGGCGGTAATTACAGATGCTGCTGATTCTACCGATATTCATCCGCGTAATAAAAAGGTGACAGGGGAACGTCTGGCAGCTTGGGCTTTGGCTAAACAATATGGTAAAAAGGGGGCTTATTCCGGTCCGCTTTATAAGAATATGAAAGTGAAAGAGGGAAAAGTTACACTTACTTTTGATTATGCAGAAAGTGGATTGCAGACCCCTGATGATACCCCTGTAAAAGGTTTCTTTATTTCAGGTCCAGATGCTCGTTTTTATCCGGCAACGGCAATGATCCAGGGGAATAAGGTAGAACTCTATGCTCCTGAGGTTCCTCAGCCTACAGCCGTGCGTTATGGTTACGGAAACTTTTTCCGTGTGAATCTTTATAATAAAGCCGGTTTCCCGGCCATACCTTTCCGTACGGATCATTTTGCTCCGGATACGTATGCCCGCTGGTTTGCTGATTCTGAGATGCGCCGGTTTCCGAAGGCTTATCAACTGGATCATGGAAAGCGTTTGTTTTTTGGCTATGCACAAGGAGTAGGTTGTTGCGCTATGCTAAGAATGTGGAAACAGACAGGTGAGAAGCGTTATTTTGATTATGTAGAGGCATGGGCGGATTCGCTGATAAATGAAACAGGGCAAATCCATCTGTATGATGTGTCTACTTATAATCTTGATTACATTAATTCGGGTAAAGTGCTATTTGATCTTTATCGTGAGACAGGTAAGGAAAAGTATAAAATGGCAATGGACCTTTTAATAAAACAGTTGAAGAACCATCCCCGTACACTGGAGGGTGCATATTGGCATAAATTGATTTATCAGCACCAAATATGGTTGGATGGTTTGTATATGGCTTCACCTTTTCTGGCACAATATGGGGCGGAGTTCAATCAACCGATGTGGATAGATGAGGCAGTGAAACAATTTACACTTTGTCACAAGCATACTTATGATGCTAAAACGGGTTTGTATCATCATGCTTGGGACGAGAGTAAAAGTCAGCGTTGGGCAGATCCGGAAACGGGACATTCACCTAACTTCTGGGGGCGCAGTATCGGCTGGTGGTTTATGGCTTTGGTGGATGCTCTGGACTATATTCCGGAGAATCATCCTGGACGTGCCGATATGATAAGCTGGATACAAGGGCTTGCCGATACACTTCCTAAATACCAGGATAAGGCCGGCTTGTGGTACCAGGTGATTGATCAACCCAAGCGTGAAGGCAATTTTCCGGAAGCATCTGTAACTTCACAGTGTATGTATGCTTATGCAAAAGCGGTAAATAAAGGATATATTGATGCGAAATACAGAGAGGTAGCGGAGAAAGCTTTTAAGGGATTGAAAGACAAATTGCTTATTGAGAATCCTGATGGTACACTTACGTTGACGCGTTGTTGTCAGGTAGGTGGTCTGGGAGGACATCCGTACCGGGATGGTAGTTTTGAATATTATATTGGTGAGAAAATGCGTGATAACGATGCCAAAGCTACGGGTCCTTTTATCATGGGATGTATCGAACTGGGAGAGTAGGTGATAAAAATAATGATGAGTACTGATTTAAAATTAGTATAAATAATACCCGCTAAATAATCATTTAATTGTGATGCATTACTTAGGATGATGGATAAAAAAATAAGAATAGTGTTACTGGCTTGGTTATTGTGCCCTTTTGCTGCGGCACAAACAATAAGTTGGCCGGAGATAACCACTGAATCGAAACCTGCTGCCCGTTGGTGGTGGATGGGAAGCGCCGTAGATAAAGAAAATCTGACTCATAATCTGAATGCTTATGCGAAAGCGGGAATGGGAACGATGGAGATAACTCCTATCTATGGAGTAAAAGGAAATGATGAAAATGATATTCCATTTCTTTCTTCTCATTGGATGGAGATGCTGCAATATACTGAGGGTGAAGCGAATCGCCTGGGTATGCAGATTGATATGAATACCGGTACCGGGTGGCCTTTCGGAGGCCCGGAGGTAACCATAGAAGACGCTGCCTGTAAGCTTTTCGTATCGGAATATACATTGCAGGGTGGTGAACAACTGAAAGAGAAAATAGAAGTTGCTGACGAGAAGCAACGTGCCTATGCTAAGCTAAGCCGTTTGATGGCTTTTTCTGATAAAGGGAAATGCATAAACCTGACGTCTAAAGTGAAAGACGGTATTTTGCAATGGAAAGCTCCCAAAGGAAACTGGCAATTGATAGCTGCCTTTTGCGGAAAGACATTCCAGAAAGTGAAGCGCGCTGCTCCCGGAGGAGAGGGATACGTGATGGATCATTTGTCCGGCCGGGC
>OKWR01001738.1_pt1 | contig 13514 bp, 14 predicted proteins | sample 1607101 | NCBI WGS metagenome assembly OKWR01 (sample SAMN04414076, study PRJEB24778) | human gut metagenome | material: faecal | host: Homo sapiens
TTGAGAAGCAGAAAGCCGAACTGCAACGTATAGAGGAAACCAAGCGACACAAGGAACAACAAGTAAGCCTTGCCGAACAGGAACTCAAACAGGTAAAAGCAGAGATACGCACGGACAAACTAAAGAAAACAGCCACCAATGCTGCTACCGCCATAGCAAGCGGTGTAGGTTCTCTTTTCGGAAGCGGTAAGCTGAAAGAACTGGAACATCACATCGAGCAGCTACATCAGGAAATTACCAAACGGGACAAAGCTACTGATGAATTAAAAATTCAGATACAACAAATACAGGAACAGCATAGCAGACAAATTCGTAATCTTCAAAGAATACATAATCAAGAACTTGAAGCCAAAGACAAGGAAATATCACGATTGAGCACCTTGCTTGAAAAAGCCCACAAATGGTTTCCCATGTTCAAAGAGATGTTGAGAATGGAAAAATTATGCGCTGTTATCGGGTTTACCAAAGACATGATAGAAAACCTCTTGACAAAGAAAGAATCCATACAATGTAGTGGCAAAATTTATTCCGAAGAACACAGGTGGAAATTTGACATCAAGAATGATATTTTTAGGGTTGAGAAACATCCGATGGATAGTGGTAAGCTTATGCTGACCATAAACCGACAACCCATAGTACAATGGTTTAAGGAACAATGGGAAAAGTTACAGCAGAATCTACGTAACTCGGTGCAGAGAGAGCAAAAATCCAGAGGATTTAGAATATAGAATAGCCTATTATTAATAAAATCAAGTATCTATGCATCCAAACAGATTGTTTTTATTACAGAATCAAAATCCTAAGAATTTATAAAAAATGAAGCCTAAAGAAGTTTTGGAAAAATGGATAGATTGCTTTAACAAAGCAGATGCTTATCATATAGCAGAGCTGTATGCTACTAATGCAGTAAATCATCAAGTCGCAAACGAACCAATAATAGGTAAAGAATCAATCTACAAAATGTTTGTGAATGAATTTGCCACTGCTAAAATGGTTTGTATGGTGGAAAATATTTTTGAAGATGGCGAATGGGCTATCATGGAATGGAAAGACTCTCTTGGACTTCGTGGATGCGGATTTTTTCATGTAAAAGATAACAAAATCGTCTTTCAAAGAGGGTATTGGGATAAACTTTCATTCTTGAAGCAACACAATCTTCCAATTGAATAAGTACTATCAGAATACGGACTGGGAAATTGAAATACCCAGTCCGAGTTATATAATGAATTTTACTTGTTAAACTATTTAAAGTCAGTTGGATAACAAACCATACCTTTCACATTCTCAGTAGCTCCAGGTATTAATTCAGCCACCATGCAATATTCATGAGAGACTTCGAAAGGAAATTCAATTCCTAAATCGATAGCCTTGCGATAGCCAAATCGAGGATAATACTCTTTATGCCCCAATACGACTGCTGTGCCGTAACCCAAAAGTGCTGCCCTCTGATGGGCTTACTGAATCAACATCCCCCCCCCAATTCCCTTACGCTGGAATTCCGGCAAGACTGCCAATGGAGCTACACTCAGGGATGTGACAGACTGGGTGTCACTGTCTATCTTTACTTCTGTAAGTAAGATATACCAGACAATTTGTTTTTCTGTCATTTTCTTGTTCTTATCTAATTGTTAGGCTCATTGTTGTTATACATTGTTTAATTATAGATAAATCGTGAATATCCTTCTCTCTTAAATCGTAGCCCGAATGGAATACTTGTTGCCCTTTTGCAGAAATGCAAGGGATGCTTCTGCCTTCAAAGACTGCTGTTCCAAAATAGTCCGGTTGAAATTCATACCAGCCTCCATCCAAGTCGGCTTGTTTGGAAGTGCCGTCCGCATTCAAGACAAAAGGATGGATATCAATATAGCCTAATTCTTTGCTATACAGTTCCACACGGGTGGGCAACCAATTTGTTTCAATTTGATATCCTCTCTCCTGCAAAAGATCAAGGAGTTGGTCTGTATAATTGGCATCAAAATCAATGTCAATATCTCTATGCAAGCGGGTTTGCTGTCCGTACAAGACATCCACTCCCCAGCCTCCATCCAACCAAAACTGCATGTCCAGGCTTTCCAACAAGTCCAAAACTTGAAATAACTCTGTAATCGTAGTGTGTTCTTTCTTTGTCATATAATAATTCTTTAATAAATAATACTATGCGTAATTATCCAACTGCTTGATTGAAGAAATAAAATTTGCACCCACTCCAATCAGAAAGATAACCCATCCGCTGATCATAAAGACGGATGTGATACCCCATGCTTCCACCCAATATCCTGAAGCTACGATACCCAGCATTGATGGAAAGGTACTCAAACTAAAGATGAGAGAAAAAGTCCGTCCAAGCATGTCCGAAGCCAAGTTCTGCTGAATAATAGCGATGAAAAGCGCATGGTAAATGGAATAGGCTATGCCTCCTGTAAATGTTAGGCAAACAAAACCTATAAATGCGCTTGATGGTAAATAACTGGCGCTAATCAGATACAATCCCAATATCACATAAGCCGTATGCATCACTAATGTTTGCTTGCTTTTCAAAGCCTTACAGGCAAGTACTAAACCGCCCAACAATGCCCCTGAGCCCCAACCCATTTCCACAACTCCCATTTGCAAAATGTTTCCGTTGAAATGCAGAAGCGTCATAAAAGGAAATAACGTAAAAACAGGCATAAGGACAAAAGTCACCAGCGTAAAGCATACGAATAAAGGCAAAATGCCCATTGTACGCCGCAAGGTATGCCAACATTCCGTCAGTTCTTTTTTGAAATCTGGAAGAACTTTCGTTTTTTGAAGAGAAGGAATCTGGACACAAAGTAAGGTCAGACAAGCAGCAACAGCTCCGATCACATCTATGAGCAGAATATACTGTATGGGAAGCCAAACAACGAGGCTTGCCCCTACAACGGGAGCTATCACCTCACTGAAGGATTGAATGGAATGGTACAAACCTGATACCCTGACAAGATGGTGCTTGGGAACCAGTAGAGGGATGCTTGCCTGTAAAGCAGGTGCATGAAACGTACTGCCTATTGAACGACAAGCAGTCAATAGATAAAAAAAAGAAAGGTCTTTATAACCCTTGGTTATCACAATAAAAAGACATAGGGTACAGAACGCGATGAACAAGTCCGAATAAAACATCGTTTTCTTTCGATTCCATCTGTCAACATAGACCCCGGCAAACAAGCCTAATACAAATTGTGGTAAAAATCCAGCTAAAATAGCCAGAGATAAAGCTGTCGGGGATTTAAATTCGTTGCTAATCCAAAAAATAATGGAGAAGCCAACAATCGTACTTGTTAAAATAGATATGAGTTGGCCTATTCCTATCACGGCCAAAGTTGATTTCCAATGATTCATTGTGCTAATATTTCATGCGTTTATAGATAAGTACTTTCGTACATTAAGCAAAACGAAATTCTATCCACACAAAAAACTTGTATTATAATCCACTCCTGACGTTGGAATACAATAACAAATACTTTCAGGACGATGTAAAGTCCTGAAAAATCAAACTGAATGGATAGATAAATATTAGTCTTTTCTCATCGGATTCTTTTAATATCGCTACTCTTTTATTATGTAGTGGTTGTATTATCTTAAATAAAACAAAAACACCGACTTTACATTCTTGGGTGTAAAACTGGGTGTTTGTTTTGCAATCTGCTGATTTTCAGCGTTTGTTGCGGAGAGAGAGGGATTCGAACCCCCGGAACCTCTCAGTTCAACGGTTTTCAAGACCGCCGCAATCGACCACTCTGCCATCTCTCCTTGTCTCTAAGACGGGTGCAAAAGTAGATAGTTTATTTGAATTATGCAAGTTTTTCGTTTTATTTATTTTCACTTTTTTCATGTTTTATCCCTCCATTTCTGATTCTCAGACACATAAAAATATCCGATCCCTATGCTATGCACAGGAACCGGATATAAATATGTATAGAGAAATTAAAACACTCTTTTTAGAAAAAAGGCATCTGTCTATTTCGTTTGCAGACTGCTTGAATGCAAGGCCATATGAGCCTTCTCCTGCTCAGTTCTGATTGACCCGGCAGCCAGAATAATAGTTATGATCAAACCGATACAAGCCACTATAGCGATTACTTCCGTACTTTTGCGGGAAAGATACTTCCCTATGTTCTTTTCCATGCGTATTACTTTTTTATGAATAATCTGCTGATCTGAAATGTGTGATTCAAAATTAAGAAGAAAAGGAAGGCTTAGGGAGACGGTGAATAAATAAGTGGACAGTAAAAACGTTCAAACATCTATTTAACAACAAGATACACACCTATTATATTACTAAAAAAGTGGATCAAATATAAAAGGATTAATGAATTTTCCGGACTAAATTCTCGAAATCATCCCTGGAAACGCATGCCTTGTTCTTTACTTTTGCCCGGTAATTATAGATGGTATTCACCGAATAGCGAAGAAATTCGGCTATCTGAGAACTGTCGTTTATCCCCAAACGGATCAACGCAAAAATACGAAGTTCCGTATTCAGCAACTCGTCCCTTTTCAATACCACCTGTTCGTCTTCAAGCAAAAGTGAATTAAATTGTGCCACAAAATTCGGGAATAGATGGAGAAATGCAGTATCAAAATTCTTATAAAGTGCATTCAGTTCCGCCTCCAAACCCTTTGACGATCGGGTAACTTTAACCAGTTCCCCGATCTGTCCGGAAGAAACCATCTTATAAACCATACGGCGATAACCGTCGAGTTTATCGATATAAGAAGAACACAGACTCATGAAACGCCCGATATATTCCTCCTTGATCCGGTTGGATTCAGACAGTTCGAGGTTGGCAGACTGCAAACGATCGTTCATCTGATGCAATTCGCCGTTCAGCACCTTCAACTGCTCGTTTGTCTCCTGCAAATGATTGCGGGCCTCCGCCAGTCGCTTCATCTGCCGGTATATATAAACGATGGCAGAGATCAATAACAAGGTAAGTACACTAATCAGCGTCAGATATGTGACCAGTATCCGGTTCTTTCCTTCTATCGTAGCCTGATAGTTCTTATCGATCAACGAAAGGATATCCGCACTCTGCCAACTTCTTGAGCGGGCACGAAACCGGTTCGTTTCATCCCAAGAAAAACGGATATAATGATAAGCACGCTCGATATCGCCATCTTTAAGCAATAAATCAGCCAACATCCACAAGGAAGCATGATCTGTGATAGCTGACTGAATATCAGACAAAGACGAAAGGGCCAAATAATATTTTTCTTTTTCCCGATCCTTTTTTTGGCGGTAGATCATCGCACGCTGATAAGAAGTAAGTGCATATTCAGGAGTTCCGAACGGAATTTTTGCCAAACGTGTATCATTGATCCGAAGGGCTTCATCAGTATGTCCGTCAGCCCGCAGAGCCAGTTCCTGCAACTCAACCCGCTTGCTGGCATCTTCCGGCAACATCATCGCTAAAGAATCCCGATAGACGAGAGATTTATCTTCATAGCGGCGTATACTTTGAGGATCACGGGAATTACCGGAGATCTCCCTGTATACCTGTTCTTTACAGGCGTAATAATCACGGGTAAGAGAAGCTGGCAAAGTTTCACGGCGGACTTCCTCCAATACATCAACCGCTTCTTGATACATGCCAGTTGCAGCATGCAGGGAGGCTAACAGCAATTTACTTTTGTACTCTCGCTCCTGATCACGCAAATTACAGGCGATCCTGATATTTTTGGTCAGATAGAGGACAGCCGAATCGCACATATAAGATTTATATTCCCGATAAATGCTATCGTTGAGCTGATAAGCAGCAATAGAGTTCGGAGCTATCTTGGTTGCCTTTCCTTTCAATTCACGGATCCGGGCTTCTCTCCTGTCTTTATAAATCTCATGCTGGAGAATCGTTTGATCCAAATTGATTAATAAAGAGTCGAGGTTACTTTCCGCAAAAACCATATTTGCAGTAAAAAACAAAAACAGAATTATCCTGTACCTCTTTCCCATTTCGACTCCAGCTTGTTTCCGGCAGACAAATGTAAAACAAAAAAGCTTTCCTCCGGACGAATAGCCGGGGAAAAGCTCTTAAATACATAAAAACAATCTGATATCATGTGGTAACATGTGCTTGTTTCAGCTTCTTCTTCGATAAGAAATTATGCGCCATCATTGGAAAAAGCTCCAGAAGCAAGAGTTCTTTTTCGTTTTCAGCCAATTGGACACCAACGTCTTCTATTACAGGATTTTCCTGCATTTCATAATCGGAAGGATCATAGGGGACCTCATCCCGCGAACCCGTAATCTTCAAACGAAATTCCGGATCAATCGGAACCGGCGTCTTTCCATACTCGCCTTTTACCAAAGCGACGAATTGATTGGACGGATTACTGTACATCGGACGTCCTTTTTGTTGATCCAACGCGCACGATACGGCTTGAGCCCCGATGATCTGGCTTGTCGGCGTTACCAAAGGCGGTAAACCTGCATCCATGCGCACCTGGGGGATCAACGACATTGCTTTTTCCAACAAGTCCAACTGTCCCAATTGCTTCAACTGAGCTACCATATTCGTATACATTCCTCCCGGTATCTGTGCCTTCTTCACCAGTTCATTCGGTTCGGGGAAACCAAAATATTCTTCTATAGCACGGCAGAAGATAAGCAAATCTTCCTCTTTGTCTTTCCGGGCTGCGTCGATTGCATCGTTAAAAAAACGGTCGATCTCAGTCGGTATTCTGTCTGTCAAAGGGTTAAACGGCTTAGGTAGTTGTTTTGCCATATCGAAAACAGACAACTCTTTGCGGATATCCAACAGATGAGCATTGATTTTCGCGATTGCCTCCATATTGATATCCAGCTCGATCCCCATTTTCTTACAAAACACATACACCAGTTCGATTGCCGGAGCAGCCGTTCCACCGGCGAAATACCAGATATTGGTATCGACAACATCCACCCCGTTGACAATAGCGGCCAAAACCGAGGCCAAACCATATCCAGGCGTACAATGAGTATGAAAATCTACCGGAACTTTGAGATGTTTTTTAAACAAACGCACTATTTCGGCACTTCTTCCCGGTGGAATCAGGCCGCTCATGTCCTTAATCGTGATCATATCGGCTCCCAAAGCCTCCATTTGAAGCGCTTTATCCAGGAAGTATTCATTTGTAAAAACAGGCTTATGCAACGGATGTCCGTGTAAAGCTGCGACAATTCTTTCAACAGCCGAATGGTACGGATCGATCGTGTAACAGACGGCACAATCAGCCATTCCTCCGAAGCGTTTTACATATTTGACTGTCGATTTTATATTCTCCACATCATTCAGCGCATCAAATATGCGCATGATATCCAATCCTGATTCTATTGAATTGTGGCAAAATCCTTTAATAATCTTATCGGGATAAGGATTGTAACCAAACAGGTTACGCCCGCGTGAAAGGGCCGTCAACTTAGAGGTATTCCCTACCGAAGCTTTTATTTTCTCCAACCGCTCCCAGGGATCTTCTCCCAAATATCGCATGATAGAATCGGGCACGGCACCACCCCATATTTCCATCGCATAAAAACCGGCTTCTCTATAAAAAGGAAGCACTTTGTCTATCTGTTTTTGTGACATTCGCGTCGCAAAAGCAGATTGCTGACCATCCCGGAGAGTCAGATCCCGAATCAAAAGTTTTCGTATCATACCTAATAATTTGTTTAGACCGTTTCAGACTTAAATCTATCTTTATAACAAAAATTAAACTGTTTTGATTGGAATTACCTGGTTAAGAATAGCAAATGTTTATAAAAACAGGCTTTCCGACTTATCATTTTGACATTCCACACCTGATTTTGGTATCAAAACAGCCACATCAAAATTCGACATAAACCTTAGAAACTGTTTTGATTTTTTACAAACAGTCTACTTTGTTATTTTGCCGTTGTTTTCGCCTATATTTTGAGTGTCTTTTTGACCATATTTGCCTCTCTTCTTCGTCAGATAGTCCGCTATCTTCCTCATCAGAGCGACATCTGATCCAAAATACATCTCAAATCATGAGGCGAAAAAATAAAAAACAGTCTCTTATTGTCATTCCCTGCTTATTGTATAAATTTCTAAAATACCTATTGGTCCAAATCGAAACAGTAGCACATGAAATTTGATTTTCTACCCCATATTTTTCATTTTTCCCTTGCGAGTAATATTTTTTAACAAACTTAAGATCACGTAAACCATTAAATAGCAGAACAGTATAAACTCCCCTGCTTTTAGGGCAGTTATTGTACAGTTTTATCCATCAAAAAAAACCGATTCGCCTCTAAGCAAGAGCGAATCATTTACACAATAGCAATTTTAGTTACCTTGATTTAGAATAATAAAATAAAAACTATCTTTGAGGATTCATTACAATAAATTCAAAAAACAAATGGCAACCTCAAATATATCCGACACATTTCGAAAAGCAGAAGAGACAGATATCGAGCGAATCTGGCAAATCATCGGTCAGGCAAAAGCCCAGATGCAACGCCTTGGAAGTCAACAATGGGATGAAAGCTATCCAGCTATCGAGCATATCCGTCAGGACATACAGGACGGAAACGGATACGTCATTTGCCGGGAAGACCGGGTTGTTGCATACGGAGTCATTTCATTCGACGGAGAACCTGTCTATAAAGAGATAGAGGGCAAATGGTCAAACGACCTGCCTTATGTCATCGTCCACCGTCTTGCCATTGCCGACGAGATGAAACGGCAGGGCATGGCAAAGCAATTTATGTTGCAAGCCGAGGAGGTGAGCCGTAAGAAAGGTGTCTACAATTTCCGTGTGGACACGAAATATGACAATACTTATATGTTACGTCTGATCGACACATTAGGTTTCCGATATTGCGGCGAAGTGTATTACCGGAATAACAGTGCAAGAAAAGCATTCGAAAAGACGATTCGTCCCCACTCCCATCCCATCGGTATTTCCGGTTATACAATCCGGGAAGCGACTTTAATGGATGCAGTCCCAATCTTTGAAGCGATCGATAAGGACCGGGAAGATCTGCGTATTTGGCTGCCTTTTGTCGACAGCCTTAAAAGTGCTGTGGATGAAGAAAGGTTCCTGCAATCCGTATTGGCTGTTCCATACGAGCAACGCGATCCTGTTTACATTTTGGAACAAGGGGAAACTATTTGTGGACTGGCAGGTTTCCATTTCTCCGATGCACCCAACCATCGTACCGAAATAGGTTACTGGCTACTTCCCGCCTACCGGGGAAAAGGAATTATTACGCACGCAGTCCGTTATCTTTGCCAATGGGCTGTCTGTAAACGGAACATAAACCGCATCCAAATCCGGTGTGCTGTCGAAAACCATCCAAGTAACGCCATACCGAAACGTTTAGGATTCACATTGGAGGGAACAGAGCGGGATGGCGAACTGTTGGTTTCAGGTGAATATGTAGATACTAATGTATATAGTATATTAAAAAAAGAAGTCGAATCATGGAACAGGAAATCCAACTAAACGAGCACAACAAAGCCGAATATCCACCCATACATACGGCTGGTTTCAACCCTTCTTTAAACGATGTCATCATCTATCAAACAGAAGACGGGGAAATCAAAATGGAAGTAAAAATGGAGAAAGAAACGGTTTGGTTAACGCAAGCGCAGATGAGTGAATTGTTCCAAAAAGACAGGACAGTCATTGGTCGACATATCAATAACATATATAAAGAGGGAGAACTATATAGAGATACCACATGTGCAAAATTTGCACACATGGGTTCAGAAGGTGATCAAAAATATGAAACTTTACTGTATAATCTCGATGTTATCATATCGGTAGGCTATCGGGTAAAATCCAAGCGCGGCACCCAATTCCGTATCTGGGCCAACAAAATACTAAAAGACTATCTTATTAAAGGATATGCCATCAACCAAAAGATACAATTAGAACATTATCAAAAGTTGAAAGACATCGTCCGTATCCTCGGCAATACACTCAAAAACCAGGAACAACTAACATCCGAACAGTCTAAAGGCCTATTGGCTGTTGTAACCGATTATGTCTATGCCCTTGACACTTTAGACAAATACGATTATCAGCAACTCACAATCGAAGAGACGACAAAAGGAGAATGGAGAAAAACGGATCGCTGATAATACATTAGTAGCCCTCACTCTAATGATTGCTGAAAGTCGTACGAATGAAAAAGACATTATGGTAAAAGTAGTAGTAAATTTAATCAACCAGAATAATTAATATGGAACAAGAAATCCAATTAAACGAGCACAACAAAGCCGAATATCCTCCTATGCATACGGCAGAACATATCTTGAATCAGACGATGGTCCGTATGTTCGGTTGCCCGCGTTCGAAGAATGCACATATAGAAAGGAAAGACTGAATTACTATTATACATTATAATTAAATACATAATTATCAATAATTTAAAATATGGAAATAATATTGAATGAACACAACAAAACTGAATATCCACCAATGCACACAGTAGAACACATTCTTAATCAAACTATGGTTAGAATGTTTGGTTGCGAAAGATCTAAAAATAGCCATATAGAAAAACGCAAAAGTAAGTGCGACTATAAAATCTGTATAGCTCCAACACCTGAGCAAATAGAAGCTATAGAATCAACCGTAAATGAAATTATAAACCAACATCTATCTGTGACATCATTCTTTGTAACCAGAGACAATGTCCCATCAAATGTTGATTTAAGTAAACTTCCTGATAATGCAAGTGAAACTCTAAGAATAGTCCAAATTGGCGATTATGACATTTGCGCTTGTATTGGTACTCACGTTAATAACACTTCTGAAATCGGCAAATTCAAAATCATCAGCACTGATTATACAGATGGTAGATTTAGAATCCGCTTTAAGTTAGAAAATCCATAAAACATTCATTCTCAGCCATATAATAAAACCCGGCTACCATTAGGATAACTGGGTTTTATTCATTCTGTGATCACTTACACTTACTTAAACCAAACTTTGGCATTCTTTTTTACTTCTACCTTTGTAAATTTCTTTAACTCATCAGCTAACACTTGCACTTCTTCTGGTGTTGGTTCTGGAATACGAACCTTTCCATTTGTATTCTTTCCTATATTGACCTGTTCAGGGTTACACCTCTTTATACACTCTATCATTTCATCCAAATCAAACTGCATTAATGGTTCTGTCGTCACATACGTTTTAATTCCTTTGGCAGAAATATCAGCCATTGCCTTTATTCGATCTTCTATCTGGGGAGAATTACGCATGATTTCAGGATAACTTCTATTGGTCTCAATGGTTGTACAGACTACAGATCTTTTAAACACAGGGTGATCCAAATACTCCAATATCTTAGCTGGGTTCTTGCTTTGAAACAAGTATTTATTATAGCCGTCGCAGTAATCCAATACGGTTTTAATCCAACTATCTGGTATATCTTGAGCAAACATATCAATGCTACTACCTACAAAGATAAAATTACCACTGCCCAAACAAGCATTTACTAATTCTCCAGCATCCAATCTGGCTTCTCCTCGTTTGGGAGACAATTTATCCATATAACAATAGCTACAGCTATGATAACACTTTCCCTTAATGGGATTCCAAGTATGGCTTACAAACTCATACATATTTCCTTTTGCTTCTCTGATCATACTTCAAAATTTTAAGAGGAAGGTGTTGTTACGCACCTTCCATTAGTTAATTACTCTGCTGATTTCACTGATACTTTAAAGCTATCCCAAAGTTCATTCAATTTTTTATTAATCAACTCTTCTTTACTGCTTCCTCCTTTTTCCCCTTTAACCTTTTGAAGGTATGTGACATTGTCAGAATCAATCGAACTGATAAACTGTATCATATCATCAGTAAAAGTTGCTTTTTCCTTATCAAGCATATTATCATATTTATTTACAATCCAACCAGATAATGTTGTTCTGCTTTTACACAATTTCTCTCCAAATTTTGCTTTAGCGACTTCTAATATTTTCAATCCCCTCTCTAGTCCTACTTCATTTTTTAACGGATCTAAGTATTTTCCTTGCATAGCTACATTAATAACAGAAGTATTTACTTTCGTGCTAAAAGTAAGCCAAAGAGAAGCTGCATTTAAAGAGTATCCTTTGTTTGTTAGCTTATTGATCTCTAATAATAACTTAGGACAATCCTCTTTAATAGCTATGCTCTTTACTTTATCCTTAGTGTCCCAGTTGTTAGTACAAATATTGATCTCAGCCAACATTTCCATGATAGACATATTATCGCCCAAAGGATACACTACAAAAAACTCCTTTTTATATTTCTGTTCCTCTTCCAATTTTGCATTAGCTTCCAACAATTCCAAATGAGCCTTATATCTATGGTTTCCTTCAACCAATACGATATACTGACCTGCATCCTCTTTGGAAATATCCTCACCCGTTTCAAAATCTATTATTTCTAAGTCTTCTTCTATAGACTTATTTCCATCTATAATAATAGCAGGAGATAACAATCCAAACTGTTTCAAAGACTCTTTTTTCTTCTTGACGATTTTAGGATCAAGTTCTCTGTTTCCTCTTAATCTGGCTACTTTTTTACCTGAATTTAATAGGTCTGAGATTTTTGTAATCTCTTTCTTCATATTAATTACCGCTGCCCTGCGGATTTATGTTAGCTTCTGGCACGCCGATTAAACATTTCTTTTTATTGCCAACCTTCATTGATTGACACTGCAAAGATGATGTAATTAAGCGCATAAACCATAGAAATTCAACACATTACAGGGTAGCACAAAGATAGCAGAGTTTAACAACCCTACTATAAATCAATTCGTTACGTTTCAATGGAGTATTAGGCGTACCAATTGCCTATACTTTTAAATTCTGGTTTTTTCTTTGGGTTCATCAATCCTTTCAATGTATTATATTCGTTAAGTATTGGAGTAAGCAGGTTTTTATTTCTACTTATCCCTGCAAAGTAAAGCAGATAAGAAAGCAATTCTTTTTCCTTGTTGGAGATATTAGCACCTTCCGCCCTTTTTCCTTTTACATGGTTTGAACTGTCAAAATAGCACCTGAGCATCTTGCAAAACAAATATGCCATTGCTGTATCACTATATTCTACGGATTCTTCCAACATGATACGATCGCCAAAGATAAAAGCATCTTTCACTTTTGGATAGGCTTCTTTGCATAGAAAGCCAATCAGATCTATCGTCGGACTGTCTGTTAGGATAAACTTATTTTTACCTATCTTTAAAGTCAATTCAGCAGGCTGTTCTTTTCTTTCCTCTATCGTTTGTATAAATTTCTGAATTTGCTTACTTGTGCCTTCTTCTGTTTTGATATTGTCTATGCAAGTATCAACACAGTAATCATAAACGAACAGAAGAAGATACCAAAACATTACAGGATCAAGTTCTAAGCTATGCAAACAAGACTGTATATCTTCATTCTCCAAATAGCTGCCAAACTTATTTTGCAATGCTATTTTCTTATTGTTATACCTGTCTATAAAATGGAATGCACTCGTTCCTGATAGAAAAGGCTCTCCCATCTCATCAAAACCGA
>OKWR01001739.1_pt1 | contig 13509 bp, 10 predicted proteins | sample 1607101 | NCBI WGS metagenome assembly OKWR01 (sample SAMN04414076, study PRJEB24778) | human gut metagenome | material: faecal | host: Homo sapiens
TGGCGGCGGAGAGCAGAGCGCGCAGAACACGGCTCAGCAGCCTGTTCAACCCGTTCAGCAGCCGCAGAAAAAGAGTAACGTTGGCAAAGTAATAGCAATAATTGCGGCTGTACTCTGCGGTACGGTGCTGCTGATCACGATAGCCGGCTGCATTGCCGGCGTAAGCATAATGAAGAGCATAACCGGCAGGGATGGCTTCATATCCAGCATAGTTGGCAATGCCATGGAAAACGGCGTGGAGTACAGTTTTGGCGATGACGATACGGGCTTCAACAACGCATACACCGGCTCCAATTCGTATTCCGTACCGGCGGACGGCATAGATAAGATCCGCGTGGAATGGGTAAGCGGCCTTGTCAGGGTGCAGCCTTATGAAGGAACAGACATAAAGCTTGACGAGATGAGCAACGATAATATAAGCGAAGAATACGCCCTGCGCTATAAAATAGCCGACGGCAAGCTTACGGTGCGCTTCTGCAAAAAGCATACATGGTACGGCGTGGACGCAGCCATGCTCAATCTGGACGAAATAATAAAGCCGAAGGAACTTGTTGTAAGCGTGCCGCGGGCCATGCTGGAGTCAGGTGAGATGGATATACAGCTTGACGGCGTATCCAACGATACCTATATTTCAAGCGCCAAGCTTAACGAGCTGAACGCGAACAGCATATCGGGTGATATAGATATTGAGAACATTACCGCAAAGGAAATGGAGCTGGACACCGTATCCGGACTTATCAATGCAAACGACTGCGCGGCTGACACGATAAAGGTTGTGTCTATATCTGGAGAGATGACCATAGACGGCGGCTATGGCAATGCCAAACTTAATTCTACCTCCGGTGGAGTATGGTTCACGGACGAAAGCGACGGAATAAAGGAGCTTGAAATAGGCACGGTTTCCGGCGATGTCACAATGCAGCTACCACAAGGTGCCGGATTTAATATGATGGTATCGACCGTATCGGGCGATGTGAGCAGCGTATTCGGGCTGACCAAAAACGGTTCAAACTATGTTTATGGCGATGCATCTGCGAACTTTGACATAGATACCGTTTCCGGCGATATAACGATTCAGGAGAGGTAAAACTCGCACACCGCACCGCTATTTTCCTGCGAATGAAATTTAGGTGTTGCATTAGGCGCGAATTTGTTGTAAAATATATCTTGCGCCGGGGATGTAGCCCAGCTGGTTAGAGCGCTTCGCTCACATCGAAGAGGTCGGGGGTTCGAGCCCCTCCATCCCCACCAAACAGAAAAGCCTATGCACAGCATCGGCTTTTTCTGTCACTATAGAAGCGAAAATCCGAAAGCTATATTGTTATAATGCCGCAGGCATAGCCAAGCTTTTCCGGGTGAGTGAGTGCCAGCATTTGCAGGGAGGTCGCTTTTGCGGCAATCTCCTTTCTTGTTCCGTTAGCAAAAAGAAACTCTTTTGCCTGCGCCGAATCAGAGCAATCCCCGATAATGCGAAAACTACCGGCGAACTGTCTGATATTTGAATTGCCGGAGAGATACATCTGCATGGGCGGGTACAGCATCCAGCTATAACACAGGAACGCTTTATATTGCTCTTTCGGAAAATATTCCGCGAAAAATGCTTTTGCCATTTTGAAAGAGAGATTGACCGATTCGGGGCGTAAATCTGCGCCTTGCTGAATATGGCAATTCAATACGGGAGAACCTGCGGGCAAAGCTTTTTTCTGTTCTGCCATAAAGCTCATATACGGTTCGCCGATTGTTTCTTCATCCAAATAAATCATCTTAAACGGCTGGAACTGCAGGGAGCCTATTTTGAATATGGCAACACTCATAATATGGCGAAACCATATCACATCCTCCTTTGATATGCCTGTCTTGCCTGTTTTTTTATAATACAGGGCTGCCCGCAGGGAAACGTCTCCGAATGTATCAAATATAACTTGGTCGGGGATTTTCGCCTTCTTGTATTCGCCATATTTGCGTATCAGAAGATATGTAACGACAGATAAACGGGTAAGCGGCATACGTTTGCACAGCGGAAAGTCAAGGCTGTCCGACTGATATGCGGGTTTTGCAAGCTCATCAATAAGCTTTTCATCCCTTCGGATTTTCCATAAGACATCTTGCTTAACCCGATTGGTGTAATGCAGTTCAGAGATTATTTTTTCTAAAGTCATGCAGCTCTCCTATAAAGCATAATATTACCCATGCCAAATGGCTTATGGATTCATTTTACAGCATTATATAATACGAAGCAAACTATTTTCGATATTAAGCAAAGTGAAAGGATTATCTTTATTTATCAAATTCAGCCCTTCAGGCGGAGCGGTATTATCGGAATAACGCAGGCGGACAAGGCGGCAATTCAGCATAATGCTGATGGATAATAACAAAAGCGCAGTCGGCTTATCGGCTGCGCTTTTGCAATGTTTGGGTTTTACTTTATCTTTACGCCATATATCTTCTGGCCGCGGGTGCCTACCACAACGGTGTTTTCAAACACGGCGGGGGAGGCCTCTATATTGGAACCGAGCGAGAACTCGTAAAGTATGGTTCCTGTCTGCCCGTCAACAAGGTGCATATAGCCGGAGGAGTTGCACTGTATTAAATATCCGTTGCCGTTCTGGTCATATACCACAACGGGGCTTGACCACGGATAACCGGCGAAGTTGCATTCCCACACAACGTGACCATCGGCCTTGGAGAAGGCGACAAGCTTGCCGCGGTGGCCATCCGTCATGGCTACGGGGGCGAACACCAGCTCGCTCAGGCTGCCCTTGCCTATTGCGAAGGAGCCCTGTACGCCGCCGGATACGCCGGATACGGTCTGGCAGGAATAATCCGTGTTCTTCCAAACTATGCGGCCCGTTTCGGCATCCAGCTTCCATATGGGTATGGACGCCTTTGCATTCGTATCCGCGCGCCAGCCGCCATGGAAGGAGGTGGAGCAGTATACGTAAGGATGCCCGTTTTCAAGCTCCAGCACGGCTGTGCAGTTTGTGTCGTCCAGCACGTCCTGAACCCACACCAGTTCAAGTGTATTCAGGTTTATGCACATCATGTGGCCGCCGTTATCGCTTACGATAAGGTGCCCGCGCCAGATTATCGCGCTGTCCTCCATGCCGAACCACCAGCCCTTTGAACCGTCCACCGTGGCGGTACTGCTGTTGCGTGAACCCTTATAGCGCCACTTTACTACTTCGGGAGCTACGGATATCGTGCCGGCATTTACATCATAATTGGTGTTAAGCTTTATCATGTACAGTATGCCGTTTTCGCCGGGGTAAATGAGAGTATCAGTCTCGGCGTCAACAAGGGCGGAGCTGTCGAAATACGAAAGCTTACCCCTCAGGCTGAAGCTATCCTTGCTTCCGAATTCATACAGTACCTTGCCGTCTATAAGGCTGATTATAGATGCATGGGAGGAACCCTCGCCATCATCCTTACTGTCGTCGCCGGAGCCGAGATACATCAGCGGATAGCCGCGCGGATCGAGCGCGCCCGCACCCTTGAAGGGATAGCGGCCCATGTTGATGGGGTCGCGCGTGCGTTCGCCGGTGTCAAGGTCAAGGAAGTAAATATGCCCGTCCATTGTGGCGTATATTACCTCAACAAGGCCGGCCTTGTTCTTGGCGGAATCGTAGAGGTTCATTATGCGCTTGGTTTCTTCTGGCCAGCGGACGATGAGCGGCTGTCCCGTCCAGCCGGAGCCTGTCCATGCGCCGGAACCGTATACTTTTGGCACGCTGCCGGTGTTCACTATCCATGCGTTGGCATCGTCCAGCGTTTTTTCAACTATTGTAGCAGTGCCGTAGGCGGGATTGTCGCGGAAATTGTTGCCGCGGAAGGTGATAATACCCTCAAGCTGGGTATAATCCATGCCCTCGCCAAAGTCTATGGTCTGCTCCCGCTGATAGCTTGAAACTATCTCGCCATTGACCTCTATGGCTGTTTCCATGCCGAAATCGCTCGGCCGCGTGCCTTCTATTGCATACGGACTGAACTCCGGCAGGGGAGTGGGGGTAGGCTCGGGCGTTTCGGTGGGCTCGGGTTCGGGCGTTTCGGTAGGCTCGGGCGTTTTGCTGAATATGGAATCGATCAGTCCGGGCTTTTGCGTTTCGCCGGGAACTACATTGTCGTTATCGCTTCCCGAATTGCTCAGCACAAGTATGCCAAGCGTGAGCGCGATTATGAACAATACCAGTATTATCACGAACTTTGCCGTGATTCTGCGCCTTCTGCGGCGGCGTGTTTTCATGCGTAAACAATACCTTTCTGCTTATTTATATAAAGTATTCTTTCCAGTATTATACTCCGCAACACGCTTATCATCAAGCCTGAGCAATTTTACCAATCTGTAAACATTTGCTTTCGCGCGGCAGGACACAATTAATCCAAAATGTAACACAATATTGATACGCGCTGCGCGTTTATTGTACATAATCTGTCGGTATAATAAGGCCATAAAAAGAAAACGACCACGAGTTTCCGCGGGAACGGGAACGAAAGGAGGAAATAATATGGAAAACAACTGGAAATGGTATGAACAGCAAAACCCGCAGCAGAACGCCCAGCAGAGCGAACAGCCGCAGCAGAGCCAGCCGAACTACGGCCAATATAATTACAGCACTAATGCAAACCCGGGCTACAATGCCTACGGCGCGGGCAACGGCGGCAGCGGAAACGGCAGCAAACCGAAAAAGTTTGTTACGATGACACAGATGATAGTTACCGTGATAGTGGCGGCGCTGCTGTTCACTGGTGCCGGACTGGCGATAGGCCGCGGCATAAGCGCGAACAATGAGCCTACCCATCAGGAGATGCTTAACAACGCAACCACAGCGCCCGAGCATAACAACACGGCAAATACCCCTACCGTAACGCAGGACCCTGCTACGCAGCCCAGCAGCGGCATTAAAACGAATGACAGCCGCGCCGAGGGCGACGGCAGCACGAGCGTTGTGCAGAGCAGCATGAGCAGCGTTGTGAGCATAGATATAGAGGCCGAGGTCTCCACCGGACGTTACTGGTATTCCAATGGCGAAACGGAAAGCGAAACGGTCGGCAGCGGCAGCGGCGTGATACTCACGTCCGATGGTTACATCGTTACCAATAACCACGTTGTGTCCGGCGCGGATAAGATAAAGGTATACCTGCAGGACGGCACGGAATACGAAGCGCAGCTCATAGGCGCGGACAGCTACACGGATCTGGCCGTGATAAAGATAGATGCCGAGAATCTGCCCGCCGCAACGGTAGGCTCCAGCAGCACCCTTATGGTGGGTGATACGGTATACGCAATAGGCAATCCGCTTGGCGTGCTTGCCACCAGCGTATCCAAGGGCATTGTGAGCGGCCTTGACAGGGAAGTTACCATTGACGGTCAGCAGATGACGCTTATGCAGGTGAACGCCAGCGTAAACCCCGGCAACAGCGGCGGCGGTCTGTTCAATGCGGACGGTGAACTGGTCGGCATAGTCAATTCAAAGGCCAGCGGCGAAAACGTTGAAGGCATAGGCTTCGCCATTCCTATGGATACGGCTAAGAGCGTTATAACCGACCTGATGGATCATGGCTTTGTTACCGGCAGACCGTATCTTGGCATAGTGATGCAAAACGTGGCCTTTACCACCGGCAACCGCGGGTTCTTCGGCAGCAGCTATACTACCCACCCGCAGATATACTCCATCGAATCCGGCAGCGCGGCTGAAAAGGCCGGCCTGAAGGTGAACGATATCATTCTTGCATTCGGCGGAGAACAGATAACGAGCTCTTCCGAAATTTCCGCCCTGCTTTACGGATATAATGTGGGCGATACGGTAACAATAACCGTACAGCGCGGCAGCGAGCAGATAGACGTTGACGTTACGCTGGGCGAAAGGCAGAGCTAATCAGTCTTTACGCCAAAACAAACTTTGGTCATGACGGGCACTCCGTTTTGACATACCCCCCATCCATAGAAGGGCGCCGCAGAAATGCGGCGCTCTTCGTTTTATGCATAAAACCGATGTATAATCCTAAAATATGCAATTTCGGCTTGACGAAGCGTCAAATATTATATAAAATATATCTATGCAATCAGTCTGCTTTTGCGGTGTATGACAACATCGGTCGATATATTCTAAAAAATTAAAGAGAGTTAGGAAGGCATTATGGAATTTGCAAGAATAGCGCAGGAGCTTCAGCCGCGCTCCATAGCGGCACGGGATTGGGTGTTTCAGGTGATACGCACGGCAATAATCCGCGGCGTTCTGCCGGGCGGCATGCCGCTTAGGCAGGACGAAATATCAACAACGCTAAACGTGAGCCACATTCCCGTAAGGGAAGCGCTAAGGCAGCTTGAGGCGCAGGGCTTGGTTCGCATATACCCCAACCGCGGCGCGGTGGTAACAAAGCTGTGCGCAAGCGAGCTTGCGAACGTTATGGATACGCGCATAATGCTTGAAACCGGCACGCTTGGCGCGGCGATACCGCTGATGACGGACGAAACCATATGCAAGGCCAGGCAGTATCTTGATGAATTTAATGAAGAGCAGAACATGGAGTATCTTGATTCCATCAATCTGAAGCTGCACTTTGCCTTGTATGAACCCAGCGGCAACAAGGTTGCCATAGGGCTGATAGACCAGTTCCATGCCAATGTGGACAGATATCTGCACCCGTTTTATACAAAGGCGGACATGCCACGCGTGAAGAACATAGCCGAGCACCGCGCGCTGATAGATGCCTGCGAAGCAAAGGACACCGTGCTTGCCAAGGCTATACTGAGAACGCATCTTGAAAGCACTAAGCGGGCGCTGCTCAAGTCCCCGCTGCTGGCTAAGGAGTAAAACGCCTGTTGAATACTAAAAAAGAAAACGACATACTGGAAGCAACGCTTTCGATAGCCGAGAACGGATATGCTGAGGCGTATCGGTTTTTGGTCGATGCGTATGAAAAGGACGCCGGGAGTTTTGGTCCGCAGGCGCTGTATTTCCTTGCATGCCTGGCGGGCGGAGCCGGTATGCCCCAAAAAGCCTTGGCATGGATAAGAAAAGCCGTTGCCGATAACGGATGGTGGTATCGGCCGGAGGTGCTGGAGGACGATGACCTTGAGCTGCTTAAAGATAACGCTGAGTTTATTGCGTTTAAAGCCGTTTCCGGTGGGCGATATGTAGACGCAGCGGCTAAGACCAAAGAAGTGTTTTCGTGGGAACGGAAGAAGACAGACAAACTGTTCCTTGCCGTCCATGGCAACACACAAAATGGACAAACGGCGCGAAATGATTGGGAAACGCTGCTTGGCGGGAACAGCCAATGGCAGATAGAAACGATACAAAGCGCGGAGCCGGACGGATACGGAACATATCGGTGGAGCTATGACATGGTGTCATATCAGTCCGTAGCAAGGGCGCTCAAAAGAATACAAAGCGAAGGTTATGGGCAAATAGTCTGCGGCGGCTTTTCAGCGGGGTGCGATATGTTGCTGCGCACGGTGCTTTTCACGCCCGCGCGATGCGATAGGCTGATTCTGCAAAGCCCATGGATACCGATAATGCAGGACGATGCCATGCGTGTGATTGATGCTGTCGGTAAAAAGGAAATTGCTTTGAGCATCTTTTGCGGTTCTGAGGACGCCGACTGCCTTCCTATGGCGGAACAGTTATATACATTGGCCGCCCAAAATGGCCTTGGTGTGCGGTTTGATATTCAAAAAGGCAGCCGGCATCAGTTTCCCGACGGCCCGTCCGCATTGACGGACCTGCTGCGGGGGATGTAAGAAAGATTTGATGATAAAACAGGCTTTCGGGATGAGAGCCTGTTTTTATAATACTTAATTGAAGTTATTTGTTGAAATCAGACGCAACTGAACGGAACCAACTCCCAAATATGTGTGGAAGTTTCATTGAACAATTCGTCATATACTAAGCCGTTTGGATTTGGGCCGCGCTGCTCCACGATAAATATCTTGTTCCCGTTTGAAAATGCGCGGCAAACTATGCCAGCAAAAGAAAATCTGGAAACTACTTTTCCGCTTTTATCGAGCACAATAAGTTTCTTCTGACTTTCGTTTGTGCATAGTATAAGGCCATTTGAAAAAACAGCTATAGCATAAGCGGGAATTTCAAAATTTACCTTTAATGCTTCGCCGTTGCGAAGATTGAAGAATCGTATTCCTGTTGAATCCCAGCAATTCCAAATTGCATCGCCGCATATTTGCTCGTTTTCTATATAATAGTTGCCAAAATATCCGGCTAATCGGTATTCCTTATCCATGTTACTATCAATGACAACTAATTCGCTTGTGCTGCGGCAGCAGTAGATAAAGGAATTTATCGACTCGGCATATATCAGGTGGACTGCTTCATCGTTGGCTGAAATATGATGCAAACGCAGCAGTTCGCCGGTTTCGGCGTTGATTTGCCAAATTAGTGCATCGGCATCGGAAATGCCGCGAGTTGCGGGTGAAAATAGCGTAACAACGCCATCGGAAGAACTATGTATATGATAAAGTTGCCGTGAATCGCTTAACTTGGGTTCAAAGCGCCAGCACTCGGTTACGTCTTTTTTTATGCAGCTTACATACTCAGATCCCACAATGTGGGACCAACTACCATCATCTTTCTGCTCTTTGACGGTTTTAGCATACAGCACAATATAATTTCCGCTTTTTGTTACCCAGACTACAGATCGACAAGCGGCTGGAAGTGGGCCGATATCCTGATAATCATCGGTATTTTCGTTGTACAATAACAGATAATCCTTACGGTTCTCATTATCCGAATAAGGGTAGGCTACAAGTCCATCTGCTCCTGGAACAAAGTATTCCTTTATATCTGTGTTGTATAACAGCGTACTGAGGCTATATCTTTGCCATTGCGGTTGCAGCAGTTCTAAAAGTTTCTGCCGGATTTTCATTTTATTAGGCCAATCTTTCCTTGGTACTTCGGATAAGCTGTACTTATTAGGTCGCTTGCGCAGCATTGCTTCCCGCAGCTTGATTGTGCGCAATGTGGAATCTCCGCGCTCAACAGTGCGTGGCTGTTCGTTTTGCATATCATACAGCGCTGCGCCGATGGTTTCTTCCAACAGCTTTAATTGCTCCTCAATATAGGTGCAATGAGAAGCATAACGCAACGCTTTGGCAGGTAAATCGTCACCGAATAAGTCGTTTAACTTTTTGCCGAATTTTATCCACGTCAAATCACTGCCACAGGAAGCGGCTTTCCTTCCGGCGCTATATAGGTCGCAATGGAATAGCTCATCATCAAAGTATAGAAATAATAATGCTATGGCGGCATGTTCATTTGTCAACTTCTTTGCAAGTTTGCATAGCCTGCTTATATTATCGCCATCGGTTACGCATGCTGGCACAATGGTGATCCATGGCAAATTCTGTTCGCGCAGCAAATCGCTTGGCGCAAGCATTGGTTCGATTACTGAGCGGTTTACACCATATAGGCTGAGGGTCGTTAAGGTCGTTCCCATAGTTTTCTCCATGTGTTTTATTGCGATAGTAAAGTATTACGGCTTGAAGATATTATAATAAAGGCTGGAATGTTTTGCAAGCTGTATAAAGAAAAGAACGGCTATTTAACAATAACCGTTCTCAGTGGTTGCGGGGGAAGGACTTGAACCTACGACCTCCGGGTTATGAGCCCGACGAGCTACCGACTGCTCTACCCCGCGACGTTATCTTTGCTGCAAAACATATATTAGCATAAGACGGCTGTGGTGTCAAGCTTTTTTGCGAATATTTTTTTGCTGCGCTGCAAACACTTGGCATTATATACGGAGGTATAGTGGATGCTTGTATTGTTTTGCAGGGTTATAATACTCTATTTTCTTGTGTTTTTTGTTATCCGGCTTACCGGTAAGCGGCAGATAAGCGAGCTGCAGCCGTTTGATCTTTGCATAACGCTGCTTATTGCGGACATGGCCAGCGTGGCTGCCACCAATACCGGCGTCCCGCTGCTGTACGGCATAGTGCCGATTGTTACGCTGTTTTTGGTGCAGCAGCTTATATCGTTCCTTTCTCTTAAAAGCGAAAGCATACGCAAGGCCGTGTGCGGTCAGCCGTTGCTGCTGATTTCGCGCGGGGTCGTGCAGGAAAAGGCGCTGAAGAGCGCGCGGTATACCATTACCGACCTTACGGAGCAGCTTAGGGTAAAGGATGTTTTTACATTAAGCAATGTCGAATATGCCATACTTGAAACCAACGGCGAGCTCTCCGTTTTGCTGAAAGGGCCTATGCAGCAGCCGACTTATCGGGACTTTGTAATGCCTTCGCCTGATGCCGCGCCCGCACTTATGCTCGTTCAGGACGGGGCCATGCATCCGGACACGCTTGCGCGCGCAGGACGGGACGAAGCATGGCTCAATAAACAGCTTGCCAAGGTCGGCTGCGGCGATGTGCGCTCGGTGTTCTTCGCATTTCTTGCATCTGATGGCGTGCTGCACATACAGCTTCGCTCCAAAGTCGGCGGCAGGCATTATTTTATAGACACCAATGCAAAGGGGGACGGCAAGTGAGATACAGAATATTTACATGGGCGGACATAACGGCATGCATAATAGTGATAGCAGTGCTGCTTTTTGTATTTATATATCCGTATTGCTTGAGCAGGGATTATTATGAACTGTTTTATGATAAGCAGCAGCGCGTGCTTGAATGTACCCGCGAAGAAAATTGGGGAGAGGCACAAAAGCTGATGGAAGCCATGGCGGCGGACTTTTATGTCAAGCGGGACTCAATGCGCTTTTTTTACGACCATGAGGACATAGATGAAATAGAGGGGTATATACTTTCCGCGCAGGAGTTGATACTGCGCGAGGAAAGCGAACAGTCCGCATCCGAACTTATGCACGCGCTTATAGTTGCCGATTTCATTAGGGGAATACAAAGCTTCGATATGCCGAATTTGTTTTGAAGAGAGAAGCGGCTTATGAATCAAGCCGCTTCTTTTAATTCTATTATGCTTCCGCCATTTCCGTTTTCTTTACCTTCTTTTCGGTATATACGAAATAGATAAGGCAAAGGGCTATTTGTATCACTGTGGAGGCAGGAGTGGCAAGGCCGATATAGAACAGCGATATGCCCGGTATGCGGCTCATGAAATACGAAAACGGTATGCGCACAAGAAATGCGCCCGCTATACCCTGCACCATTGTGAACGTGGTGCGGCCGCAGCCGCTGTAATATCCGCAGAAGCAGAAAAGGAACGCCGTAAGTATGCAGTCTATGCTGTATGCCTTAAGATAGTCGCTCGCCATTCGGATAACCTCTTGGTCGTTTGAGAATATACCCGCCAAAGCTTCGCCGTGGAAAAACGAAAGGTAGCCCATTACCGCGCCCGCGGCAAGGCTTGTAAGTATGCCGTATTTCAACGCAAGCTTAGCCCTGTCGCTCCGCTTTGCGCCTATGTTCTGCGCCACGAATGCGGATAGGGACTGCATGTATGCCGAGGCCACCAGCATAAGGAAGCCGCATATTTTTTCCGCCACGCCTGCACTTTGCGTAAGACCAAGGGAATTGACTATTGCGAATATAACAAGGAAGGAAAGGCTCACCAGCAGCTCCTGCAGCGCTACCGGCGCGCCTAACTTGAACAGCTGCAGCGCTATGTCCTTATCTATGCGAATATCCGCACGGGAAAATGCAAACGGCATCGCCCTGCGCGATATTATTATAAGCGAAAGCACAACGCTTACCGCCTGCGCAAGCACGGTTGCGTATGCCGCGCCGTCCGCGCCCATTTTGAATACAGCCACAAGGAGAAGATCGCCGAATATATTGACAACGCACGCTATCGCAACGGTTATCAGCGGCATTTTTGAATCCCCCATGCCGCGGAATATGCTGCCGAGAAGGTTGAAAGCTATTATGAATATAGTTCCTGCCGAGCATATGCGCACATATGAAACGGTTTGGCTGAACGCTTCCTCCGGCGCCTGCATAAGGGCGGATATTTCGGGGGTGAACGCAACGAATACAATCGTGCATACAGCCGCAATTATTGCAAAAAGCGCCACGCCCGTGCCTATTACCTTGCCGCCGAGTTCGCTTTTGCCTTCGCCTATTTTCTGACCGAGCAGTATGGTTATGCCTATTGAAAAGCTTGTAAGCACAAATGTTAGGCTCTGCATAATCTGGCTGCCTGTGGCGACGCCCGAAACATCGGCCGTGGTTGCGAATTTGCCAACTACCAGCAAATCCACCGCGCCGTACATGGCCTGTAAAAACAGCGCCAGAAACACGGGATATGCAAATTTAAGCAGCGGGCCTAATATTTTGCCCTTTGTAAAGTCGTGTAGTGATTCCATTTATTTATCCTCATTTGTTAAGCAGCCGCGCTATTGCCGTGCGCTTCACCTTCATTGCTCCCTTGGGGCAGAATTCCTGGCAGCAGAAGCAGCGTATGCATTTTTTGCGGTCTATGCTCGGCAGCTTATTCTTCATTGTTATGGCTTTGGCCGGGCAAAGCTTTGCACACAGGCCGCAGCCTATGCATTCGCTCTTTACGGCGGCGGGCTTGGAGGCCATAACCATCTTCATAAATGCCCGCGTAACGCCGCGTGTGTTCCTTACCGAGGTTATATCGTGCCGCGGCGTAAGCTCGCAGTCCTTTATTATGAATGCATCCGCGCTGCCGTAAAGCGATACTTTATCAAGAGAGTCGCGGCTCAGCCCGCGTTCTACCGCGGCTGCTATTGTGGGAACGTCCTTCGGCTCAACGCCTATAAGCCTTGCCCCAACAAGGTCTGCATCATATGCCGTGTGCGCGGCTATCAGCGCGCCGCATTCGCGTGGGCGTCCTGCCGTGGGGCCGTTGCCGTCCATTGCCGTTACCGCGTCTATCAGCGCAAGCACGGGGTGGTTATATTCGTATATATCCACAAGCATGTTTGAAAAATCCTCGTGATTTGGGAAACGGTAATGATACTCAAGCTTTACCGTGCCGGGTATGGTGCCATACAGATTTTTCAGCGCGCCCGTCATGCCCATCATGCCGTGGGTTTTAAGCTTGGCGAACGTTATAAGCACGTCCACATCATCGAGCCAGCCCGTATAGTGAAAGCTTTTGAGCACCTTAGCGTCCGCAAAATGCCCTTCCTTTGAAGAAAAATCATCGTTCAGCTTTGCTCCCGCTTCGGCTGCAAGCGTCATGCCCGTTGCGGAATAGGAATGGTTCAGCGCCGCGGCAGTATATATCCCGCCCGGGCTTTCGCCTATCGTTACCTGTGCGCCGCGTTCAATAAGCATTTTTGTAAGCTCCGCTACCATTACCGGATGCGTACATACGGCAAACTCAGGCGTTTTGGCAGCGGCAAGGTTTGGCTTTATGCCCACCTTCATGCCGGCTTTAACCCAGTCAAGCCCGCCTATTGCATCAAGCGCCTCTGTTAAAGCGGCGCGGACATGCTCGGCCTCGTAATCGGGGCAGGGGACTATTGCCGCATCGTAAACGGTGTTGCGCATTTATAATATGCTCCTTTCTTATAAGTAAGGCGGGGAAGACCCCGCCGTGTATTTTGCTTTGAAAAAGT
>OKWR01001756.1_pt1 | contig 13408 bp, 9 predicted proteins | sample 1607101 | NCBI WGS metagenome assembly OKWR01 (sample SAMN04414076, study PRJEB24778) | human gut metagenome | material: faecal | host: Homo sapiens
GCGTATACACTTTCAGGCGGAGATGCGGCGGGCACGAAAGCGTCCTCCTTTGCATATATAGACATGCAAACGGGCGACGTGACCGAAATAACCCGCGGCTTCAACGTGTTCAACTTCATGTGGTCTTTGGACGGCAAAAAGATATTCTACTTTGAGAACAGATTGAGCGGCAGCAGTGACGACGGCGAAGGTGAGGAACAGCTTACCGACGAGTATCCGTATACGCTTTGGGTGTATTACACCGAATCCGGTGTAAACAAAGCGGTGGTCGATTTGATGAGTACATCCATTATTCCGGGCCGCGATACAGACACCGTATATATATGCTATACAGATAAGGAAACACTTGGCAGCGTGGTGCGCGCAACATACGCGCTGAACACCGCGCAGTAACCTTTAGCCCCGTATCACAATAAACAAACGCCTTGGCGCCGCAGCTTTGTCGGCGCCAAATTCTTATGCTTTCCCTATCAGGGATAATATAGTATAATATAGATAAGTACGAGCAAAGGAAAACGCTATGGCAAACGGTAAAAAAAGCGCAAAAAAGAAAAAGACGGCCAATCAAGCCGCCCAAACAAAGCGGGAGGTTTGGGGCGTTATAGTTATAGCGCTTGGTCTTTTTTTAGGCGCGAGTATGTATTTTGATGCCGTAGGCATACTTGGCAAGGCCATAAGCGGCTTCATATTCGGCATGTTCGGCATAGCCGGCTACGCCGTGCCCGTAGGCATAATTGCAGCGGGCGTATTACTGATAGTTTTCAGCGAGGGAGACCTTGGCGCGCTGCCCGCAGTGCTCAGCATAATAAGCATAGTAGCAATACTGAGCATAATACATATCGCCCGCAGGCCGGATGCCGTTGAGGGCATGAAGGCGCTAGACTATTATAAGGATGCATATACCCTTGGCTTTACCTACCGCGAAGGCGGCGGCATATTCGGCGCGCTTGTCGCGTACCCCGCGCTGCTGCTCATGGGCCGCATAGGGTCATATATATTGTTCATTGCATGCATAATGGTATCTTTCCTGCTGATAACGCGGCTTTCAATAAAAAATGCCGGTGCTAAGCTTGGGCAAAGCATACGCACGGGCGTCTCCGCCGCAAACGAGCGCATAGCCGAGCATAAGCAGGCCATGCGCGCGCAGCAGCAGTCGCTTTATACCGAGGATATAACCGAAGAGGTGCTTTCCGGCGCGCCAATTGCAAAGCAAAAGAAAAAGCCAACAGCAAGCAAAAAGAGCGGCAAGAAGGGCAATTCGTTTGAAGATAACATATTCACGCTCGATCCTTCGTTCAATCAGAAGGCCGAACCTATACCCGAGCCGCTTCCCGTACATAAAACGGAGCCCGTGCGTCCGAATGATGACGAGGACGACGGCCCCGAGTTCATGCCCACAAAGGGACAGATACGCAAGCGCGCCATGAAGGAGAAGGCCGTTGAAGAAGCCTTCGACAGGCTGGATGAAGAAACCGTGAACGTTGATTATTTCCATGATTTTCAGCCGGACGAGGACAATAGAATAATAAGAAACGCGCCCGCAAAAGCTGAAAATGCCGCTGCGGATATTCCGGTATATGAACCGGTAGAACCCGCGCCCGCAAAGCCGGCGCAACCTGAATACGAAGCGGAAGAGATAGAGGACATACCATCTTCCGCCGCACCCGTAGTCGATTATCAGCGGCCGCCATACAGCCTTTTAAACAGCCCCGCATCGGATATGCCCACCGGCAACGAATCCCCGCAGGAAAAGGCAAAGCTGCTCATAGATACCCTTGCGACATTCAACATCCCCGCAAGGATAATAAACATAAGCGTTGGCCCCGTTATAACGCGCTTTGAACTTCAGCCCGCGCAGGGCATAAGGGTGAACCGCATAACGTCCCTAAGCCAGGATATAGCGCTTGCTCTTGCCGCGCCGCTTGTGCGCATAGAGGCGCCAATACCCGGCAAGGCGGCAATAGGTATAGAGATTCCCAATAAAAATGCCGCTCAGGTATTGCTGCGCGAGGTCATAGAATCAAAGGAGTTCCAGTCAGAACGTTCGCCCATCTCCTTTGCGCTGGGCAAGGATATAGCCGGGCGCATAGTTTGCGCCAATCTTGAAAAGATGCCGCATCTGCTCATCGCCGGCGCAACGGGCTCGGGCAAAAGCGTTTGCATAAACGATATATTGCTGAGCATGGTATACAAAGCCTCGCCAAGCGATCTCCGGCTGGTACTTATAGATCCCAAGGTAGTTGAAATGCGCGTATATGCACCGCTGCCGCATCTAATGCTGCCCGTCGTGACAGATCCTAAGAAGGCCGCCGGCGCACTGAAATGGGCCGTGCTGCAAATGGAGCAGCGCTATCAGAATATGGCCAAGGTAAACGCACGCGACCTTGCACGCTATAATGCATTGGTGGAAGAAAGCGAACGGCTTCCCAAGCTTGTTGTTGTGATAGACGAGTTAGCCGACCTTATGATGGTCGCAGCAAAAGATGTTGAGGATTCCATCTGCCGCATTGCGCAGCTTGGCCGCGCGGCAGGCGTGCATCTTATAGTTGCAACGCAAAGACCGTCTACGGACATCATAACGGGTCTCATAAAGGCAAACATACCTTCACGGATAGCGTTCGCGGTGTCATCAGGCGTTGATTCCCGCGTAATACTCGATACAACCGGCGCCGAGAAGCTGCTGGGCAAGGGCGATATGCTGTTCCACGCAAACGGCGCAAGCAAACCCATACGCGCGCAGGGCGCATTTGTTTCGGACGAGGAAGTTGAGCGCGTTATGGATTTCTTCGCACAGACAAATACTCAGCCGCCGCTTGAGGAAGAAGCTTTTGACCGAATAACGAGCGACGCCGTTCAGGGTCCGGCCCATGGTAACGGCAAGCAGGAGGACGAGCTTCTGCCGGAGGCCGTGCGCATAGTTATGGACAGCGGGCAGGCTTCTATATCCATGATACAGCGTAGGCTCCGCGTGGGCTACGCGCGCGCGGCAAGGCTGATAGACATAATGGAGCAGCAGAAGATAGTTTCCGGTTTTGACGGAAGCAAAGCAAGAAAGCTGCTGATAGACAGGGCGGAATTTGAGCGGCGCTTCGGCACGGGCGCTGCCGCCGCAAGCCAAAGCGAGAATGAAACGGGCGAAAGCGAGGTAAATACCACCGATGAAGAAACATAAGGCCGGGATGATATCCCTTGGATGTTCAAAGAATCTTGTCGATTCCGAGCTTATACTCGGCTGCCTTAGGGACGCCGGGTTTGATATAACATCTGATGAAAAGGATGCAGATGTTATCGTTGTAAATACATGCGGCTTTATAGCTTCCGCAAAGGAAGAATCGATAAACACAATCCTTGAAGCCGCGCGGGACAGGAAGGACGGCGCAAAGCTTGTTGTCTCTGGCTGTCTCAGTCAAAGGTACCCCGAGGAATTGCGCGAAAGTCTGCCCGAGGTCGATCTATTTTGGGGCGTTGGCAAGCATAAGGAGCTTGCGGACGCGATATGCGCATTGGTCGGCATGCAGTGCGGCTGCGCATACAGCGGAGCGCGTATGCTATCCACGCCTAAATACAGCGCCTATCTCCGCATTGCGGACGGGTGCGACAACCGCTGCACATATTGCGCAATACCGCTGATTCGCGGCGGCAGGCGCAGCGTGCCGATAGAAAAGCTTGTTGAGGAAGCGCAGGCGCTTGCGGCAGGCGGAGTTAAGGAGCTTACGCTGATAGCGCAGGACACTTCCGCATACGGTTCCGATATATACGGCGAACCTAAGCTGGCAGAACTGCTGAATGAGCTTTCCAAAATAGATGGCATAAAGTGGTTGCGGGTGCTGTATGCTTATCCTAACACGGTTACGGAAGAACTGGTGGACACAATGCTCAGCAATGAAAAGATAGTGCGCTATATAGATATGCCAATTCAGCATATCGATCCCGTTATGCTTGAAACCATGAACCGCCACGGCTCCGCAGAGCACATTCGCCACATAACCCGCTATATACGCGAAGCATCGCCCGATTTTATACTGCGCACTACCGTTATGCTTGGCTTCCCCGGGGAAACGGAAGAGCAGTTTGAGCTGCTGTATGATTTTCTTAAAAATGAACCGTTTGATAGGGTTGGTGCGTTCGTGTTCTGTCCGGAGGACGGTACGAAGGCCGCGCTTATGGATGGCCAGATAGACGAAGCCACCGCGAAAGCAAGGCTAGATAAGATAATGCGTATGCAGCAGACAGTATCGCTTGAACTAAACAAAAAGCGCATAGGCAAAGAATACGAAGTGCTTATAGAGCGCGTGGATAAGGACGCCTGTTACGGCAGAAGTTACGCGGAAGCACCGGATGTAGACGGTATAATAAAGATAATAAACATTCCCGCCTCCGTAAAGCCGGGCGACTTTGTATACGCAAAAATAACGGATGCATCCGCATATGATCTGAAAGGAGAATTTGTAAAATGAATCTTCCCAACAAGCTTACCATAACCAGAATGGTGCTTACTCCGGTATTTGTTGCATGCTTTTATATTCCGGTAAGCTGGAACATGTATCTTGCAGGCGCCCTGTTCGTTATAGCATATCTTACGGATATGCTCGATGGGCAAATAGCGCGCCGTATGAACATCGTTACTGATTTTGGCAAGCTTATGGACCCCATTGCGGATAAAATACTTTCCGCCGCAGCTATGATAATGCTAACCGCAGTCGGCCTGCTTTCGCCAATAGCCACGCTTATCACCATATCGCGCGAGTTTGTAATAAGCGGTTTCCGCCTTATATATGCAAACAAAAATATAGTAATAGCCGCAGGCCCCTTGGGCAAGCTTAAAACGCTTACGCAGTTCATAGGCATAACGCTTATGCTGTTCCTTAACCCCGTGTTTGTAAAATGCGGCGTTCCTGTCGATCAGATAATCATTTGGATATCCGTGGCGCTTGCAATATGGAGCTGCATAGATTATATAGTTAAAACCAACCGCGCCGCCAAGGCCGCGTAAGGAGGAGCGCATATGTCAGCAGAGCTTATTTCCGTAGGTACGGAATTGCTTATGGGCAACATTGTAAATACGAATGCTCAGTATATTTCCCAGCGCTTGGCCGATCTTGGCATAGACTGCTATTTTCAGACCACCGTTGGCGATAATCACGATAGGCTGGTCGAAGCCGTACACGGTGCGCTGCGCCGCGCGGACATAGTTATATTGACAGGCGGTCTCGGCCCCACGGCAGACGATTTGACTAAAGAAACGGTTTCCGATGCATTCGGCAAAAAGCTGGTGCTTGACGAAGCATCGCTTGAGTATATCAAAGCCCGCTTCGCCAAACGCGGCCATGAAATGACGCCCAACAACGTAAAGCAGGCTTATTTCCCCGAAGGCTGTATCATATTGCCTAATCCCAACGGCACGGCACCCGGCTGCATAGTTGAAAGCGAAGCAAAGGCCGCAATACTCATGCCCGGCCCGCCGAATGAAATGGTGCTCATGTTTGAGGCAAGCGTGCTGCCGTATCTTGAAAAGCGCAGCGGCTATATGCTTAAATCAAAGATGCTCAGGATATTTGGCAAGGGTGAATCCAGCGTTGAATACGAACTGAAGGACATCATGGCAAGTCAGACCAACCCAACCATAGCGCCGTATGCACTTAACGGAGAAATGAAGCTGCGCGTAACTGCGCGCTGCCGCGCAGGCGAAGATGCGGATGCCATAATGGCCCCCATGATAGCCGAAGTTAAGCGCCGCATAGGCGAATATATCTATTCTGAGGATGGACTTGAACTGCATGAAGAAGTCGCGCGCCTTTTCGTGCAAAAAGGACTTACTTTAGCCGTTGCCGAAAGCTGCACCGGCGGAATGATATGCTCAAAGCTTGTTTCCGTGCCGGGCAGCTCCGCGTGGTTCAAAGAAGGCTGCGTTACTTATTCAAACGAATCCAAGATGCATAGGCTGGGCGTAAAGCAAGCCACACTTGATGAGTACGATGCAGTAAGCGCACAAACCGCTGCAGAGATGGCCGAAGGCATACGCACTTCAAGCGGAGCCGACATAGGCGTAGCAACGACCGGATTCGCCGGCCCTGACGGAGGGACAGAAGATAACCCCGTAGGCACTGTGTATATAGGTTTCTCTTCAAAGGATAAAAGCTTCACCAAACGGTTGCAGCTAACCGGCAGCCGCGAACGCATACGTAGCATGGCAAGTCTTCATGCGCTCGATATCCTTCGGAGAAACATTTTATAATTAGGTACTGTACAAGCGTAATAGTATATGTTATAATTTCCTTGTAGGAAAAAGTCGGCGAAAGGAAGGAAACAAAGCACTATGGCAATGGAAAAAGCAAAAGCGTTGGAAATGGCATTGAGCCAGATCGAGAAAGACTTCGGTAAGGGAGCCATAATGAGGCTTGGCGATGCGGCATCGAAAATATCCGTATCCACTATACCTTCCGGCTGCTTGGAACTGGACTTTGCGCTTGGTGTGGGCGGCATTCCCCGCGGCAGAATAATAGAGATATACGGCCCCGAATCATCCGGTAAAACCACCATTGCGCTGCACATAATTGCAGAAGCGCAAAAGCTTGGCGGTACCGCAGCGTTTATAGATGCTGAGCATGCACTTGACCCTGTATATGCCGAAAACCTTGGCGTTGACGTGGACGAGCTTTATGTATCCCAGCCGGATACCGGTGAAGACGCCCTTGAAATATGCGAAACGCTGGTGCGCAGCGGCGCAATGGACGTTGTTGTAATCGACTCTGTTGCAGCGCTCGTTCCTAAAGCGGAGATAGAGGGCGACATGGGGGACAGCCACGTTGGCCTTCAGGCAAGGCTTATGAGCCAAGCCCTCAGGAAAATGACCGGCATTATTTCAAAGTCCAATACCATATTGGTATTCATAAACCAGCTGCGCGAAAAGGTTGGCGTAATGTTTGGTAATCCCGAAACCACCACCGGCGGCCGCGCGCTCAAGTTCTATGCTTCCATACGCCTTGACGTGCGCCGCATAGATTCAATTAAGAACGGCAGCGAGGTCGTTGGCAACCGCACCCGCATAAAAGTGGTAAAGAATAAGGTTGCGCCTCCGTTCAAAACCGCCGAATTCGATATAATCTACGGCGAAGGTATATCCAAGGAAAGCTCCGTGCTTGATTTGGCAATAGCCAACAAGATAATATCCAAATCCGGCGCATGGTATTACTATGGCGATATGCGCATGGCGCAGGGACGCGATAATGCAAGGCTGTTCCTTAAAGACAACAGCGAACTTTGCGATGAAATAGAGGCTAAGCTGCGTAAGGCGCTTTCCGCCGCGCCTAGCGAAGCATCGGACGACATGGAAGGCGGAGACGCCGCACAGGATTGATATGCGCCAAAGAATAATAGCAGTAGACAATGATTCCATAGCGGAGGAGCTGGGCATCAAACCCGGCTTCTTCTTGTTGCGTATAAACGACGAGGACGTTGAGGACGTTATAGATTACGAACAGCTTACGGCAGAAACGCACGTTACGCTTGAGCTGGAAACAAAAAGCGGCAAGATAGTTACCGCGGAAGTTGATAAAGAGGAATACGAACCGCTTGGCATATATTTTGAAAGCGGACTGATGAGCAAGGTAAGAAGCTGCAAAAACAAATGCGTATTCTGCTTTATAGACCAAATGCCCAAGGGCGGACGCGATACGCTGCATTTTAAGGACGACGACTGGCGGCTTTCGCTCATAATGGGCAACTATGTCAGCCTTACAAACGTGGATGACAAAGAGTTCGACCGTATTCTCAGGCGCAGGGTAAGCCCGCTGTATGTTTCTATCCACGCTACGGATGGTGCTGTGCGCACACGCATGATGGCGAACCCTTCCGCCGCGCGTATAACGGAACGGCTTACGGCGTTGAAGGAACACGGTCTCTGCTTCCATGGGCAGATAGTTGTATGTCCCGGTCTTAACGATGGAGACGTGCTGAAAAAAAGCCTAAATGATCTTTATGCTCTCCGTCCGGCGACAAAAACGCTTGCGCTCGTGCCGGTTGGCATAACCAAATTCCGCGAAGGATTATATCCGCTGAGACTGCTGACAAAACAGGAAGCATCGGATATAATTGATTATACGGAAAGCTTTAATGCGGCCGTTGAGGCGCGCGGCGAGGAAGGCTTTGTATACGCTTCCGATGAAATGTATATGATAGCCGGCCGCGAACTGCCAAGCTATGGAAGCTACGGCGAATTTTTGCAGATTGAAAACGGCGTAGGGCTTATGCGCCAGTTTGAGCATGGCTTCAATGAGGCGCTGAAGGAAATGCAGCCGCTGAAAAGGAATCGGCGCAACAGGCATGTCCGCACGCAATTTTTTACAGAAGCTTTTCGATAAGCTGAAGCCTTACGGCATTGAGCTTACGCTGCACAGCATAGAAAACAACTTCTTTGGCCATACGATAACCGTTTCCGGCCTTGTGACCGCAACGGATATCGCAAAGCAGCTAAGTGGCAGCAAAGCCGACGCATTGCTTATTCCTGACGATATGTTAAGAGAGCGCGACAGCGTTTTCCTTGACGGAAGGGATACGGACTGGCTTGCAGCCGAAATGGGAATGCCGCTGTGGCCCATGTGCGCCGCCGACGGCGAAGAATTTGTATACAGCCTGTTTGACAGGTTAAACGAGGAGAAATAATATGGCAAAGCCGCTTGTGGCCGTAGTTGGCCGCCCGAACGTGGGCAAGTCCACGTTTTTCAACAAAATAACAGGAAAGCGCATAGCGATAGTTGAAGATACGCCCGGCGTTACACGCGACAGGATATATGCAGACGGCGAATGGCTCACCCATTCGTTCACGCTTATAGATACCGGCGGCATAGAGCCGATGCGGGAGGACATAATAAGCAAGCAGATGCGCAGGCAGGCCGAACTGGCAATAGAGACAGCGGACGTTATAATATTCATAGTAGACGGCCGCGAAGGGCTGACTGCAGCAGATGTTGAGGTTGCCGAAATGCTGCGCCGTTCCAAAAAGCCTGTAGTGCTGGCGGTAAATAAGATAGACCATCCAAAGTATGCCGATGCGTTATATGATTTTTATGAGCTTGGCATAGGCGAGCCTATAACAATATCCGCCGAGCAGGGGCTTGGCCTTGGCGATGTGCTAGACGAAGTTGTTGCGCATTTCCCTGAACACGCCGGAGAGGACGAGGGAGAGGCCACCCGCGTTGCCGTGGTAGGAAAGCCCAACGTTGGTAAATCCAGCCTTGTAAACGCGCTGCTTGGCGATGAGCGCACAATAGTGAGCAACATACCCGGCACCACAAGGGACGCTATCGACTCTCCCTTCAGGTTTGGCGATAAGGATTACATATTGGTCGATACGGCAGGCATACGCCGCAAGCGCTCTATCGAGGATGAAAGCATAGAGCGATACAGCGTTATACGTTCGCTTGCCGCCATACGCCGCTGCGATATCGCGCTCATAGTAGTGGATGCCGAACAGGGACTAAGCGAGCAGGATGTGCGCATCGCAGGCTACGTTCATGAAGAGGGCAAAGCGAGTGTCCTTGTGGTAAACAAATGGGACCTTATCGAGAAGGATACCCACACCATGAACGAATTTAAGAAAAAACTGGCCGTTGACCTTGCATTCATGGATTATGTGCCGATGATATTCATATCCGCACTTACGGGGCAGCGTGTGAACAAGGTTATGGAGGTTGCAAACGAAGCATACCGCCAGAACTGCGCGCGCATATCCACAGGCACGCTGAACGACATAATAGCCGAGGCTATATCCGTTACCGAGCCGCCTTCCGATAAAGGCAGAAGGCTTAGGATATATTACGGCACTCAGCCTTCTACCAACCCGCCCACGTTCGTGCTGTTCGTCAACGATCCCGACCTTATGCATTTTTCGTATAAACGTTATCTTGAAAACTTCTTCCGCAAATCCTTCGGCCTTACGCAAACGCCTATCAGGCTGAACGTAAGGGGCAAGACAAAGCCGGAGATATAATAAAATAACCAAACATTTACCCGCCATATTGGCGGGTTTTGCATTAAACGGAAACGCGGCACATATATTTTTCCATAGATAAGCTTTATAAGCCTAAGGGGAAGGAGCCTTTTATATGGATAGAAATGAGCTGTATTCAAGCATTGCCGCGCGCACCGGAGGGGATATCTATATTGGTGTTGTCGGCCCTGTGCGCACGGGCAAATCAACTTTTATCAAGCGATTCATGGATATGCTTGTTATACCGACAATAACCGATGAATATGAACGCGCGCGCCTTACGGATGAACTGCCGCAAAGCGCGGCGGGCCGCACGATAATGACCACACAGCCCAGCTTTGTGCCAAACGAGGCGGCGGAGTTGACCATAGGTGACGGCGCAAAATGCCGTATACGATTAGTTGACTGCGTTGGATACATGGTAAAGGGCGCGGTAGGCCACGAGGAGGACAACATGCCCCGCATGGTACGCACACCCTGGAGCGAGGAGGAGATGCCGTTCGACCGCGCTGCCGAAATAGGCACGCGCAAAGTAATAACCGATCATTCCACGATAGGCATAGTTATGACCACGGACGGCAGCATAACGCAGATATCACGCGAGGATTATATTCCGGCCGAAGAGCGCGTTGTGAACGAGCTGAAAGAGCAGGGGAAACCGTTTGCTGTAATACTAAACAGCGTGCACCCCCAGGACGCGGAAACGCAGGCCCTTGCAGCCGCAATGCAGGATAAATACGGTGTTCCGGTAAAGGCGCTTGATGTGCTTAGTCTAAACGCGGAGCAGCTTTACAGCGTGCTTGAAACCGTGCTTATGGAATTCCCCGTTCATTCAATATCCATAAACATACCGGATTGGGTGTGCGAACTTGGCGCGGAGCATTATCTTGTGAAGCGCATAACCGAGCCGCTCAATGCCATAGACAGCGTGGCAAAAATGCGCGACTACGGCAGCATATGCTCCATGCTCAGCGATATTGAGGATTACGAAGCGCCAAGGCTTGAACAAGTATCGCTCGGCAGCGGCGAAATATCGATAGAACTGCGCCCGGTAAGCAGCATGTTCTATAAAATACTTGGCGAGGAATGTGGCTATGAAATAAAGGACGATGCGCATCTTGTGGCATCCATAAAATCCTTTGTGGCAGCGAAAAAGGAATATGACCGCATAGAGGGCGCGCTCAGGTGCGCCAAGAGCACGGGCTACGGCATGGTGCCGCCGGAGCTGGATGAAATGATGCTGGAAGAACCGGAAATTGTGCGCCAGGGTAACCGCTTCGGAGTACGGCTCAGGGCCAAGGCAAGCGGTCTGCACATAATAAAGGTTGATATAGCGTCCGAAGTAGCGCCGCTGGTAGGCACGGAGGAGCAAAGCGAAGCGTTCATGGCATATCTTATGGAAACGTTTGAAAAAGACCCGCAGAAGCTTTGGCAGACGGATATTTTCGGCAAATCCCTAAGGGATATGATACGCGAAAGCATGGCTGTAAAGGTAAATGCTATGCCTGAAAACGTGCAGCAACGGCTGCATGATACAGTTGAAAAAATGGTCAATAACGGCTGCTCCGGACTGATATGCATAATGCTTTGATGCATATATGCATATCCATACGCGATAAGGCAGGGCAAAGCATGCCCCGCCTTATTTTAATAGATTATATATAATGCCCGATTCCTTTGACCGCGCGGCAAATGAATGCTATACTTAAATATGCAAGCAGTGCTTATATTCGTGTAAGTCAAAGCAATAGCTTGCGGTTTATTATAACCCATTGTCATAGCGATAAGGAGGACAAACATGTTTTCAACCCTGAACGAAGTTAAGGAATTTATCAAAGCCAATGATGTTAAGATGATAGATTTCAAAATGACCGACATAGACGGCCGCTGGCGCCATATACTCATCCCTCAGCAGAGGCTTACCGAGGACACGCTGACCTACGGCATAGGCTTTGACGGCAGCAACTATGGCTACGCGCCCGTTGAAAACAGCGACATGGTGTTTATACCCGATCTTGCTACAGCCGCTCTCGATCCGTTTGCCACGGTGCCCACGCTCACGATGACGGGCGATAGACAGGCCGGACAACCGCCCCTTTGATCAGTACCCAAGAAACGTTGCAAAGCGCGCCATAGCATATATGCAGGAAACGGGCATAGCGGATGAGATGATTATAGGGCCTGAATTTGAGTTCCATGTATTCGATAACGTAAGCTATCAAACCCTGCCGCACAGCGTAGGCTATACAGTTGACACGCAGGAGGCGGACTGGAACAGCGGCAATCCTTATGACAATAACGGCTACCAGACGCCGCATAAGGGCGGATATCATATAGATAAGCCGCAGGATATAACCAGCGACCTGCGCTCCCGCATGTGCCTTATGCTTGAGGATATGGGCGTTGGCGTAAAGTACCATCATCATGAAGTCGGTGGCTGCGGACAGCTTGAAATAGAAGTTGAGCTTGGTGAAATGACCAAGATGGCAGACGCTACCATGACCGTTAAATACATAATAAAGAATGCCGCGGCACAGGCCGGCAAGACCGCAACGCTTATGCCCAAACCCGTGCGCGACGAAGCGGGCAACGGCATGCATGTGCATATGCTGCTGCTGAAAAACGGCGAACCCGTTTTCTATGATGAAAAGGGCTATGCTCAGCTTTCTGACGAAGCGCTGTGGTTCATCGGTGGCCTACTGGCCCATGCCGGCGCCATATGCGGCATAACCAACCCTTCCACAAATTCTTTCCGCCGCCTTGTTCCGGGCTTTGAAGCGCCTGTTACCATAGGCTATGCCATGGCAAACAGGAGCGCCGTTGTGCGCATACCCGCTTATGCCAAATCCCCCAAAGCAAAGCGATTTGAGCTTAGGAATCCCGATGCTACCTGCAACCCGTATTACGCTTATGCCGCAATACTTATGGCAGGCCTTGACGGAATAGCCAACAAGATAGACCCGCATGCGATGGGCTGGGGGCCGTTTGACTTCAATCTGTTCGATTTGAGCGATGAGGAGAAAGCTAAAATAAAAGGCCTGCCCAAGAGTCTTGAGGAAGCCCTGGACGCGCTGGAGAGCGACCATGAATTCCTAACCCGCGGCGGTGTATTCCCCGAAAGACTTATCAAAATATGGATACAGCGTAAGCGCAAGGAGGCTGAGGCTATCGCCCGCATTCCTCATCCGGCGGAATTCCAGAAGTATTACGATCTGTAAGCCTAAACATCAAAAGGACCGGTATTGCTGCCGGTCCTCACCTATTTATATTAAAAGCCCCAACAGGGCGCTCACAGGCTTTTATATATTTGATACTGGACTTTTTTGTCCGCCTTGCGCTTGCGCCATCTCATAATGGCGATTTTAGTCCTTATATCTCAATCACTCTAAACATAACATAGCAGGGGAGAGGATAAAAAGA
>OKWR01001765.1_pt1 | contig 13342 bp, 10 predicted proteins | sample 1607101 | NCBI WGS metagenome assembly OKWR01 (sample SAMN04414076, study PRJEB24778) | human gut metagenome | material: faecal | host: Homo sapiens
GCAAAGGTAGGTTTAGGGAACATGCGTGTCAAGGCGGAAAATAGAATGCTTACTTGTTTTCATAGACAAGCCTCTTTGTTAAAGTTGTTGCTTAATTTAATGTATATCAATAAGTTATTGATGGCTTGAAAAGTTTTATCGGACAGCAATGATATTTTTATTTACTGAATTGCATTTTTTAGTATTATTCGGATATTTCTCTTTATTTTGAGCAAAATTAAGGTACATGTCTGAATGATGATTTCATTATTTTGTCTCAGACAATTCGCTTAAAGTCTTGCCTTCGTAATCGCAGATGGCTTGCTTGTAGTCTTCTGGAATTTCGATAGGCTCTTTGGTCAGGTTGTCGTATCCTACCAGTACGGTACGGCATTGACATTTCAGCACACCGCTGGCTTTGTTGAATGCACGTTGCAGCATCGTGAAGCTTTTGTGTCCCAGGTGAATGACGGTTGTTTCAATGACCAGTTCATCCGAGAAGAAAACAGGGGCCAGAAAGTCAGCATTGATGTTGACCACTACCACACTGAATTTATTACATTCTTCAGCTCCAAATACATCGCGAAAATAAGAGGTTTTCGCCAGGTCGTACAAGGAAAAGTAGACGGAATTGTTCATGTGGCCGTACTGGTCCACATCGCTGAAACGGATTTGTACAGGGATTTCGTGCTTGAATTGGAATTCTGCGTTCATAGTAATGTTTTTAAGTTTTCGTCAAATGTACATCTTTTTTTCATAAATCTGCTATCAATGGTGGAATATTTCTTACTTTTGTCCGTCAGAATGATTTGTAGATAAATAATATTATATAAGATGGAACAGAAATTCAACAAAGAGACACTTTGTGTACAGGCTGGATGGACTCCGAAAAAAGGAGAACCTCGTGTATTGCCTATTTATCAAAGTACAACGTTTAAGTATGATACCAGTGAACAGATGGCTCGTCTTTTCGATTTGGAAGACAGCGGCTATTTTTATACTCGCTTGCAGAACCCGACGAATGATGCCGTAGCTGCCAAGATTGCGGCATTGGAAGGAGGTGTAGGAGCTATGCTGACTTCATCGGGTCAGGCAGCTAACTTCTATGCCGTATTTAATATTTGCGAGGCAGGCGACCATTTTGTCTGCTCATCTACCATTTATGGAGGTACATTCAATCTGTTCGCTGTAACGATGAAGAAACTGGGTATTGAGTGTACCTTTATTGATGCGGATGCTCCGGAAGAAGAAATAGAAAAGGCTTTCCGTCCGAATACTAAATGTTTGTTCGGAGAAACAATCTCTAATCCGGGTATCAATGTGCTCGATATTGAGAAATTTGCCCGTATTGCCCATAAGCACGGGGTACCTTTGATTGTGGATAATACTTTTGCTACTCCGATTAACTGCCGTCCTTTCGAATGGGGAGCAGACATCGTGACACATTCTACTACGAAGTACATGGATGGACATGCCACTTGTGTGGGAGGTGCCATTGTAGATAGCGGTAATTTTGACTGGGATGCACATGCCGACAAATTCCCGGGATTGACACAGCCTGATGAGTCTTATCATGGACTTACTTACACAAAGGCTTTCGGAAAGATGGCTTATATGACGAAGGCTACTGCTCAGCTGATGCGCGACTTGGGTTCTATACAGTCTCCGGAGAATGCGTTCCTGTTGAACCTGGGACTGGAAACATTGCATTTGCGTGTGCCGCGTCATTGTGAAAATGCGCAGAAAATAGCGGAATGGCTGGAAGCAAATCCGAAAGTGAAATGGGTAAACTATTGCGGATTGAAGAGCAACAAGTATTATGAACTGGCTCAGAAATATATGCCTAACGGTTCTTGTGGCGTGATTGCTTTCGGCTTGGAAGGAACTCGTGAAGAGGCTATCAAATTTATGGATAGTCTGAAGCTGGCTTGTATTGTAACTCACGTGGCAGATGCGCGTACTTGTGTGTTGCATCCGGCCAGTCATACACATCGTCAGTTGACAGATGAACAGTTGATTGAAGCGGGTGTGGCTCCTGATTTGATTCGCTTGTCTGTCGGTATTGAGAATGTCAACGACATTATTGCCGACCTGGAACAGGCTATGGCACAGGTTTAAAAGTTTTAAAACTGAGATACAAAAAAAGGAGGAACAAACATTCCTCCTTTTTTTGTATCTGACTCCGGTATTTATCGGAAAGATTTCTGGTAAATCTGTAACACTTCTTCGTCGGTCAACGGACGCGGGTCGAGGGTAAACAATGAACCCATGGTGTCGCGTGCGTTTTGTACCATGAGAGGGAGTTCTTCTTCTTTCACTCCCCAGTCACTCAGCTTCAATTGGTATACGTTGCATTCTTTCTGCATGCGTACCAGTGCATCAATAAAATCACTGGGACGGTTACTCTTTTGCTGAGTCATGATTTCGGCCATTTTCATGTAACGTTTCATGCAGTCATTACGGAATGTTTCGAAATATGCTTCGCTGATGGCAATTAGTCCGGCGCCGTGCGGCAGTTCTGGATGGAAGGCACTCATGGCGTGCTCCATAGAATGTTCGGAAATGCAGCAAGAAGTGGCTTCTACCAATCCGGCCAATGTGCTGGCCCATGCTACTTTTGCGCGTGCCTTGAGGTTACGTCCGTCTTTTACGGCTACCGGAAGGTATTTGTACAATAAACGAATGGCTTCAAGGGCATACAAATCGCTGATAGGAGTGGCGCAGTTTGCTAAGAAACCTTCGGCTGCATGGAAGAAGGCATCAAATCCCTGATAAGCTGTAAGATGCGGAGGGATGGAAACCATTAGTTCCGGATCGATAATAGAAAGTTCAGGGAAAGTCAGTGTGCTTCCGAAGCCGATTTTTTCTTTTGCTTCTTCATTGGTAATCACACTCCACGGGTCGGCCTCCGTGCCTGTTCCTGCAGTGGTAGGAATGGCAATCACGGGCAGTGCTTTGGTAACAGGGCGTCCTTTTCCGCTGCCTGCCGGGATGTAATCCCAGTAATCTCCGTCGTTGCAGGCCATGACGGCAATGGCTTTCGCAGAGTCAATGCTGCTTCCTCCGCCAAGTCCGACGATGAAATCGCATTTCTGTTCATGACAGACAGAAGCTGCTTCCATTACGTGAGATTTAATCGGGTTGGGCAGAATCTTGTCATAGACAACAGATTCCGTATTGTTTTCTTGCAACAGTTCAACGACTTTGTCGAGGTAGCCGTATTTCTTCATGGAGGTTCCTGACGAGATGACAATCAGGGCTTTCTTGCCGGGTAACTTTTCAGACGCCAACTTTCTTAACTCTCCGCATCCGAACAAAATTTTGGTCGGGATGTGCAAACTGAATACAGGATTTGCGTTCATAATATAGCTATTTAAAGTTCATTTACCCAAAAGTACGAAAATAAAAACAGAATGGTTCAGGAGGGATGTTAAAAATGTCTTTTTGTGTGTGGTGGTATCAAATAAAAAAGGCTGCCGGTGAGGGCAGCCTTTGGGGTTAAAGGATATATAAGTAGATTATTCTTTATCCTTGTGGTTGTTCTGCGGACGACGTTCGCGCTTCGGATGATTTTCAGTCATTCCTTCCGGTTTCGGAAGCAATACCTTGTGTGACAGCTTGAACTTACCAGTTTTCGGGTCGATATCCAGCAACTTCACTTCAATTTCATCACCTTCTTTCAATCCGGTTTCTTCGATTGTTTCAAAGCGTTTCCAGTCGATTTCAGAGATGTGCAACAATCCGTCTTTTCCCGGCAGGAATTCTACGAATGCACCGTAAGGCATGATAGAACGAACCTTACCAGTGTATACTTCACCTACTTCAGGAACAGCTACGATAGCCTTGATCATACGCATTGCATCGTCGATGCATTTCTTGTTTGTTCCTGCAATTTCGATGCGGCCTGCACCGTCTACTTCTTCAATAGTGATAGTAGCACCGGTTTCTTCCTGCATACCCTGGATAATCTTTCCGCCCGGGCCGATTACCGCTCCGATGAATTCTTTCGGAATAGTCAGAGTTTCAATGCGTGGAGCATGAGGCTTGAGTTCTGCACGAGGTTCTGCAATGCATTCAGTCAGTTTGCCGAGGATGTATTCACGTCCTTGTTTAGCCTGCATCAATGCTTTTTCCAGGATATCGTAAGTCAGACCGTCACACTTGATATCCATCTGAGTAGCTGTGATACCGTCGCGTGTACCTGTAACCTTGAAGTCCATGTCACCCAAGTGGTCTTCGTCTCCCAAAATATCTGACAATACAGCGTATTTATCTTCGCCGGCATTCTTGATCAATCCCATCGCAATACCTGAAACCGGCTTCTTGATAGGTACACCTGCATCCATCAAAGCCAATGTTCCGGCACAAACTGTAGCCATAGAAGAAGAACCGTTAGATTCCAGAATATCAGAAACTACGCGTACGCAGTAAGGATAATCTGCAGGAATCTGTCCTTTCAATGCACGCCATGCCAGGTGACCGTGACCAATTTCACGACGGCCTACGCCACGCTGTGCTTTTGCTTCGCCTGTAGAGAAAGGAGGGAAGTTGTAATGAAGCAGGAAGCGTTCTTTGTGCTGGTCGAGTACATCGTCTACAATCTTTTCGTCCATCTTTGTACCCAGTGTAACAGTACTCAAAGACTGAGTTTCACCACGAGTAAAGATAGAAGAACCGTGAGGACCTGGCAGCGGACTGGTTTCGCACCAGATAGGACGGATTTCTGTAGTAGCACGACCGTCTAGACGTTTGCCTTCATCAAGGATACAACGACGCATTGCTTCTTTTTCTACGTCGTGATAGTAGCGGTCAATCATCGGACCCTTTTCTTCCAGTTCTTCTTCAGAGAACTGAGCCTTGAATTCTTCGCAAACAGCATCGAAAGCATCTCCTCTTTCGTGTTTGTTCTTGTTGCCTGATTTTGCAATGGCGTATGCTTTTTCGTAGCAAGCATCGTGTACAGCCTTGCGCAAATCTTCGTCATTTTCTTCGTGACAGTATTCACGTTTTACAGTCTTGCCGACTTCTTCCATCAGTTCCATCTGAGCTTTGCAGTGAACCTTGATTGCTTCGTGAGCAAACTTCATGGCTTCCAGCAAGTCTTGTTCAGAAACTTCCTTCATTTCGCCTTCCACCATCATGATGTTTTCATAAGTAGCGGCAACCATGATGTCCATGTCAGCACGTTCCAGTGCTTCGAATGTCGGGTTGATGACGAACTGACCGTCGATACGTGCTACACGTACTTCAGAAATCGGACCTCCGAACGGAATGTCAGAAACAGCCAGTGCGGCAGAAGCAGCCAGACCAGCCAGTGCATCCGGCATATCTACGCCATCAGCAGAATAAAGTATGATATTTACGTAAACTTCAGCATGATAATTGTCTGGGAACAGAGGGCGCAATGCGCGGTCTACCAGACGGCAAGTGAGGATTTCGTAATCTGAAGCCTTTCCTTCACGTTTGGTAAAGCCACCGGGGAAACGTCCGAATGCGGAGTATTTTTCTCTGTACTCTACCTGGAGAGGCATAAAGTCTGTACCGGGAACTGCATCTTTTGCTGCACAAACAGTAGCCAGCAACATGGTGTTACCCATGCGTAGCATAACAGCACCATCTGCCTGTTTTGCCAGCTTTCCCGTTTCGAGTGTGATGGTTCTTCCATCATTCAGCTCGATCGTCTTAACAATAGGATTGATCATAAAAATTGATTTAATATTATTTCATCTAAAAAAGCGTACAAAGATAATGTTTTATTATGGATAAAAGCGGGTATTTATGTAAAAGTTTCAGTATGAAGTGCTTTTTATATAATAATTTGTCGTAAAAACAACGGTTTTCGTCGGTTGGATGATGGATTTATCTTTTAAAAACTTTGTGACGTCATGAAAAGCCGTATCTTTGCACCTTGAATTTACATAAGAATGTGAGATTAAAGAAAATCAGGTATGAGAAGAAATACTTATCTGTTAACGGCATTGCTGTCGGCCGGACTGATGGCATGTCACAATGAGCCTGCTTTCAAGGTAGAGGGAACGGTATCGGGTGCAGCCGATAAGATGCTGTATCTGGAACATACCAGCCTGGAAGGTATAGTAAAAGTCGATTCTGTCAAGTTGGATGAGAGTGGAACGTTTCACTTTTCGGGTGCTCGTCCGGATTCTCCTGATTTTTATCGGCTTCGACTGGATAATCAGGTGATTAATTTCTCTGTTGACTCTACTGAAACTGTAACAGTGAAAGCTGATAATTCCGGTTTTGCTACCGCTTATCAGGTGGAGGGCTCAGAAAATAACCAGAAGATAAAGGAACTGGTACTGCTTCAGGCAAATTTGCAGGAGCAGGTGAATAAATTAGGACAGTCCGGACTTCCTGCCGGAGTAGCTCAAGACAGTCTGTTCTCATTGGTGAATGCATATAAAGATCAGGTAAAGCGCAATTATATTTTTGCAGCTCCTAACAAGGCATACGCTTATTTTGCTTTATTCCAGCAGTTGAACGGCTATATGATTTTTGACCCGCTGACCAGTAAGGAGGATGTGAAATGCTTTGCGGCAGTAGCTACCAGCTTGAACAACTTGTATCCTCATGCCGACCGTTCACGCAACCTTTATAATATGGTAATAAAAGGTATGAAGAATACCCGCACGCCCCAGGTAAAAGATGTGACACTTCCGGCTGACAAGATTCAGGAAGCTTCTATCATTGATATTGAGCTGAAGGACTTGAACGGTAAGACACATCGCCTGACAGACTTGAAAGGTAAAGTTGTCTTGATTGATTTTACAGCTTATTCTTCTGCCGCTTCGGGAGCGCGTAACTTAGCTTTGCGTGAATTGTATAACAAATATGCTTCTCAAGGGCTGGTGATTTATCAGATTTCTTTGGATGCAGACGAGCATTTCTGGAAGACAGCTGCAGATAATCTTCCTTGGATATGTGTCCGCGACCCGCAAGGACCTTATTCTACCTATCTTAACTTGTACGGCGTAACCCAGTTGCCTACCGCATTCCTGGTTAACCGTAATAACGAGTTGAGCTTGCGTGTGGGGGAAAAGACAAATATGGAAGAAGCCATCAAGAATTTGTTGTAACATGTTGAAAAGCATGTACGGATAAACTTGACTGGTATTGTAAAAAGATTTATCTTTGTCGCAAGATATAAGACTCTGAGAAAGAGAGGCTGTATCAAAATAAAAATTGATTTGTCAGATTGTCATTCTGAACAAAGTGAAGAACCCGTTTGTTTCCCATCCTGTGGAGGGTTCACTCTTCGTTCAGAATGACTTTACTTTTGTGATAAACGGTTCTTATTTTGGACAGCCCTTTACTTTTGTTGAAAATAAATAATTTAATAACGAATATTTAAGGAGAAAAATTATGGCTTACATGTCAGAAGAAGGCTATCAGAAACTGGTAGCTGAATTGAAACATTTGGAATCGGTGGAACGTCCGAAGATTGTGGCTGCTATTGCAGAAGCACGTGATAAAGGCGATTTGTCAGAGAATGCAGAATACGATGCTGCAAAAGAGGCACAAGGCTTGCTGGAAATGAAAATCAACCAGTTGAAGGCAACCATCGGTGATGCCAAGATTATTGATACATCTAAACTGAAGACCGACACTGTGCAGATTCTGAACCGTGTGGAACTGAAAAATGTGAAAACAGGTATGAAGATGGCTTACACTATCGTATCAGAAAGTGAAGCTAACCTGAAGCAGGGTAAGATTTCAGTGAATACACCGATTGCGCAGGGCCTGTTAGGAAAGAAGGTAGGCGATGTAGCAGAAATCACTATTCCACAGGGAAAGATCTCTTTGGAAATTATGGGTATATCATTTTAATGTATAAGGCAGGTCCGCTTTGGCGGGCTTGCCTTATTTAATATCTAAACAATATGGCAACAATATTCAGTAAAATCATTGCGGGCGAAATTCCGAGCTACAAGGTAGCCGAAGATGCCAATTTTTATGCGTTTCTTGACATCAATCCTTTGGTGAAAGGACATACGTTGGTAGTTCCCAAGCGGGAAGTAGACTATATCTACGATTTAAGCGATGAGGAGCTGGCTCAGATGCATGTGTTTGCCAAGCATGTGGCGCTGGCTATCCAGAAAGCTTTCCCTTGCAAGAAAGTAGGTGAAGCTGTGATTGGTCTGGAAGTTCCTCATGCACACATTCACCTGATTCCTATCCAGAAAGAATCAGACATGTTGTTTTCTAATCCGAAACTTAAACTTTCTCAGGAAGAATTTACTGAAATCGCCAATGCAATAAATTCTGCTTGGAAAGCTGAAAGCAAATAATTTTCTTCTCAAAAAATACCTTTGATATAAAGGATTCTTCGTATTTTCAGGCGTGGTTTTCAGTTGGACAGATTCCATGAAAACCATGCCTGTTTCCTTTTAGAATTGTAGCCTATGCGTATTAGACGAATTTCTTTCTTTATTCTTCTTTGCTGCCTGTGCTGGAATGTTTTTGCAGCCGAATATCAGATAAAAGGAGTGGTGATTGACAAGTCCACCCGCCAGCCGTTGGAATTTGTGAATGTGCTTGTAGTGGGACTGGGTATCGGGGCTTCTACCGATGCCAACGGAAATTTTCTCATCACTCAGGTGCCACCGGGTATTTACCGTCTGCAAGCTTCTTTCCTTGGGTATAAAACAGAACTGACTCCGGAATATCGGGTGAACCACGTGACACCTTATGTACAGATTGAACTGGAGGAAGAAAATGCGTCGTTGAATGAGGTGGTTGTGACAGCTTCTCCTTTTCAGAAAGTACCGGAGAGTCCTGTCAGCCTTCGGGTGATTGGTTTGCAGGAGATTGAAAAAGCTCCGGGTGCCAACCGGGATATTTCGAAAGTTGTACAAAATTATCCGGGAGTAGCCTTTTCTCCTATAGGCTATCGCAATGACCTGATTGTGCGGGGAGGTGGTCCTTCTGAAAACCGTTTCTACCTGGATGGGGTAGAGATTCCGAATATCAATCACTTCAGTACACAAGGAGCTTCCGGAGGTCCTGTCGGACTGATTGATGCCGATTTGATTCGTAGTGTGAAGTTTTACAGCGGGGCATTTCCTGCCGACAAAGGTAATGCGTTGAGTAGTGCACTCGACTTTAGTCTGCGCGATGGAGACATGGAGCGCAATTCCCTGAAAGCAACTTTAGGTGCCTCAGAGGTTTCACTCAGTTCCAATGGACATATTGGCAACAAGACTTCTTATTTGGTGTCGGTACGCCAGTCTTATTTGCAGGCATTGTTTAAAATCTTGGGCCTGCCTTTCCTTCCGGCTTATACCGATGCTTCCTTTAAAATTAAAACTCGTTTTGACAGCCACAACGAACTGACTTTGCTTGGTCTTGGAGGAATTGACCGCATGAAACTCAATTTGGGGATTGAAGGAGAAGATGCCGAATATATGCTCAGTTACCTTCCCAAAATCAATCAGGAAACCTATACCGTAGGAGGTGTGTACCGTCATTATTCTCAGCGGCATGTGCAGTCAATCGTATTAAGTCAAAGCTATCTGAACAACCGGAATGTAAAATATCGCGACAATGACGAAAGCAGTGAAGAAAATCTGACACTGCGGCTGGGCTCTATCGAGCAGGAAACCAAATTGCGTATGGAAAACACCTCTTCATGGAGCGTGTGGAAAGTAAAAGCCGGGTTCGACCTGAATTACTCCCGTTACAAGAGTAATGAATACCGCAAGGTTTTTGCCAATGCTTTGAGGGAATATGATTACCATACCGATTTGTCTCTCTGGCGTTGGGGAATGTTTGCCTCAGTCGACTATGCTGCTCCCGACAAAAGTTTCACAGCTTCCATGGGTGTACGTACCGACGGAAATAACTATAGCGATAAAATGAAGGAATTATGGCGTCAGCTTTCCCCCCGTTTGTCAGTATCTTACCGGTTGATTGAGGGACTTACTCTGAGCGGCCATGTGGGACTGTATTATCAGCTTCCTTCTTATACCGCCTTAGGCTTCAAAGGGGAAGAAGGAGAGTATGTCAACCGACACTTGGATTACATTTCTGTGTCACAGGAAAGTCTGGGGCTGTCATGGACACCCAATGAAAATATGGAGCTGTCAGTGGAAGGCTTCTATAAATTATACGGACACATGCCTTTCTCCTTGTCCGATCAGATACCTCTTTCGTGTAAAGGAAATGATTATGGAACCATTGGAAATGAAGCACTCTCTTCCAAAGCAAAAGGTCGTTCGTACGGGGTGGAACTAATGTTCAAATGGCTGTTGACCCAGAAGCTGAATCTCTCTTCCTCACTGACCATTTTCAAGAGTGAATTCAAGGATGGCGAGCAAGGAAGCTACGTACCTTCTGCATGGGATAATCGTTTTATTCTGAATATGAGCGGCACCTATAACTTCCCCAAACATTGGAGCTTAGGAGCCAAAGTCAGTTGCATAGGTGGTTCTCCTTATACACCTTACGATGTGGAAAAATCTTCGCTGGTGGAAGCTTGGAATGTGCAGGGACGTGCTTACTATGATTATAGCCGCTATAATCAGGAGCGTTTGCCGGTTTTCGGACAACTGGATGTGCGGGTAGATAAAACCTTCTATCTGAAAAAATGTATGTTAGGCTTTTATCTCGACATCCAGAACATTACGGCCAGCAAGCTGCGTCAGCCCGATGCCCTGATGAGTACGGGACAGATTGAAAATCCTTCCGCACCGCTGAGTGGGCAGCGATATGTCATGAAATCCATCCGGCAGGAGAGTGGCACGTTACTCCCTACGTTGGGAATTACCTTTGAGTATTAAGCTTGGTGGCTATAAAAAGAATGGCCTGTCTCTCTGTTCGTGGAAAGACAGGCCATTCTTTTATGTGTGAGAAGGTTTACTGTAACTCATGAATACAACTCACCAAACTTCATTTCTGCATCGTTGACAAACTTCCGGATGGCATTTTGGTCATCCTTTTTGCAGATAAGCAGGGCATTCCCTTGTTCTGCCACCAGATACCCTTCCAGGTCTTGTACAACCACTAATTTATCTTTGGGGGTCATGATGATATTGTCCTTGCAGTTATATAACAACGCATTACTGTGCGTCGTCACATTCTGATTTTCATCTTTGGGAGAAGCATCATACAATGCGTTCCATGTACCTATGTCCGCCCACCCGAAGTCACAAAGCAGTACATATACATTGTCAGCCTTTTCCATGATGCTATAATCAATGGAGCTGTTGGGGCAGGTACTGAATTTCGGCATGTCACATTCCACTTGCGGACATACTTCCGCCATCATTTCATGGAATGCCTTCATTATCGTTTTGACGTGCCATACAAAGATGCCGGAATTCCAGTAGAACTCATTGCTTTGTACAAATACCTCGGCAAACTCCCGCAACGGCTTTTCAATGAATGTCTTGACTTTGTAAAAATCTTCTTCTTTTTCTTCGGAAACCTGAATATAGCCATAACCCGTTTCCGGATAGCTGGGTTTGATGCCCAATGTCAGGAGCTTGTCCGAGTGGGATGCAAATTCCAGCGATTTCAGAATATCTTGTTTGAACTCATCCATTTTTAGAATCAAGTGATCGGAAGGAGCTACTACGATGCTGGCATCCGGATTGATTTTTTGAATGACATACGATGCGTATGCAATGGCAGGTGCCGTATTCCGGTGTTCTTCTTCCACAATCAGGTTAGATTCGCTGAAACCGGGAAGCGAGTTAAGTACCAGTTCCCTGTAATGCTGGTTAGTCGTAATGAAAATATTCTCAGCAGGAAGAATTTGCTTATATCTTTCGTAAGTTTGCTGCAAGAGTGTCTGGCCAGTTCCAAAAAAGTCTAGAAATTGTTTGGGTAAGGCTTTCCGGCTGTATGGCCAGAACCGACGCCCGGTTCCTCCGGCCATGATGATGCAATAAAAATTTTTACTGTCCATGGTTAATGCTGGCATTAAAGTTTGATGCTAAGATAGGGTTTATTTTGTAAGAAACCCCCGAAAAGGATTCTAAATAGTGTTAGAAAACTTTTTTTCAACTTTTTTGTCCGTATTCCTTGCACTATTGAAAAATATGTGTACCTTTGCACTCGCAATCAGAAATGATGCCCAGATGGCGGAATCGGTAGACGCGCTGGTCTCAAACACCAGTGGAGTAACATCCATCCCGGTTCGACCCCGGGTCTGGGTACTGAATGAAAGGCTAAGTGATTAATTGTAAATCGCTTAGCCTTTTTGTTTGCCTGATTTTTCCCCACATTTTCCCCACAGGCGCAATTTTGGCACAAATGCTTTTCGATGAGGGATTGACAGCTAAAGGGAAACCTTTGGTGTATCATTTGATGAATGAGGACTTAAAGAAGGCATATGAGCTTGCCAAAGAGGAAGCCGAAAGTAAGAAACCAATTAATTCAGTATTCTTGCAAAAGTTGAATTCGACATTGATGCGTACGACAGGCAGTATTTATAACGTTATGGGTGGCTCTTTTGATTCTTCCAAAGGTGAATTTCGCTTGTGTGGCGTGACGGCTGGTATTGATGGACGTTCTTATCCCTGTCAAAGTAGAGGAACTTTGCGCTTTATTACAGGAAAAACAGAAGGCAGTGGGAACATTTCGGGAACAATACGAACTAAGTTTCAATGCCCATCTTAACTTAGTGACCATTCATCCGTGGGTCGATGGCAACGGAAGAACCGCCCGCCTACTGATGAATTATATTCAGTTCTGCTACAACCTTTTTCCGACTAAGATATTTAGGGAGATTCAGTAAATAGTATAAAATTAGCCAACTAATTCATACACAAAGTATTGCGAATTAGTTGGCTTTTTTGTATCTTTAGGTATTCCCCCGAAAATAAGGTTTGGCAGCCAAAACGGGGGAAATACTCCGACTAAGATATGGCTAAGATACAAAATATTTCAGAAATTCACCCTACTTTGGGGTTTACAGAATTTGATGTTCTGGAAAAATATCGCAAGAGTTTTAATGAGAGTGAACTGGGCAGGCTTCACTCGGTGTTTCCGTTTGATCGTATGGCAAAAGCCGCAGGCCTGTCGGAACAGCGACTGGGACGCAGAAATATCTTCAGCCCTGCGGCGAAGATTGCCCTCATGGTCCTGAAGGCGTATACCGGATTCTCCGACAGACGGCTGGTGGAACATCTGAACGGCAACATACACTATCAGATGTTCTGCGGAATCATGACAGACCCGTCCTTCCCCATAACCAACTACAAGATAATCAGTGCTATCCGTAATGAGATGGCATCCCTTCTTGACATTGAATCCCTCCAGGAAGTGCTGGCCTCACACTGGAAACCATATCTTGAGAACCTTCACGTGTGCATGACTGATGCCACATGCTATGAAAGCCACA
>OKWR01001777.1_pt1 | contig 13229 bp, 10 predicted proteins | sample 1607101 | NCBI WGS metagenome assembly OKWR01 (sample SAMN04414076, study PRJEB24778) | human gut metagenome | material: faecal | host: Homo sapiens
TGGTTACAACAGGGTGATGAACGATCAGCTCTTTCAAACGTTTTATAATGAGATGAAGAAGGAGCCTTTTAAAGATGATCGTATAAAGTTGCTTAATGCTGCATTGGCCGGTTCTGATTTTACATCTGCCCAATGTCTCCAACTGACCAAACTTTATACATTTGACGATGACCGGATGGAAATTATGAAGATAATGTATCCCCGCATTGTAGATAAGGAAGCTTTCTTTACGGTGATTAATACCCTGACATTTACTTCCAGCAAGGACAAGATGAATGATTTTGTGATAGGGTATGGTCGGCGTTGATACTATTAACTGTACGGTTATAGAGATATGTTACGCATGTTTATTGAGGAATATTATCGGAATAATAAATGATAGGAGATTGAATTATGAAACGAATACTTTTTTTACTCTTTGCGGTCGGTCTGACTGCCAATATGACCGTAATGGCTGGAATGAGCACCAGCAAGGTACGTAAGGAGACACGTTTTCTTACCGATAAGATGGCGTATGAATTGAGTTTGAGTACACAGCAATATAATGATGCGTATGAGATTAATTACGACTTTATTTATTCTGTCCGTAATATCATGGATTACGTAGCACGTGGTTACGAATGGGCATTGGATGATTATTATGAAGCGTTGGATATCCGTAACGACGATCTTCGCTGGGTATTGAGTGATGCACAGTATCGCCGGTTCCTCGGTGCCGAGTATTTCTATCGGCCAATCTATGTAACCGGAGGGAAATGGAGTTTCAGGGTTTATGTTAATTACCCGAATCGTAGTTTGTTTTATTTTGGTGTGCCTTACCATTACCGTACTTATTGTGGAGCACATTATCGTCCACACTTTCACCATGTGAGTTATTATCGGGGCAGATATACTAATTTCAACCATTATTCTGCACCGCATCGGGTGAGAGATCAGCGAGTATTCCACTTTTATCGTCGTTCGGATTTCGGTTCTGTCCGGTTCCGTCCGAATACTTCCACTCGTCCGCATAATGCACCGACACGTCCGGGTAATTCTTCCCGTCCGGGTTCATCGACAACGCGTCCTGGTACGTCTCGCCCAAGTACCTCTACTCGTCCTGATACTTCTACTCGTCCCGGAACGACAACAAGACCTGGTACGTCAACACGTCCCCGTCCGGAATCTGGAGGAGATCGGCCTTCGACTTCTGTCAGACCATCTACACCGTCCGGAAGTGGAAGACCTGGTAACAATGTTGCTCCTGATAAAAATGGGAATACGAATAGAGTAGAAAGTGATCGTAATTCTGGTCGTCGTCCGGAAACAGGTTCCGGTTCTTCAAGCTCTAATCGCAGACCAACAAGCGGAAGTTCAACTGGTTCCAGTTCCTCCAATCGTGAAAGTGGAAAAACAAGTAGCAGTTCGAGAGAAAGTTCAAGTAAACGAAACGATAGTGGTTCCTATAATAGAAATAACAGTTCCGAGAGAAATAATAGCTCTTCCGGTTCCAGTCGCGGTAGTTCCAGTCGCGGTAGTTCCAATCGTAGTAGTTCCAGTCGCAGTGATTCTGGTCGCAGTAGCGGTAGTACTACCAGTCGTAGCAGCAGTACCACTTCTAACCGGAGTAGCGGTAGCTCGAGCTCTACCCGGAGCAATGTTTCTAGTGGACAAACAGAAAGACGCTCTTCTTCCGGAAGTACGAGAAGCAATAGCACTCAAAGTTCTTCCCGTTCCTCTGAAAGAAACAGCAGCAGTTCAAGAAGATAACCTATTCCTTTATTATTTATATCAATCTCATTACTCCTCAGCGGAAGGAGAACTAGACTCCGGGTTTTCACCGGCTAGACTATTCCGGGCAGCGCCCGTAACTTGGATATCGGGGCGGATACTATCCGCCTCGATTTCACTTATTACTCCTTTCTGTGCAAGCCGCTTGGCTATCAACTTATAATAGCCTTCCATATTCTCCTTTAACTGTCCGCCTTCAGCAAAAGAGCTGCGGAAATGCTTGGGCTTCGGGATAATGGAAGCCAGGAAAATACTTTCTTCCGTGTTCAGTTGTGAAGGGCGTTTATTGAAATAATAAGCAGAAGCTTCCTGAATACCATAAACGAGCGGTCCCCATTCAACAATGTTCAGATATACTTCGTACATGCGTTCTTTAGAAGTTAATCTTTCATTTTCTATTAGCCATACAATCAATGCCTCTTCCAATTTACGTGCAAAGTTCTTATTACGGTTCAGGAATACATTCTTTACGAGTTGCATGGTGATCGTGCTTCCTCCACGTGCAAAGCGTTTCACTTGCAGGTCGTAAATCAATGCTTCCCGTAGGGCGTCGGGCAGGAAACCGCGATGGTAAAAGAATGCTCCGTCTTCACTTTGCATAACGGACATTCTTAGGATGGGTGAAATGCTATCCAATGGTGTAAAGTGTTTGCACGAGGGACCAATAGGAAAAGTCCGCACCGGTATTCCATTCTCATAAGCTGTATAAATGAACTCGCCGGACATTTTGGAGAGTGAAGTGGCTCCATAGCTTGTGATGCGGAAGTCTTTCTCTTTCAGTTCGGATTCCAGTTTGAGACTATCTAGTTGTGCAAAATCAATATCTAATAGAAAATGATAGGCCAACTCGCCACTTGTCTTGATGCCTTCCAGATTGCTGAATAATCCTTTGGGGAGAGAGCTGAACAGATCATCTGCCGGAAACCAGGATTTGTTGACCGCAGCAGTGAAATGCCAGTTTCCTTTCTCTTTCTCGGCTCGCAAATAAGGATGAAACTGGAGTTTGTTGAAATCAACAATGGTCGTGCTATCCAGCTCGAGTGAGTGCCCGCTTATGTTCATCTCGTAACAGAGTTGTCCACGATCGAGATGAATTACTTCAGGAGAGAGAGCTTTATGAAATACGTCAAGTCCGTTCACTCTCGCTTTTCCTTTGAGGAGCAGTTGATTGGATGCACGCTTATCTTTAGTCATATTATAAGATAGGGTGTCGAAAGTGACTTCTGCTCCAAAACGGCGGGGAATATAAGGTAGTGAGATTTTTCTTTTTTCCGGGGCAAAGAGAGATGCTTTTAATGTATAGTCTCTTCTGTTTAGTTCGCCGGTCGCTTCCCATAGTTGTTGAGGAAGTGTATCTTCTTTTATCTGAATGGTTGATTGGAAATGATTGTTCTCAATAATAAAAGAAGGAATGTTGACTGCAACGAAATTACTATCTTTACGTTCGGTTATATTGATTTGCCTGAGTTGCCCGTTTTCAGGCAGGAAACCGTAAATGAGGTTTAATATCCGGTCAATACGGTTGGCATAGTCACTTTCTATGACAGGTTGGAGTTCTGCTTCTTGTTGCCGTTTAAAGAACAGGAAATCGTAGTTAGCTATGCTATCATGCTTGATGAAGTTGATTGCAAGGCCATTCATAAGCACATTCCGTACTTCGATTTCTCCTTTTAGCAATTCCCAAAAACTTAGTTTTACATTGACGGATTGTAATGTCAGGAGGGTATCCCGTTGGTTGGGAACAATAGAAAGTCCTTGTAAAGCCACTTCATTGTAGCCTTTCATTCGTAACTCCTGATAATGAATTTGTAGACCGTATGTTTGTTCGGCACGTGTAGCTCGTTTGTCAACGATATGGCATAAAATGACATTGCGGAATGCAAAGAGACAAATAAGGCTGGTAAGCAAGATACCGGTAGCCGATAGAATGATAATTCTTTTTTTGCTGGACGTTTCCATCTTCTTTTTCTTGATATGATAATCGCTGCAAAGGTAGATAATAATTCGGGCAACAAGCGGAGTATTTTCCCATTTTTAGAGTTATATTCATCAGTAGAAAGAAGAAAATGCGAAAAAAATGGTTAGTTGTTCGCTTTTAAGCGTACAACTGTTCGTTTTCGTACACCGTTCTGTTTTGTGATTTCCCTGATTATTAGCTAGTTATCGTTTTGGCACGCTCGTTGCATCTCTATAGTCGCAAGCGGACAACGAAGAAAAATGAAAAAAACTTCAGAATGTTGCAACCGTTTGAGACACTTGATCCGTCTAATAAACAGAAGAACAAAAACAGAATGTTGAACAAATAAAAAATATACAATTATGAAGACTACAGTATTATTCAGAATGATCGTTTTAGTTGCTATGGTATTTGCAGGAATCGCTAATACAACAGTGAAGGCACGGGGTAATAACTTCATTACTAATGAAGAAAAAGTAGATGATCTTGTAGTATCGAAAGTGATTTACAGACTCGATGGTTCTCTCTATCGCCACATGAAATATGATTTTACCTATGACGATCAGAAGAGAATGTCCTCCAAAGAAGCTTTCAAATGGGATGCTTCTACTGAAAAATGGATACCGTACTTTAAAATTGATTATACTTATTCATCTAATGAAATCACTTTGGTATATGCACGCTGGAATGACTCTCACAGGGCTTACGACGCATCTGTTGAAAAGAGCGTTTATGAACTGAACGACGCTAATATGCCGGTTGCTTATATGAACTATAAGTGGAATGATAAATGGATTGAAGAATCCGCTGCTAGCTGGGCTATGAATGTATCTACTCCGGCAACTAATGAAGCAACTCTGCTGACTGCCAGCAGATAAAAATAAATCGGAGTTGTGAAACTCCTTCTCTCTCTTTTAATTTAACTACATTAAAAACGGTGGATTTCCTTATGGGATAATCCACCGTTCTGTTTTTCTAATGAACAGTTACGATTAGCTTTTGTAACTCTTCAATATCTATTTAACGAGTGGTAGATATTCTCCATAACCTTCCTCTTTCATTTTATCTTTCGGGATAAAACGAAGTGAAGCGCTATTGATGCAATAGCGTAATCCACCTTTCTCTTTCGGCCCATCTGTGAATACGTGTCCCAAATGAGCATCTCCGGTTTTACTGCGTACTTCCGTACGTATCATGCCGTGCGAAGTATCTTTCTTTTCTGCGATTAGATCTTTTTGAATCGGTTGGGAAAAGCTTGGCCACCCGCAACCTGAATCAAACTTGTCGGTAGAGACAAACAGAGGTTCTCCGGTAGTAATATCCACATAAATGCCGGGACGATGCTCATTCCAGTATTCATTGTGGAAAGCAGGTTCAGTGGCATTCTTTTGGGTTACGGCATATTGTTCCGCCGACAATTCCTTACGAAGGGTTGCATCATCCGCTTTTTGATACGCTTTAGCTTTCGGCGCATTCGCTTTGCGTGCCATTTCGAATAAAGCGGGATTGATATGGCAGTATCCACCCGGATTTTTATCCAGATAGTCCTGGTGGTAAGTCTCTGCCGGATAGAAATTTGTCAATGGCTTTACTTCTAGGACGATAGGAGTTTTATATTGCGCGGATAATAGTTGAATCGCCTGCTTGATGACAGGGAGATCTTCTTTATCTACATAATAAATTCCGGTTCTATACTGCGTTCCCCGGTCATTACCTTGCTGGTTGAGGCTGGTAGGATCGATTGTCTTGAAATATAGATCGAGCAGTAAATTCAAATCTACCGTTTTCGGATCATAAACCACCTTTACTGTTTCGGCAGCATTGGTTTTTCCTGAACAGACCTGTTCATAACTCGGATTGGCAACATTACTGTTGGCATATCCTACTTGAGTACTTTCTACTCCTCGAATTTGTTTCAGGAAATGTTCTGTTCCCCAGAAGCATCCTCCTGCAAAATAGATTTCTGCTTGATTCTTCATTGGTTTAGCAACTCCTAAAAATGTATTACTAATCATTACAATCACTAGGACGATAAAATACTTCATATCCGTTAGTTCTTTCTATAATAACGAATGAACCAACGGATATGTTTTAAGGAACTACTATACTAAACTCAACTTTATTTTTTTTCATTCAATGACCTGTCCTTTGTAGAAATCCAGAATTTTAGTCCGGAACAGGTAGTCATATTTTGCCTGCAACTTATCCGAAAGAGCTTTCGTCAGATTAAGTTTGGCTTCATTGTATTCCACAAAGGTAGCCTTGCCGTTATTGAACTTCTCACTCATCAGGCGGAAAGATTCTTCGTTGGCTTTTACTGCCACTTCACTGGAGTTGTATTTACTTTCTGCTGCCAGAGCATTGTACCAGGCTTGCTGAATTTCTTTATAGAGTATTTTTTTACTGTTATCCAACTTCAAGGATAAATCTATTTGTTGCAAACGAGCGGTGCGTACCCGGTTTCTTGTGGCAAAACGGTTGAAGATTGGCACGCTCAAATTAAATCCTATATATTTATTCAGATTGTTTTTCATCTGACTGCCGAAGCTGCTCTCTGATCTTCCGCTAACCGTATAATAATTACTTCCCAGACCGGCACTGAAAGAGAGTTGTGGATAAAACGCACTTTGGGCAATACGAATACTATTAAGACTACCTTGTAAACGATATTCTGCAGCCTTAATGCTTGGTTTGTAAGTAAGCGCCTGTGTATATATGTCATCCGGCGGAGTGAGAGATTCGAACTCTAATTCTTCCTTAGGGCTTTCGAGTACAAATCCTTCAGGCGTGGGTAATTCCAAGAGTTGGGTGAGATCCAGTAAGGACAGTTTGTACGTATTGTCTGATTGTACAGCAGTCATTTCATCCTGTGCAACACGGGCTTGTGCTTCGGCCACTTCAGAAGAGGATGCCTTACCCACTCCCTGAAGACCTTGAATACGTTTTAACTGGTCTTTGCTTAAATCGACCTGATTATGAGCAATCTTACTTAATTCTTGATTGAATAAAACCTGTAAATAAGCCGAAGTGACATTGATTGCAATATCCTCTCTGGCTTTATTCAAATCTTCTATAGCAGCTTTTAAATCCAGTTTGGCAAGTGAATATTGGTTGGACAATTGCAAACCGGTAAATATAGGTACGTTTGTTCCCAAGCTGAAACTGGTATTGGCGCTGTTGATGTCACTATACGAGTTGTCTATCGGAGAAGCGGTACGACCCCAACTCCAGTTTTGGCTGGCACTACCGCTCAGATTCGGAAGGCGTGCCCATTTAGTAGTGTTTACACTCACTTTGCCTGCTTCGACATTATTGGCCGATTGACGGATTTCTATATTATGTTCAATGGCATAGTCGATACATTGCCGCAGCGTCCACGCTTGCGAAGAGTTGTTCTGTGCCTGAATGGAGGTGATTCCGACTCCGGCAAGCAGAAGGGCTGATATGGTTTTACGAATTATTTTCATCGGATTCAATTATTTATCTTTTTTCTCTGCACCACGTATTTTGTCCTGAACGGTTACCCCTTTCTTGATTTCTATCTTGATTCCATCACTCATACCGGCAGTCACCTGTGTACGCTGGAACTTTTGTTCGGGCACTGAATCTGTCATGATGTACACAAATGTAGAGTCACCACTAAATTCAACAGTGCTTTCGGGCACTGCCAATACCTGATTGGCTTTTTGTAATACGATTTCCGCATTAGCCGAATATCCGGAACGAATCTGAACAGAATCCGGAATGGTAATCGCAGCCTTGATTTCAAACTGGTTGGCTCCATTGGTTTCCACCCCTTTCGGAGAGATATATTCCAGAATGGCATTGAAAGTCAGATTTTGTAAAGCTCCGATGGTCAGTTTGATTGGCATTTGTTCGTGGATACGTCCCACTTCTGTTTCATCAATATTACCGCGGAAAATCATATCGTTCATGTTGGCTACCGTAGCAATCGTGGTTCCATCATTGAACGTATTACTCATAATCACCGAATTACCAGCTTTTACAGGTACGTCCAGGATTAGCCCGTCAATGGTAGAGCGAATCATCGTGCTACTGAAAGAGGCACTGTTTTTGGTAATTCCTTCTTTTACGATTTCCAGATTGTCTTTGGCCGTCTGTCTCTCTTCGCGAGCCTGTTTCAAAGCCACTTCACTTTTCTCGTATTCCTCCCGGCTAATTAACTGACCGTCATACAACTTCTTCACACGGGCGAAATCCGTTTCTGCCTGGGTTGCATTAATTTCTGCCAGGCGCACACGGCTTTCTGCAGAATTCAGTTGTCCGAGTTCAGGGATTACTTTTACTTTGGCAATAACTTCCCCTTTTCTTACAGCTTGTCCGGCTTCTTTATATACTTCGTCGATAATACCCGAAATTTGCGGTTTGATTAAAATTTCGTCTCTCGGTTCCACCTTTCCGGTAGCTACTGTAGTTTTTTGGAGGTCAGTCATTTCCGGTCTAACTGTTTCGTAAGTGATTACCTTAGGCTTGGATTTCTGATAAAGGAATACGAATGTTCCGACAAGAATGATAGCAATGACTACCAATAATGTGATTTTCAGATACTTTTTCATGATTTTATTTATAATTTTATTATTTACGATTGATGATTGAAACTAAACTCCTCACATATCCAGATAACTGTTCCACTTCCTTATTCATCCCGAATCGCCTCAATCGGTTTGATAGCCATGGCCCGGTAAGCAGGTGCCAGACCTGCCAACATTCCCAGTGCAATTAGAAGGGCACAAGTACCGATTGCCAGTCCGAAAGTAACTTGAAAACGGGTGTCCCCTCCGTCAGCGTTGGCTCCCATCTCTACAAGTTGCAACACCATGACGGCAAAGGATATTCCACACATTCCTGCAATGGTGGTAAGTACCATACTCTCTGATAGAATTTGTTGCAGAATATCTTTCGGTCGTGCACCGATCGCCCGGCGGATACCGATTTCTGTGGTACGTTCTTTAACGGTCACCATCATAATATTGGATACTCCGATGGCACCTGCCAGCAAAGTTCCCAATCCTACCATCCAAACAAGTATGTTGATACCGGTAAACAGGTTATCGACCATAGAGAACATGGCTTCGGCATTCAGGCACATAACAGCCTGTTTGTCATCCGGGGAGATATAATGTGCGGCTTTAATGACCTGTTCCATTTTGGGTTGTATTTCAGACACTTTGACTCCATGCTTCGCAGTGAAACAGATCACATCAATTCGTCCTCCCAGATTATATGTTTGCTGCATCGTAGTAAAAGGAAGAGTGACGGCCTCCGAAGCCCGTCCCTGTATATTCATGTCCCCTTCGGAAGAAGACATGCCAATCACTTGATAATAAATGCCATCTACTCTTACATATTTGCCACACGGGTCTTCTCCCGGTTTGAAAAGACTTTCATAAATTCGTTTTCCGATGACACATACTTTGCGTGCTTCCTTTATATCCACCTCATTGATGAACCTGCCGTATGCCATTTCCTGTGATTCAATGTGGAGATAATCCGGATACAATCCTTTCACGCTACAATCATATTTCTTATCTTCGTATACGGCTTTGGAACCCCAACGGGCTACGGACGGAGTAATGATCTCCACCTCTTTCACTTGGGAGCGAAGACGGTCGATGTCGGTAGATTCCAGATTCCACCATCTTCCTTTGCGGAAGCCTTTGTAAGCCTCGCCCGTTCTTTGCGAGACAAGGAAACCGGAATTGGTGGCAAATCCTTCAAAGTTTTTTTTCATCATGTCCTCCAATCCTTGCCCGCCGCCGATAAGGGCTACGAGCATAAAGATTCCCCAGAAAACACCGAATGCAGTCAGCAGGCTTCTCGTTTTATTTCTTGTAATGGTAATGAGGATTTCCTCACAGGTATCCATGTCTATTCTCATAGTCTTAATCTGCTCTAAGTGCTTCGATCGGTCGGATGCTGACTGCTTTTCGGGCAGGGAATAATCCGGCTAACGTACCAGCTATTATTAATGTGAGTGTAGCCTGTATGGCGATTCTTATATCTACTGTCGGATTCAGGAAAACGGTTTCCGTCCACATTCCGGTGTCCATGGTCTGATTGCCGAAAGCGCTGTTCATCCATTCGGTCACTCCGATACCGGCTACCATGCCGATATATCCGAATATGGTGGTGATGGTGACGCTCTCTACGATAATCAACCAGAGAATGGAAAGCGGTTTGGCTCCCAAAGCCTTACGAATACCAAACTCGCGGGTACGTTCTTTGACGGTAATCAGCATGATGTTGGAAACTCCAACGATTCCGCTAAGTAACGTAAAGATGCCGATTACCCAGATGGCGATACGCAGCATGCCCGAACCTTTCTGCTGTTGCAGATAGTTGGTAAACCGGTTCCATATCCAGATAGCACTGTGGTCCGTTGGGTCAAACCGATGGTTGGCTCCCAATACTTTGCGGTAATGGGCTTCAAAAGCCTCATTGGCCTCTACTGTTTCCAGATTTTTGGTAGTCATGACCAGGTTATTCAGTTTGTCTCCTTTATTATAAATCGTTTGTAGAGTGGTAAAAGGAATGTAGGCATCGCTGTCTCCGCTATCTCCTTTATCATTATAAAGACCTACTACCTGATAAACCACATTTCCGGCATTGACAAACTGTCCGATTGGCTCGGTATGAGTCTTGTTAAAAAGGATTTCTGCTGTTTTCTTATGAAGCACAATAACTTTCCGGCGTTCCTTGATATCGATTTCATTGATAAAACGTCCTTCGAAAAGCTTCACGACTTCTACCTCTGTATGATTGGGATATACGCCGGAAAGGTTCAGGCTGACGTATTCTTGCCCGAAACTAAGATTTACGCCTCCCTGCCACACGGTTGCTCCGGCCTTGATGACATGATTCGGGAAATAATGACTGGTAGCATCCATGTCTTTATTGTCCAGTTGCACCCGTCTTCCTTCTTTCAGTCCGTCGTATGATTTACTGGTCCATCCCGGAAAAATCTTGATGGAGTTCATGGCACGTTCGGAAGCTGATTGCTCAAATGCGTGGATCAGTCCGTTACCTGCACCTAGTAGGACGATAAGCATAAAGATTCCCCATGCCACGGCAAATCCTGTGAGAAAAGTCCTTAGCTTGTTGCGTTTGATGGTACTATATATTTCTTGCCAGATGTCAATCATGATAATGTTTGTATAGTGGTGGATTTTAGATTATTTCATGATACCGTCTTTTCCGAAAGGAGAAGCGTCATGGTCGATATTATCTTCAATACGTTCGATGATTCCATCTTTGATATGTATAATCTTGTCTGTCTGGTTGGCGACTCCACTTTCGTGGGTGACAACGACAATCGTCATTCCCAGTTTATGAAGATCTTTCAGAATCTGCATCACTTCTACGGAAGTTTTGCTGTCCAAAGCTCCTGTTGGTTCATCTGCCAGAATGATTTGTGGTTGGGTGATTAAAGCTCGTGCAATGGCTACACGTTGTTTCTGACCGCCACTCATTTCGTTCGGCATGTGATGTGCCCAGTCTTTTAAACCCAGGCGGTCGAGATATTCCAAGGCAAGCGCATTTCGTTTTTTGCGACTTATACCCTGGTAAAATAAAGGAAGTGCTACATTCTCTACGGCATCTTTAAAGGAAATCAGATTGAATGACTGGAAAATAAATCCGATCATACGGTTCCGGTATTCGGCAGCTTTGGTTTCGCTCAAGTTTTTGATAAGTACGTTGTTCAAGTAATAATCTCCGGTATCGTAGTTGTCGAGGATTCCCAATATGTTGAGTAAAGTTGATTTCCCAGACCCGGATGCTCCCATGATAGAAACAAATTCCCCCTGTTCAATGTTGAGATTGATACCTTTAAGTACATGGAGAGGCGCTCCGTTGTTGTAGGTCTTGTTGATATTCGTTAGTTGTATCACAATTTTCTTTATTTAGTTTCTGTTTTCTGATAATTTTCTACTATTAGACGTGCGAAAGATACGAAAAGTTGCAAACAGGTTGAACTTTTTTCAAAAAACATTTTGTAGACTCAATCTTCTTTACGTAATTTGTGTGCAGTAAACTTAATGATTAACTAACCCTTTTAAATAAAAGTATCATGAATTCAAACATGGAAAAACCCTACGTAGTAGGTATTGACATAGGCGGAACGAATACCGTCTTTGGAATTGTAGACGCACGCGGAACTATTATTGCCAGCAGTTCAATCAAAACATCTGGTTACCCTACAGTAGAAGAATACGCTGATGAAGTGTGTAAAAGTCTGCTTCCATTGATTATTGCTAATGGTGGTGTTGATAAAATCAGAGGTATTGGTATCGGTGCTCCGAATGGCAACTACTACACGGGAACGATTGAATTTGCTCCGAACCTGCCTTGGAAGGGAATTCTTCCGTTGGCTGCCATGTTTGAAGAAAGACTGGGTATCCCCACTGCTTTGACAAACGATGCAAATGCTGCTGCTATCGGTGAAATGACTTATGGCGCTGCCCGTGGTATGAAAGACTTTATCATGATTACACTGGGTACCGGTGTGGGTAGTGGTATTGTTATCAACGGCCAGATGGTATATGGACATGACGGTTTTGCAGGCGAATTAGGACACGTGATCGCTCGTCGCGATGGTCGTCTTTGCGGTTGTGGACGTAAGGGATGTCTGGAAACTTACTGTTCGGCTACCGGTGTAGCTCGCACAGCTCGCGAATTCCTTGCCGCTCGTACGGATGCCAGCTTGCTTCGTAACATTCCTGCAGAAAACATTACTTCAAAAGATGTATATGACGCAGCTGTACAAGGAGATAAATTGGCACAGGAGATCTTCGAATTTACAGGTAATATCTTGGGTGAAGCTTTGGCGGATGCTATTGCATTCTCCAGCCCTGAAGCCATTGTATTGTTCGGTGGCTTGGCTAAGTCCGGTGACTATATCATGAAACCGATTCAGAAGGCCATTGATGATAATATCCTGAATATCTATAAAGGTAAGACGAAATTGCTCGTTTCCGAATTGAAGGATTCTGATGCTGCTGTACTGGGTGCCAGTGCATTGGCTTGGGAACTGAAAGATTTGAAAGAATAATATATCATTATTATAATAAAGGTGATGAAGCCTCGGGAGTCTATGACTTTCGGGGCTTTGTTTTATTATTCCTTTCCGCCATCTACAAGGCATCTACAGCCTATTCAGAAAAGGGTTTATTCTCACTAGTATGAGAAATAATACTCATACTAATGGGAATATATTCTCATAGGTATGAGTATTTTTTCTCACAGGTGTGAGTATAGTTGAGAAAATGTACTTCCCAGATAATAGCTTTGCGAGAATGGTAGCAATAAAAAAGGGAACTTCATTCATTATGAAGTTCCCTTTTTTATTTCGAATCGAAAAGTTCGGCTTAGCCGTTAGCTCTTTTTTCTTTGATTCTAGCTTTCTTACCAGTAAGAGCGCGCAGGTAGTACAATTTAGCGCGACGAACTTTACCTACCTTGTTCACTTCGATGCTATCGATAG
>OKWR01001785.1_pt1 | contig 13181 bp, 11 predicted proteins | sample 1607101 | NCBI WGS metagenome assembly OKWR01 (sample SAMN04414076, study PRJEB24778) | human gut metagenome | material: faecal | host: Homo sapiens
TACCAAGCGTAAAAGTCCTTCAGATTGATGGTCGTCATTTGTATTTCCTCCATTCGGTTCATGTGTGGGTGGGTGAACAGAACGGAGGAACGGCGGGGATCGGCAGCCGGGGCTGGCTGCTTTGGGACAAATTGTCCCAAGGTGCAGGCATATAAAAACGCCCGCACAGCATGACGCTATGCGGACGCACGAAATATTACCGTTATTATTGTACTTATTTATTTCATGTTCATGTCCGGAATACTCCGTTGCGGGGCATGGGCTTTTTTTGACCGCAGAGTATTAGGGGGATTACAGAAAGCAAAAATGGACACGGCGATACCTCCTCGGACACCGCCGTATCCTTAAAAAAGGGCGACTTTATCACACCCTCCGTAAATCCATTTTTTCAAAAGGAAAACGGCGGCTTGATTTCATTTCAAACCGCCGTTAGGCCACTTATATTTTGACGAGCCCGCAAGAACTCAGTCGCCAATACAACGGTTTTTTTATATGCCGTTGGGCGACTTGCCTGCGAAATCCTTATCAAATAGACTCAACTGAACATTGTCGCATTTCGTTTCAAATGTGCTCAAGTATTCAAAAATTTTCCTGTTATCATGCACAATCCCGTTCTTCTCGCAAGTATGATGAAATAACTGCATAAGCTCATCATTCTTGTTGCTTACAATTTGATATTGCATACCATAGTTATCGCAACAAGTGTATCTCCTTCATTTTCGTCATCTACCAAGTATTCTCCATAAGCAGCAACATTAGCATCATTTTCGCAGTAAACTTTTTTGCCTAATTTTTCTTCCAGCATTTTTCCAAGTTCAACATTTTTAAATCCTAAATTATTTGCAAAAACAACTATGCCTTTTGCACTGTCAACTGCACCGGGAGTACCAATTCCAATTGATGAAATATCTTCTATTTTTAAGTTTACATCATTTAAGGCATTAATACAAGTATTAAATATTCTGCTCACAATATTTTCAGGTGAATCCGGAAGCAATGTGGGAGTGATTTGTTTAGATATTATATTATTATCATCAACTATTCCAACAGCAATATTTTTCCACCTAAATCTATACCGATTTTATACATTTTTATTCCTCACTGTAAATCACTGTAACATCAGGGTGCAATTGAAGTATGGAAGCCGGAATTTCAGGTGTTATAGGTCCCGAAAATGCCTTTTTAAGTATTTCTTCCTTAGCTTTGCCATTTGCAATTAAAAGAATTTTTTTGGCTTGCATAATTGAAACCATTCCCATTGTTATTGCCTGCTTCGGAACATCTTCTATACTGTCAAAGAATCTTGAATTAGCTTCAATTGTTGAACTATGTAAATTAACGATATGTGTGCTCTTTTCAAAGCATTTATCAGGCTCATTGAAGCCTATATGACCGTCAAGTCCAATACCTAAAAGTTGCAAATCAATTCCGCCAAAAGATTTTACTCTTGCGTCATATTCCTCTCCTTCTTTTGCTAAATCTTCAGATTTACCATTTGGAACATAAGTGTTTTCTTTTTTTATATTAATATGCCATTGTTATAATAAAGTTCGCCTATTTCAACTTTAAGGTAACCTTTAGCTTTTTTAAGATTTCTAGCTGATAAAATGGTTGTTTGCCAACCGCCGACATTATTAATAGTACCTGTTTTAAGTGATATTTCTTCCCAATTTGGATTTTCAATATCTTCAGTCCAGTATGCTTTAATACCTTCTAATAATTTATCATGGTTTGCTAAGAAAGGAACAGCAATTTGTAATTTACCAATACTATTTACCCTGTAAATTAAGTATTCGGTAGAATCAGCTGTTTTATTAACCCAGTTTCCAAGGCAATTCTTCTGTAAAATGATTATAGAGCATATTGGAGCCTCCGTTTATGGTATCTACTCATTTCCATTTTAACGGTTTCTTTCCAAATATGCTCTACTTTTTTATTTTATCTTTTTTTCTTCGTAGGCTCTACTTGCTTACCCCAACATTTATTATAGAGCCTGCATTTGCAGCTTTTTCTGTTCGTTATTATAATTTGTCTGTAGCTTCGCAAAAATGTAATGAAGAACGTTCTTTTTGTTTGCCTATACCCTTATTTCAATTTCTGTACGGAGAGGTAAATTATCCCCTGAACCTATATAAATTTCAACCTTACCGTTTTCAAGCTCATACCTGTTATTGCAAGAAAAAATCCTTAGCTCGTCATAGCCCAATGTAAACGTTACGGTTTGCTCACTGTGGGGGGCAATGTAGATCTTTTTAAAGCTCTTTAATTCTTTAACCCTGCGTCGGATAGAATTGCCCTTTCCGTGAATATAAAGCTGAACTGTCTCTTTGCCGCCGATATCCGATACATTTCTGATTACCGCTTTTACTTCAAACAAACAAGCGCCCTTTTCAGTAACCTTCATTGAAACGTATTCAAAATCAGAATATGAAAGTCCGTAACCGAAAGGATATAAAACTCTTTTATTATTATCGCCGTATGTATTAACTACCCAATCATCAGAAACCGACGACTGTGCGCTTGTGATGCGGTTGTAATATGCCGGCAGGCAGGTGGGTGCATACGGAACAGATATTGAAAGCTTACCGGACGGATTAACCTTACCCGTTAAAATGTCCGACAAAGCACGGCCTCCCTCTTCACCCGGATACCACGCTGTAAGCACAGCATGGGCAATTTCGCTTACTCTTGTTATATCGTAAGGTCTGCCCGCAATAAGCAAAGCTATGATCGGCTTGCCGGTTCTCTTGAGAGTCTCTATCAATTCAAGCTGATTGCCGGGTAATGAAATATCCGAAATATCCATACCCTCTCCGCAGTCAAGGAATTTTTTTGCCTTAATTGCCGCCCCGTTATTAAAATCGTAGGTAAGATTTGAGTTATTTTTCGCCGTACTTCCTCCTATTGTTACAATTATAACATCGGATTTTTCGCAAAGCTTTAAAGCATTATCAAAGTCCTCTGTATCGCCTGTAAAGCTCCACCCCTTTGTAAATCCCGACAAATTGAGCGTTTCCTTAAAGACATCCTTAATAGCCCTTGCCTGATCGTCTACAAAGGGTGTATAGTCGCCTAACTGATAGTAAATATCAGCCGCATGCTCGCCTATCAAAGCAACCCTTTTGTTATTATCTATAGGTAATATGCCGTTATTTTTAAGTAATACGACAGATTCCGCTGCCATCTCATAAGCTAACTTTTTCTGTATTCCGCTTTCAAAAAATACCGAAAGCGAGTCGTCCTCTTTAATATAGGGATTATCAAAAAGTCCTAATTCGCATTTCTTTTCAAGTATTCTCGTTACCGACTCATCAATAAGCTTTATATCCGCAAGCCCTTCTTCTACCGCAGCTTCAAGCTTTAAATAGGCGCCTGCATCGGCAAGGCTTAAATCAATGCCTGCCTTTAAAACATTGGCAGCTCCCGTCACAGGGTCCTGCCCCATTTGTTCAATTACTCTCGGAACAGCCCAACCGTCGGAAAGGGTTATCCCCTTAAATCCCATTTGTTTTCTTAAAACTTCCCTTAGAAGATAGGAATTGATATGGCACGGCACACCGTCAACCGTGTTGTATGCCGCCATAATTATATCTGCTCCGGCTTTTACAGCCTTTTCGGTCGGAGGTAAATGAATATCGTGAAGCTCCCTTATTCCGACATTGACCTCCTCTGTATTCATACCGCCGAAGCAATCCCCTGCCGCGCAGTAATGCTTACAGCAAATAAGCGCATTGTTTTTCTTGAAGCCCTCAACGCCGGCTTTGGCAAATTCGGAAATCAAATAAGGATCTTCGGAAAAAAGCTCCTCCGTTCTGCCCCAGCGAGGGTCGCGGGCAACATCAAGCATAGTAACAAATCCGATATGATTTGCCGAAAGCTCAATTTCTTTACCTACGGTATCCATCATTTCGGAATAAAGTCCGGGATTAAAGGAAGAGCCGATGCATAAATTTGTGGGAAAAACCGTACTGCCCAAAGCATGAACGCCATGGTTTGCTTCCACCTCAACAAGAACGGGAATTTTCACTCTTGCATTGTCGAGTATGAACTTTTGCATCATATTGGCAAATTTAACTCTGTGGCGGGGCTCGATACCCGTCCCCCAATTATGCTGTGTAAAGCCGTCGGCACGTAAAAAGTTGCTGATAGCGCCCATTGCGCCGTAATTGCTTATAAAATTTTTAAATTCGTCTTTTAAAGCAAATTCTTCACCGTTTCTTTCAAAACAGCGATAGCCCGCCACCGTTTGAGACATTTGGGCAAGCTTTTCTCGCAGCGTCATTTCCTTTAAAAGCCCTTTAATTTGTTGAGTGTAATTATTCATAATTTTTTTATTTAAACTGTACTTTGTTCCCTAATATAATCGTCAAGATATTTCAAATTTATATAAGGCTTTACCGTATCTATAAAATCCTTTTTCCGCTTTACGTTAAGAAGCTTATATAAATTTGACATTTTGTGCTTTACGGAGCTTAAAGACATAAAAAGACTGTCGGCTATTTCCAAGGCGGTTTTACCGCGAATAAGCATACCGATTATTTTCAGGTCGTTCAAATCAATTGAGCTTAGCATACTTTCAATCATTATCGGTATTTCGGGAGTCTCTATTTCTTCAACACTGCTGTCAAAATTGAGCCTTCGGTTTGCAGGCTTAAAGCAATCGGTGCTTTGCTCAAATGGTATATTGGCGGTAGTATCTCTTGAAGTGAAATAATTTTTGAGCATTATATTAACACTTCCGAAATCGTTTCTGTTTTTAACGCAAAGCTCATATAATCTGTAAAGCATTATTGCCCCTGAGGTCTGTTTATAGCTTGAGGACGTAAGCGACGGATAATAAAGCCTTGACAACAAGCTGTTCATTGAACCGATAAAAAATGTTTTTTCAATGTATTCGGGGTCGCTGTGCTTAAGTCTTTCTATCAAATCAACAGCTACAAGGTCGTTTACCAAAACAACAACGTCATATTTATCGCGGTTTTCAAAAAAGCTTTCATAGCAATTGTCAAGACCGTTTACAACTGTATAAATATCGTCAATGTCAAGCGCCGTCCACCTTTGATATATTCCGTCTGCCAATTTCATATCGGCGTTCGAACGGGGATTTAAGCCGTACAGCGCCAAATTTCTTCTGTTATTTGTTACGCAGTAATTAAGAATTATATTTGACTTATCGGCTATATCGTTGCTTATCAAATTGGCGTGCCTGATATTAAACGGAACGTTTAAAAAATCATCCTTTAATATTACCGGAATATTCTTCTCATAGCATTTTTCAATTACCCATTCGCTGTATTCGTCCAAATCAATTTTGGTTTTTACAAAAAACGCAACTGCCTCTTCATCGTGAGCGGCTAACGAAATAAATTCATCAAAAGAAAAGGTATCAATAACCTTCAGCTTTTTTCGATAAATATCTGCCATTCTTTTTACGATAACATCGTTATGATAGAAAAAGCTTCGCTCATTGGAAAGTTTTTTAGTCGAATTCAAAAAATGTAAAACGTAAAATGCCAAAATATCATCTCCGGAAACTTGTTTGTAGGTATAATACCATAAAAACAAAGCGTAGGCTCTGTAAACGGCAGCGCCGTTCGGAATTCCGAGGAATTCCTTTTTAGCCGTTCAATGTTTTTATGCGAAAATCTCTGATTTTCAAACGCAGTATGCGTGTCGGCGGCTGTCCGCCGCCGACATAAAGTTATTATAACACGAAGCAAAAATTCTTGCAAGAAAACTTTGCAAAGCCGTCGCCTTATGCAGCTATCATACCGCAAGCTTTCCGTTTTAAACGAAAAATATTAAATTTTAATGCGTAGATCGGATATATACTGCCGACTTAATTTATTCTACCTGATTTTTTAAACGGTATTACACGGTTATACCCAAAAGTAATTTTTTGAGGAATAAAAGGTCGGTTGCCATTGCAGGTTTAGAATCGCCGTCTAAATCATATTTCATATCTGTATCCTGATTTATTGCCGCCTTTTTAAGCATTACAAGATCTCTGATATCGGCAACCCCATCTTCGTTTAAGTCGCCTTCTATCGGGTTGATCCATTTAGCGTAAACTACCGCGCCTGCGGTTACGGTTGTAGCCTTTGCTCCGCTGTAATCGGAAGCGGAATACCAACCGACGAATTTCTTACCGTCCTTGACGGGTGTTTTTAATGCTTCGCCTTCCGCCGCAAACTCGGCTTTGTATTCACCGCCGTCACAGTATACAACTGTGACCTGATTTTCTGCGTTCGCGTCAATTTCCTGCAATAAAATTGAATTGATCTCAAATTTCACAACGCCGGTAAAGCCTATTCTGAGCGGCTTGCCGTTTCCTTCAATTTCAGCAGTGAGGTAATAGCTGCTTCCTGCGTCAGCCTTTGCATGATTTTTTACGGCAGCTACATAAAACGCACCTTTAGAGGTTGATGTGCCGTTACCGTCATAACCGATGGCAATCTGCGGCAGATTGCGTGCGTCTTGGTTGTTCCCGTTATTATTAACAAACGTGTAATTCAATGTTACCGCATATTTCTTGCTGCTTTTAAGCTGTGCTAAAGTACCGTCCTCATATTTTAAGCCTATCTCTTTACACCATGTTGATTTACTGCCGACTGCACCTATGGGTTTAGTATCCCAATAATACTGTTGTGCAGAAAGCTCCAATTTCCCGTTATCATATTTCATAGCAGTGGAGTCACTGGTAATCAATAACTCCGACTTTGATAAATCAATCTTCAGGTCGCTTTTTGCCAGATCGATCCATTTAGCGTAAAGTACGGCGCCTTTAGTTGCAGTTGTAACCCTTTCTCCGCTGAAATCGGAAGCGGAATACCAGCCGCCGAATTCCTTGCCATCCTTAACGGGGGTTTTTAAGGCTCCGCCCTCTGTCACAAACTCGGCTTTATATTCGCCGTCGTCACAGTATACGACGGTAACCTGATTTTCCGCATCCGCGTTAATTTCCTGCAACAAAATTGAATTGATTTGAAATTGCCAAGCACCGGAAAGACCTATTCTGAGCGGCTTGTCTTTTTCTACCGCTATTTCAGCATTAAGATAATAACTGTTTCCTTATCAGCCCTTTTATGATTTTTAACGGCAGCTACATAAAATGCACCTTTAGAGGTTGTTGATCCGTTATCGTCATAACCGATAGCAATCTGCGGCAGATGCTGTGTATCACTTCCATTCCCGTTATTATTAAGAATCTTGTAATTTAATGTTACTGCATACCTTTTGCCGCTTTCAAGCCATGCCCAGTTGCCATCCGCATACTTTAAGCCTATTTCTTTACACCATGTTGATGTATCACCGACTGCAGATATAGGTTTATTAGCACCATACCACTGTTGTATAGAAAGCTTTAATATTGCGCCTTCGGCATCGTATGCCATATTAGTGTTGTCACCGGCAACTAATAACTCCGATTTTTCTAAATCGATCTCCCTATCGGTTGCAGCCGAGGTGATGAACGGTACCGCTATTATTACCGTCATCAGTAAAACGCTTGATAATAAAATTGATAATGCTTTTTTCATGATTTTATCTCCTTTGTTACAATATGTTTATCTGTATCGTTCGGCTTTTATGTGCCGCCTGAACGACCGACAACTGAATATGCTGTAAGAACGCTTCTCTCATGAAGGGGTTGCTTTGTTGTTCAATTTTCAGCTCTTTCAAGCATATTACCTTGATTTATCCCGTTATACCCACTCTGTCTATCGAACGGACAAATTTCCGTTGGAAAATCATATAGAGTATAAGAGGAATTATTACATACATTAAGCACGCCGCACTGACTAAGGACGCATATTCCGGCCAGCCCTCGTATATACCGACCTGCTTTAAATAGACCTTAAGGAAGCTTAAAACCATTGCAAGCGGGGCCGAATCGGATAAAAAGGTAAGTGAAGCGAGATAATATTCATTCCAATGCCAAACAAAAGAAAGCACCGAAACCGTAACCAAAACCACGCTTGACGACGGCAAAGCAATTGAAAAATATGTCCTCACGGGACCTGCGCCGTCGATATAAGCCGCGTCTTCCAATTCCTTAGGCAGATTAACGAAAAACTGCTGATAAATAAATATCATCATACCGCTTCTGATACCGACGCCTAAAAGAGACGGCAGCCAATATACAAACGGTGTGTTGAATAAATGAAGATTTCGGTAGTTTACCGACATAGAAAGACTGTACATCTGAATAGGAACAAGCAAGGAAAGTATAAGGAAAAACATGCATATCGGCTTACCCTTAAATTTAAACCTCGCAAAGCCGTATGCAACAAAAGCGCATACAAAGGTTTCTATTGCCGCGCTTAAAATTTGAACAAGAAAGGTTTGCTTCAGCGCCGTTCCGAAATTCAACAGCTCGAAAATTTCCTTAAAGCTTTTAAGGCTGTAGGTTACGGGGATCCAAATATGCTCTACATCAAGCATTGCGTCTATATCTTTTATCGCCGTAACAAGCATATAAAAGAACGGGTATAAAACAATATAGCCTACAATTGTAAGGATCAAAAGCCTTGCCAAATAAATTATTGCGGCCGAAGCCTTTCGGCGGAGAAGCGTACTGCTGTAACCTGATTTTGAAGTCATTTAACTCCACCTCCTTAAAAGCTTCTTATTGTAAATAAATAAGATCAGCGCCACAATTATACCTACAACAAGGAAGTAAAGCCAAAGTGCCGCCGATCCTCTGCCGAATGCCAGTGAATTGAAGAACTTATAGCCCTGTTCTATTACCTTATTGCTGCTTTTTGTTATGTTTTCAACGATTGTGAAAACTATTACAAGAAACATTGTTCTGCCGAGACTCGGAAGGGTTATAAACCAAAATTCCTCCCATTTGGTCGCTCCCTCAACCTCGGATACCTCGTAAAGCAGATCGGGAATCGACTGGAGACCCGCAATAAACAGAATTATCTGAATTCCGCTTTGCCAAACCAGCATAAACAGGTTATCAAGCCCTACCGAAAGATAGGTTTCAACCGCAGCCGGAAGGTTCAGCGCCGAGAAGATTGCCGAAAAATCGACCATTCCGAAAGAAACCGATTCATTGACCGCAACCTCTGTGGCATTTCCGGACGCCGCGCTTAAATAAAGGTCCAAAACCGAACCGCCTGCAATTATTACAAGTAAGAAGAACAGTGAACGGAAGAATAATCTTCCCCTGAACTTATTGTTCAGCAGCACCGCTAAAATAAGACTTACAAGCAGTATAAACGGAACCGAAATAAACATATCCGTAAATGCCGCAATAAGATTATTTACATACTTTGTATCTTTAAACAGCAAATACTTGATGTTCGCAAGCCCCACAAATTTTGTTACGGCGCCATCGCCTATTGTTATATCGGCAAAGGAAAAATATGCAGACTGTACAATCGGCACGATAAAGAAAATCAGCATACCGACTATCCAAGGGGCAAGAAAGATATATCCGTAACGGGATTTTAAGGTTTCAAGACCCTTGACCTTGCGCTTTTTCATTATCCTTCCCTCCCGTATATATAGCCCCCTGCCGCAACCTCGCCGTACTGTGTAGCAACAGGAGCCTCGCCGTAATTTACAACCGTGTATCCGCCGCCTGCAAACCTTGTAATGCGGACGTCCTTATTTATTATTTCATAACCGACGATTTCGGCATTTCCCGTCAGCTTCAAATAATCCTTAGCTTTATTTACGACGCTGTAAATATCTTCCTTAATACCGTCAAAGCTTGAGCCGAAGATAAACGTATTATCGTTTGTAACAAGCTCCTTTCGGAAATTGCCGTAAACCGTGTATGAAGGAGAAATTCCGCTTTCGGCACAGCGAAGTATCGCGTCTTCTTTATCAGAACAAAGATTTATAGATACCGAGCTCAGCGGCACGTAGCCCTTGAAAACAAGCTCATAAAACGGAACGTCAAAGTCGAATGCAATATGATCCGAGGAATATATCGGAGCGTCGTTCACATAGTCTGCATTTACCGCCGCATAGCTGTTTGCCGAGGTGGAAAGCAGCTTATATCCGCCCTTTTTAACGCCTGCAAAAAGCTTTGCAACATCATTTTCCATATTGTTTGCTAAATATGTTTCCTGATTTGCATAATCGGAATAAACCGTAGTGCCAAGTGAATTTAATGAAATTCCCGAAATGCCTTTTTTGGCTGAAACCTTTATTATTTTTTCAACAGCACGGCTTAAATTACTTCTTGAAAGCAGGTAAAATCTGTCGTTGTTTGAAGCCTTGCTTACGGTGTCAAAGCTTGTATATGTTATACTCATACCGCTTGAATATACCGCGGCGTCCTTCTTTGAAAAACCTCCGCCCGATTTATTAAAGGCTATAACGTCATAATCAAGGAAAGCGTTTATACCTTTTTTATCAAGCGCAGAATAAAGCTTTTCCATATTTCCAAGCTTGCCTGCCGTTTTAAAGCCGCCCGCAACCTTTTGTGCGTCCACTCCGCTTTGACCGAACCCCAAAAGGTTTAAATTTATGTTACTGCCGATTTTTTCCGACAGCTCATTTGCAATTTTTTCCGCTTCCGCCGCCGTTGTAAGGGGGAAAAGCTTTGATGTGGGAATACCTAAGATAAAATCGGGCTGAAGTGTCGCGCCGATGATTTTAAAGCTTGCGTCAACCTCTTTATTTTCGGATTTTTCAAATCCCGAATTTTTCTTTAAATAGTCTCGGTATTTTTCCGCCATGCCGTAAACGCTTGCTTTTTCACCGCTTAAAACAAAATATTCCGCTTTAACGGGCGTGGTTAAAATACCCTTATCAAAAACCTTAAAATTACCGAGCGTTGTGGTGGTTATGAAATTTTCGGGTCTTTCGATATTTTTAAAGCCTCTTATACGGAATGATGGGTAAACGGTTGAATAACCGATATCGTTTGAGCCGATATTCCAATTTATACTTGCAGACGGCGCTCCCGACGAGATAACCCCAAGCACTGCACTGTTACCCTTTTTAGCGGCAAAAATCGGCATTTTAATTTGTTCTGAGGTTGTAGACGTACCGAATTTTCTGTAAGCCGAATCACCGCCGTAAACCTCCTTAGAGCCGACGTTTCCGACCGCCTGCTCGCCTACAGGCTCCACAATTGCGCCTGAACCGTCTGGGAAGAAAAGAAAGCTGTTTTTGGAGTTGTTTTTCAATCCGCAGAGGAATGGCTCTAATGCTACTGAGGTTACTTTATAATCCTCTCCCTCCGCAATCTCCTTTGGATCAACGGTTACCGCGAAGGAGTCTTCACCTATTGTATACTCAACCGGCACAGCTATATCAAACTCGGTAAATTCATAAATAACCTTTAATCCGTTATCAATCTTTTCGGTGTAAATTTCGCCCTCTTGAACGGCTCCGGTATAGGAATACAACGTAATTTCATCAAAGGATTTCGGGTCTTGATAGTTTACCTGCAAGGCAGATTCAAGCTGCGGATGGTTTTTCTTTTTAACGCCGTTCTCGGTGACTCCGTTTTGCGCCGAGGCAGGTATTTGACCCCAAACCGCTCCGCTCTGTTTATCCTCAAAGCTTACCCGCTTTAACGAGTTGTCCCAATAAAGCTCAAATCTGTCATTCTCACACACCTTGCCGTTTACATACTCCGAATCAAAGCTTTGATCGCCGAAATTCAAAAAGGTCACAAGCGATTTATCATTTCCGCAGCCTGCCAAGCCTAAAAGGGTTATAAGAGCTACCAAAAGCGCAAATATTCTGAATAATCTGTTTTTCAATTGCTCTACTCCCCTTCTATCGGTATCTTATTTCGGTGAATACTGTTGCTATCCAGCCGTAAACCTGTTGAGCCAACAGGCAAACCATAAATATTAGGAAAACGATTATAATCATCGCTATCACCGTAACAACGGTTGTGCCGATGAATTTGCCGAACTCATAATTATGTACCTTCATAACACCAACGGCTAAAATGAAAAATGTATAGAGAATACAAACTGTTTTAAATATAGTAACAAATGCGAATTCATCGGGTGAAAGTATATGCGTCATTAAAAGATAAACTATCTGCGCAAAAACTATAGGCAGCAGACTGTAGCAGGTGACAATGTAAATTTCTTTGAATTTACCGATGCCGCCCATTAAAACGCATACGAGCCAGTTTGCCGACACAAAGAGCAGAACCAGCACAACCGTTTTTAACAAAACGTAAAACGAATTATAGCTCTCGGCGTCAAAACGGTTGAAGGCAAAGCCCGAAGCCTTATCGCTTATTGCGGAAATAATATAATAAACCGCTAAAACGGCGGTCGCCAAGGGCAAAGAGCCTAAGTCCTTTTCCTTAACAAGCCTAAAGCTTTCAAACGGGTGCGAAATGCATCCGAGCATATTTCTAAGCTTTGCATTTTTAATAAGCACAATTTTCTTTTTACGCTTTATATGAATAAGCACTGCAACCAACGCGGCAATAAAAATTACCAGTAAGAAAACAAAAGTAAAATTCTTTTCAAAAAATCTTGTTCTTTCTTTACTGAAGGCGTCGGCATAGGTTTCCTTATCCGCGCCTAACTTCGCATATTCAAGCGCCTTATCATAGTCGCCTGAGGAATAGTAAGCCTTTGCAAGTCCTCTGTATGCTAACTGATTATTCTTATCAAGCTTTATTATCTCTTTCCATTCCTCGGCGGTTTCGCTGTAATTATCGTTTAAGGTTGCTGTTTGAGCCTTTCGCACAGCCTTACCGTAATCGGTTATTGAAAATACCGTAATATTCTTGTTCACGGAATCGGAAACCACAATATCGGTTCCGTTTATTGCAAGCGTATCCGCCTTTGAAAACGTTCCCTTTTGAGTTTGCGAATTTGTGCCTCCGCCGAACACGCACATAAGGTTGCATTCCTTATCGTACCAAAAGATACGGTTATAAACTCCGCTGTCAAGCACATAAAAAAATCCGTCGGAATCAACATCTATTGAATTCAGGTTTTCGGTCTTAATAAGCTTTGCGGAATCGTCAGCAAAATTATAATCGCTCTTTTTAAGAACGTCCTTACCGCCCGGATTAAGCTTTTTTACCTGACCCTTAACGGCGCTTTCGTTTGTAGAGGTTACAGTATAAATAAAATCGCCCGGACCTATTGCAAAATCCGTAAACTGATAAGGCAGCGCTCTTGAAATGAACCCAAAAGTTTAGACAAAAATTAAATATTAAATTACTTGTGAAT
>OKWR01001787.1_pt1 | contig 13175 bp, 13 predicted proteins | sample 1607101 | NCBI WGS metagenome assembly OKWR01 (sample SAMN04414076, study PRJEB24778) | human gut metagenome | material: faecal | host: Homo sapiens
GGGCGCCGTGGCCCTGACGAAAAAGCTCCAGGGAGAGCTGGCCGACACCATGCAGATGTGCGGCGTCCATTCCCTGGCAGAGATCACGGCGGAGTGCGTGAGAGGATAAGGTAAGATCATACCAAAGCACCCCTTCGGTTTGGGCCGGAGGGGTGCTTTGTGCAGTATGAGGAAATGGATGGAAGCGGTTTTACAGATGGGGCAGGGTGTTGGCATCGAAGAGGATGCTGCCCCGGAAAACGGTCATCTGGTTGGTGAGCATCCGGCTGCCGGTCAGGCTCTTTCCCTGGGAATCCAGGAACTCGCAGCGCTGCTCGGAAAGCTTCAGGATCGCCACATCTGCCTGTGCGCCGACGCTCAGGGTGCCCGTGCCGTCAGACAGGGACAGGGCCTTTGCGGGCGCAATTGTGGCGCAGGAGACAACCTCCGGCATGGACAAGCCCAGATTCAGGTACTTGGACAGAAGGAACGGAAGATTGCGGACCATCCGCCCCTTGGAAACGGTGGCGGCGGTGAGATCCGTGCTGATGACCGTGGGCAGGAAGCCCTGGGCAATGGCTTTTTGGGCCACATCGAAAGAGAAATTGGTTCGCCCGTTGGCACAGTCCATGACCACGCCCTTTGCGGCGGCGTCCAGAACCTCGGGAAGGACCTTTCCGGAATCGTCCAGGATCGTGGAGCCCTTTCCGTGGTACAGATGGCACAGAATGTCGCCGGGGCGCAGCATGGCGGCAAACTCGGCCATGGGAATGCAGGGGTCTGTGCAGTGGACGCATACGGGGAGCCCGAAACGGGCGCCCAGCTCCAGGGCACGCTTCAAGGGCGCACTGCCGTAGCTGCCCACAATGGACCTGCTGATACGGACCTTGAGGCCGCGGATCTCCCCGGGATAGCTTTCGATCAGGCGCTGTATTCCGGCCTCGTCCGTCAGAGCGGGGTCGAGGTTCTCATTCAGCCCGCTGCCCATCTGGCCCATGGGGGAGATGTTCAGGAAGGTATAAGTGCGGACCTGCTTCTGGGCCAGAATGCGGTGCAGCGCTTCGTAATTGGCGCTTCCGGCGGTTCCGGCATCCACACAGGCGGTGACGCCATAGGGGAGCAGCAGATCGGCATTGAAGCCGAACTGGCTTCCGCCCTGAAAGATATGGGTGTGCATATCCACTAGGCCGGGGACCACATAGTGGCCGGAGGCGTCCAGAATTTCCGGGTTTTCCAGGGCGGGGATGCTGCCTACGGCCAGAATGGCCCCGTTCCGAATGGCGATGTCACAGACCCGGTCGATGCCGTTTGCCGGGTCGATCACATGACCGCCGCGAATCAAAATGTCCATAAAGCTTGCTCCTTCAGGGGAAAATTACAGAGGCCACAGCATGGGCAGCAGCACAACGCACAGCACGAAGGTTAGCAGCAGCAGGGACCAGTTGCACTTGCCGTAGTCCTTGAACTTGAAGCCGCCGTTGCCGTAGATGATGGTGGCAGGGGGGCAGGCCACGGGGCTGACATAGCCGCAGGTTGCTGCGATGGTGGCGGTGACGATCAGTGCGGCGGGGCTGACACCCAGGGTCTCGCCGATGGCCACAACGATGGGCACCAGCAGATTGATGGTAACGACATTGGAGGTGAACTGGGTCATGAAGCAGGAGACCAGGAACACCACGGCGGTGATCAGATAGACATTGCCGGTGCCGCCGCAGATCTGGGCCACCACGTCAGCGATCATCTGTGCTGCGCCGGTGGTCTTCAGGGCGGTGCCCAGAGGCAGCATGCCGACGTACAGGAAGACGGTCTTCATGTCGATCAGGTTGTAGACAGCCTTGCCCTTGAGGATGCGCATGGCGCAGACGGCGATGGCACCCAGCATGGCGATCATGTACAGGGGAATGCCGATCTTGCCGGTGACACACATACCCACGAAAACCAGGGCGATGACCACCACGGATGCGATCTGCTGCCACAGGGGGGCGGACTTCTTCTCCTCGGAGTTGAAGATGCTGCTGTCCTCGGTAGTCTTGCAGTCCGGCAGCTTCTTCCAGCCGTAGAACAGCAGCCACAGGAAGGTCAGAATGGTGATGGGCAGGCCAATGCGGCCGATATCAAAGGCGCCGAAGGTGCCGCCCAGCTCTACGATGGCATTCTGGGCAATGGAGTTGACGGTTGCGTCGCCCACCAGGGTCAGACGGCCGCCGCACATAACGCCCAGGAAGCCCGCCATCATCAGCTTGGAGGCGCTGTAGCCCACGGAGGCCTGCAGGCCCAGCAGCAGGGGGATCATCATGGCCATAACGCCGGTGTTGTTCAGCAGGGCGGACAGGGCAACGCCCAGCCAGAAGACTACCATGATCATCTGCTTCTCGGTCTTTGCGACCTTCAGAGCGGCCTTTGCCACCTTTTCGGTGACACCGGTCTCAAACAGAGCGCCGCCGACCAGGATCATGGAGATCAGCAGAATGACGGTGGAGTTGGAGAAGCCGGCAATGGCATATCTGCGGGGGTCACGATACCGGTGAGGACCAAAACGGCCAGGCAGAGCATTGCTGTAAGGGGAACGGGAATTTTCTCGGAAATAAACAGAACGGCTGCCGCAACCAGTACGATCAGCGTTATCACAGCGGGTGAGATCATATAGGTTCCTCCATATTCTTGAATATTGAATTGTTTTTTTAAAATCAGGTTTCGTTTACGCCCCAGCCGTCCAGTACGGCCTGCCAGGTGCGGCCTACTTCACCCTTCGGGAAGCGGTCCTTAATGCCGGAATCCCGAATCCAGGCCAGCTTTTCCCGGGCGGCCTCGGCCATGGTGCAGGGTAGGTTCTCCTCTTTCAGGAAGTCCACCACGTTTTGCATTTCGTGCTCCCGGCGGTCCGCGTGGATGATGGCGCCGGACACATAGCCGTTGATGATCTTCTCAAAGCCGGGGCCGAAGCTGTCCAGGAAGCTCTCGACGATGGTATCCTGAACGCCGTAGCGCTGGGCGGCCTGGAGAGATTCAAACAGCAGGCAGCTGAGACCCTTGGCGGTGATGGAGCGGATGAACTTGATGCTGGTGGCGGTGCCTGGCTCCCCCTCTACATAGGTCAGGCGCATGTGGTAGGGCTCCATTTTGGCAATGTAGTCTTTGGCCCCGCTGCCGCAGCAGAGGGTGGGGACCTGGTGGCGGTCCTTCAGGAGGGTGCCCATCATGGCGCCGTCCACAAATGCGCCGCCCTTTTCCTTCACCAGGGCGCTGATGCGCTTCTTCTCGGCGGGGGTGGCGGTGGACACGTCCACATAGATCGTGCCCTTTGTCAGGCCGGGGACGGCCTCCTTGGCGGCGCTGAGGGCAAAGCCCGAGGGCACGGCGGAGATGACGATGTCCGCCTCCCGGCACACGTCTGCGGAGGTCTCCTTCCGCCGGGCGTGGGCCTTGGCGCGCTTGGCTTCCAGCTTTTCGGAAAAACGGGGGTCATTCTGCATGGCGTCGAAGCAGATCAGATTTTCTGCCCCTTCCTCATGCAGGCCCTCTGCAATGGCTGCGGCGGCTTCGCCGAAGCCCACAAATCCAATGGTCATAGTCTTACTCCTGTAAATAGTCCCCGTTGACCAGATGGGGCTTTTCCAGCTTCTTCCCGTCCCTTACGGCGGTGATCTGCTGGGCAATGCGCCGGGCCATCTGTACTGCGTTGTCCGTGGTATTGCCCCCCAGGTGCTGGGTCAGGACCACGTTTTTCAGCCCCACAAAGGGATTGCTGCGCACCAGGTCCTCCTCAATGGCATCGAAGCCCGCACCCAGGAGCTTCCCGGAGCGCAGGGCCTGGGCGGCTGCGGCGTAGTCCACCAGCTCCTCCCGGGCGGTGTTGATCAGCACGGCACCGTCCTTCATCTTTGCCAGCGTTTCGGCGCAGATGAAATTCCGGGTCTGCTCGGTCAGCGGCGCGTGGAGGGACAGAATGTCCGATTTTCTCAGCAGGGTGTCCGGGTCGACGAAGGTGACGCCAAGCTCGGCTTCCCGGTTCTCCGGCAGGCGGAAGGGGTCATAGTAGATGACCTCGGCGCCGAAGGCCTTCGCCAGGGCGGCGACCTTCCGGCCGATGTTGCCGATGCCGTAGATGCCCACGGTCTTACCGCTGACGGTATAGGAGCGCTTGGCGTAGGTTTCCCGGCTCCAGGTGCCGTCCATGGCGTCGAGCGTCATGGGTACCACGTTCCGGTAGACGGCCAGCATCAGCGCCAGGGCCATTTCGCTCACCGGAGTGGCGTTCATGCCGGCGGTGACGGCCACGGGGATGCCCCGCTTTCCGGCGGCAGCGATGTCCACGGTGTCGAAGCCCGCGCCCCAGCGCTGAATCAGCTTGCAGCGGTTCAGGTGGGCAATCTCGGGGGCATCCAGCCGCAGGGTGCGCAGGATCACATAGTCGGCCTGCTCCAGCAGGGCCTGGTCTATCTCCGGGGAGAAGACCAAGTGAAAGCGCATCGCGGAGAGGGAATTTTGCAGGGCGGCCTGCATGGCCTGGTTAAAGGGGCCGAAAACGGCAATGGTTTCCATTGGACGGCTCCTTTACTTCTGGGCTTCCAGCAGGTCCAGCACCCACTGGGGAGCCAGGTTGGGCAGGGGCTTTCCCTCGGCCTTGGCCTGATTGTAAGCGGCAATGGCCGCGTCACGCTTGTCTTCGTACCGGGCCTTCTCCTCGGCCTTTTCCAGGACCTCCTCGATCCGGTCCCGGGGCACCACGGTCACGCCGTCTGCGCCGCCAACCACCAGATCGCCGGGGTTCACCTGAACGCCGCCGCAGAGAATGGGCGCATTGATGTTGCCGGCGTCCTTCTTGATGGGACCGGCCTGCATCTGGCCCTTGGAATACACGGGGAAATTCATTTCAATGCAGCCCTGACGGTCCCGGGTATAGCCGTCGATGACCATACCGGCATAGCCCACAGCCTTGCAGGCCCCCATGATCAGGTCGCCAAAATAGGCCCGGTCCGGGTAATTCTTGCCGTCAATGACCATAACATAGCCCTCGGCGGGCAGGGAATAGGAGGCCACATGGATGGGAAAATTGTCGCCGTTGGCGGTTTCCACCGTGACGGCGGTGCCGACCATCATCATGGAGGGGTCTGGGTTGACGGGCATAATGGCTGCCTCCATTACGCCGTCCTTCAAAATACCCAGCCCCTTCATGCCGTCGGCCAGAAGAGCGGGGTTCAGCTTTTTCGCCCGCTCGATGACCTCATCGGGAAGCAGCGGGGGAAATTCATGCATTGCCATTGCAAATCTTCTCCTTTCAGAAACACGGAAATCTGCGAAGAGACGGTTTCCGCGGAGTCGAACGCCGCGCGCTGCGTTCCTTCCGGAAAATCTCCGTTTCCTGCTTACGGCGTTCATTATATCGACATATTTCCCCAAAGAGAAACAGCGGAATTTTGTTCTTCCACAAAAAATCATACATTACCGCAAAGAAATTTGTGCAAACGCACAAGCTTTGCTCTTGACACTTGTGCACAATCGCTACTATACTATACACGAAGCAAAGAGAAAAGCCCGGCTTTTTGGAGGTTTTTGCATGGACACTGTCAGTCTGATCTATTTTTCGGAAGCGGCGAAGGACCTGAATTTTACAAAAACAGCCCAGCGCCTGTTCATTTCGCAGCAGACGCTGAGCAATCATATCGCCCGGTTGGAGGAGGCCTACCAGGTAAAGCTTTTTGAACGGAAGCCCCGGCTCATGCTCACCAGCGCCGGGGAGACCCTGCTGAGCTTTGCCCGGGACTACAAGACCAGCGAGGAAAATCTGAAGGCCCAGCTGACGGATATCTCCCAGCGGGAGTCCGCCCAGCTGCGCATCGGCTGCACCCCCCACCGGACCAGCATCGTCATGCCCATTCTGGCCGAGGAGTTCGCTCAGCGCTACCCCAATGTGGAACTGGATTTTTATGTGTACCACTCCACGGACCTGGTGGAGATGCTGGTCAACGGAGAGCTGGACATTGCCCTGGCCATCGAGAAGGTGGGCCACCCGCTGATTCAGAGCACTCCTCTGTTTCGAGATCAGATTTACATCATGGTATCCCAGAATCTTTTGAATCGCTACTATGGGGACCGCGCCACAGACCTGGTGCGGAAAACCCAGAAAAACGGGGCGGACCTGAAGGATTTCCTGGCGCTGCCCTTTGTGGACATCCGCTCGGCCAGCCTGATCCGGGATGTGTTTTCCAGCTGCGATCTGAAGCCGAATTTCGGCATCACCATCAACTATCCCCAGTTCGCCCTGCCCGGCTTTTTTGAAAACGCCGCCGCCTCCATCATCACCACAACCACCTATGCCCACATCCGCAACCAGGTGCCGGAGAACATCCTGTTTTTCCGGGTGAACACCACCTCCCGGCTGTCCCTGCACGATATCGCCTTCATGCACCTGGAAAAAAAGCACCTGTCCCGGTACGAAAAGTACTTCTTCCAGCTGGCGAAGTCCCATTTTGAGGCGCTGAAATAACTTTCCACGCCGTCGGTTTTCCGGCGGCGTAATGCGTAAAAAAGAAGCAGACGCTTTCGCGTCTGCTCTTTTTCGGTTTGGTGACCCGTACGGGAATCGAACCCATGTTACCGCCGTGAAAGGGCGGTGTCTTAACCGCTTGACCAACGGGCCTGGTAGCGGCAATCTGATTCGAACAGATGACATACCGGGTATGAACCGGCTACTCTACCAACTGAGTTATGCCGCCATGTGGTCAATGCAATTCCGGCACCGCCGAAACAGCTTCTGTATTATATCTGACACACCCCGTTTTGTCAAGACCTTTTTTGCGCTTTTTGAAAAATTTTCCCGCGGCCGCTTGCGGCCGACAGACTCTTAATATGCACAGCTGGAGGTGGCCCGTCAGGGCCGGAGGGGTTCTGTCGGAAGCCCTGTCGAAACTTTCGGCTGGGCGCCTCCGGCGGGGAGCTTCTTGGCGGGACAAGAAAGGGGCCCCCGGAGGGATACAGTTCAAAGTCCCGACAGGGCTTTCGATAAACCAAACTCAGCCCGATGTGCCGCAATCGCCCCCCTGCGGCTTTTTGCAAAATTGTCCTGGGTACCGGCGGGAAGCGATTGACAAAGCCCTGAAAATGGGGTATAGTAAAGACACAAAGGGTGCTGCCAGTAGACGGCTCCCGTTTGTTACAGAGAAGTAACCGTAACGTTGGAAGAGTGGCGGTTACTTCTCTTTGCTATTCTGGAGAACCAGACTAATGACAGCCAGAATGACCATGCAGAATTGAAACAATTCACTCCATGAAACCATAACCGTGTCACCCCCTTTCTCACGAACGGGGGCAAAGAGATATGTATCACCCCCGAAAAGAAAACCGGGGGAACCGCCTACCGGGGTACTACTGGTAGCACCGCAGTCAGCATAGCACAGCTTTCGACAAAAAGCAAGGGGCGCTTTTCTATATCCTTATCCATCCACAGCCTGCGGCCTTGGGCCGGTTGACAGGGCTGTGGTTTTGTGTTAAAATAAGCATACATGGAAGTTCAATTTTATCAACTAAGCAAGAGGGCTTGTTGAGGCAATTGGAAGGTGTTCCCTACGGCAGGGCAGATGCATAAAATCACGGAGGTAGAAGGATGGCTCGTAAAAAGCAAGAAACCCTGGTTTTGTTTCCCGAGGTGCTGCAGATCACCCGCAAATTCACAGATGCGCAGTTTGGGGCGCTGATTCGTGCGGTGTTTTCTTACCGGTTCGGCGGTGAGGAATATTCCGGGGACGATATGGCCATTGACGTAGCTTTTCAGGCAATTGCAAATCAGGTGGATCGTCTGAAAGAATACAGCGAAATCAATGCAAAAAATGCCGCCGGAAGCGAAAGCAAGCAGGGGGGAGCAGAATGCAGCGAAATGCAGGAAAATCACCCTCCTATCCTATCCAATCCTATCCAATCCGTTCCTATCCAATCCGATCCTGTAGAGGATACGGGGGCACAGTCGGCCAAGCCGCCTGCACATACACGATTTTCTCCTCCTTCTGTTCAGGAGATCGAGGAGTATTGCACGGAAAAGGGCTTTTTGCTGGATGCGGAGCGCTTTGTGGACTATTATGCCTCCATCGGCTGGAGGGTGGGGAAGAATCCCATGAAGGACTGGCGGGCGGCAGTGCGTACCTGGGTGAAGAAGGACACCCCCAAGCCGGAGCCGGAGAACTGCGGCTATGTTCTGGCCCCGGCGGAAGACCCCTGGATAACTGCCATGCGGAAGCAGCGGGAGGCGGGCTATGCCTGATTTTTCGACTGAATGATTTTGAGAAATTCCGGCAAAACTTCCCGCGAGGTGAAGAATATGCTGTTTTTCTTGGGCGGCGCCGGATATGTGCTCCTGGAGCTGTTGTACCGGGGGCGAAGTCACTACAGTATGTTTCTGGCGGGAGGTGTATGCTTTCTGCTGCTGGGAAAGCTGGAGGAGGTGGAGCCCCGGCTGCCGGGGGTCATTCGGCCCCTGGTTGGGGCCGGGATCATCACCACGGTGGAGCTGGCGGCGGGGCTGATTTTCAACCGGGACTACGCCGTATGGGACTACCGGGGCATCCCCGGGAATTTCTGCGGCCAGATCTGCCTGAAATTTACCCTCCTCTGGATTCCCCTGGCCTGGGGCGCGGGAAAGCTCTACCGGCGCTTGCGGCGTTAATCATAAAATACTTGCTATTTTCTGCGCTTCCGGCTATAATGTTATGCAGAGATCGTCTTTTTTGTAGGAGGAAGCATGAAAAAGCATATTTTGCTGCTGACCACCGGCGGGACCATTGCCTGTGCCCCCGGGGGAGAAGGGCTGGAGCCCCAGCGGAGCTCCATTATGGAGCGGGAGCTGGACCAGCTGCGGTCCTATTACGATATCACGGTGAAAGATGTGATCTGCCTGGATTCCTCCAACATTACCCCGGAGGAGTGGCAGCTCATTGCCCGGGCGATTTTTGAAAACCGGCTGGATTACGATGGCATTGTGGTGTCCCACGGAACGGATACCATGGCCTATACGGCCTCGGCCGTCACCTTTCTGCTGCCGGATATGGACAGAAGCGTGGTTTTCACCGGCTCTCAGCTGCCGCTGACCGACATGCTGTCCGACGGCCCTGCCAATCTGCGCACGGCCTTCGCCATGGCGGCGTCCTCCTGCCCCGGGGTGTTTCTGGCCTTTGACCGGAAGGTCATGCTGGGCTGCCGGGCGGTGAAGGTAAGGGCCTCCGGCTTTTCCGCCTTCGAGAGCGTCAACGCCCGCTATGTGGCCACGGTGAGCAACCGGGGGCTGGTGGTGGACGAGAGCGTGCTGCCCAGGCACCGCGGAAATGCCCGGCTGTGCCTGAAGCTGAGCCGGGAGGTGTTCCTGCTGAAGCTGACCCCGGGGCTGAATCCGGCGATCTTCGATATGCTGGCCGCCATGGGCTATAAGGGCATCGTCATCGAGGCCTTCGGTCTGGGCGGCGTGAATGTGCTCCACAAGGGGCTGCGGGGCATCCGCAGAGCGGTGGAGGACGGCATCAGCGTGGTCATCACCACCCAGTGCCTGTACGACAGGGCGGACCTGCGGGTCTATCAGGTGGGCAATAAGCTGCTGGAGCTGGGGGTCATTCAGGGTATGGACATGACCTCCGAGGCCGCCTACACCAAGCTTATGTGGGGTCTGGGCCAGGGCATGGACCAGAAGCAGATCGCGCAGTTGTTTGCAACCAATCTGGCTGGGGAGATCCAGCTGGAATCGGAATAAAAGGAGGAGATTTATGGACCCCATTTATGTAACAGGACACAGAAACCCGGATACGGATTCCATCGTCGCGGCCATGGCCTATGCGGCCCTGCGCAACGCCGTTGGGGACCGGGAATATAAGGCCGCCTGCCTGGGCCGGGTGTCGGACGAGACCCAACTGGTGCTGGACCGGTTCGGCTTCGAGCCCCCCAAGCGCATTACCAGTATGTACACCCAGGTGCAGGACCTGGATTTTGATACGCCCCCGGTGCTGGATGCCAATGTCACCGTGGCCCAGGCCTGGAAAACCTTCCAGGCGCAGCCCAGCATCCCGGCGCTGCCCGTAGCCAACGAAGACGGCACCCTGTACGGTATGCTCTCCAAGGATTACATCGCAACCTACAATATGGATTTGATCGCCGGTGCGGAGCTGGCGGATGTGCCCCTTTTCAATGTGCTGTCCGTGCTGGAGGGCAAGGTGCTCAACGATGCCGGAGACCAGGTGGACACCATTTCCGGCAAGGTCACCATCGCCCTGCCCCAGAACCGGGAGAGCCTGCTGTGGAGCCGGAAGGACTCCATCGTCTTCTGCGGCACCCAGCCGGATATGATCCGCCGGGCGCTGGAGATGAACGTCACCGCCGTGGTGCTGTGCCAGGCGGAGCTGGACGAGGAGCTGCGCAATTACCCCACCACCACCTGCATCATCTCCACCCCCTACGCCGCCTACCGGGCTACCCGGATGATCTTCCAGTCCACCCCCATCGGGCGCATCTGCCGGAAGAACGACCTGGTGTGCTTCCATCTGGAGGACCGGGTGGACGATGTGAAGGAAGCGGTGCTGAAGCACAGAGAATCCTGCTACCCCATTCTGGACGGCGATGAGAAGATTGCGGGGGTGCTGAGCCGGTACCATCTGCTGCGGCCCCGCCGGAAGCGGGTGGTCCTGGTGGACCACAACGAGGCGGCCCAGTCCGTCCCCGGCCTGGAGGAGGCGGAGATCCTGGAGATCATCGACCACCACCGCCTGGCGGACATCCAGACCACCAACCCCATCTATGTGCGCAATGAGCCCGTGGGCTCTACCAATACCATCCTCGCCGGAATGTACCAGGACCGGGGGCTCATGCCCTCCAAGGGCATGGCCGGCATGATGGCGGCGGCCATTTTGTCCGACACCGTCATGTTCAAGTCCCCCACCTGCACGGACCGGGACCGGAAGATGGCAGAGCGTCTGGCCAGAATGGCGGATGTGTCCCTGGATGAGCTGGGCAAGGCCATCTTCTCCGGGTCTCTGGGCAACAAGACCGCCCAGGAGCTGCTGTTTACGGACTACAAGGAGTTCCACATTGCGGGCCATGACTTCGCCGTCTCCCAGATCACCTGTGTGGACAGCCCCAGTATGCTCCAGCGCAAGGCGGAGTTCCTGGAGCATATGCGCAAGCAGGCGGAGAAGGAGAACCTGATGATGATGATCCTGATGCTGACGGATGTGCTGCTGGAAGGCACCCAGCTGCTGTATGTGGGCGACGACGATACCATCCAGCAGGCCTTCGGCGTGACCCCCAAGGACAATTCCGTGTTCCTGCCCCGGGTCATGAGCCGGAAAAAGCAGATCATCCCCATGCTTTCCGCCTTGTGGGGCTAAAAAAATGGGCTTCGATGGGCTGCTTGGCAACGAGCAAATCAAGAAAAATCTGGCCGCCAGTCTGGAAAAGGGCCATATTTCCCATTTTTACCTGATCTCCGGCCCGGAGGGCTCCGGCAAGCACACCCTGGCAAGGCTTCTGGCTGCGGCCATCCTCTGCCGGGGGGCGGACAAGCCCTGCGGGAAATGCACCCCCTGCCGGAAGGTGGCGGAGGGCGTTCACCCGGACTACATCACCGTGGACGATCCGGAAAAGAAGACCGTCCCTGTGGACCTGATTCGGCAGGCCCGGGCGGATATTTACATCCAGCCCAATGAATCCGAACATAAGATTTACCTGTTCCCCCGAGCCCAGGACATGGGTCTGCCGGGACAGAACGCCCTGCTGAAGGTCCTGGAGGAGCCTCCGGCCTACGGTGTCTTTCTCCTGCTGACCACCAATGCGGACGCTTTGCTTCCCACGGTCCGCTCCCGGTGCACGGAGCTGCGGATGGAGCCCCTGCCCCAGACTCTTCTGTGCGAGGAGCTGGCGAAGCGGTACGGCAAGCTTTCCGCCGAGGCCATTTCGGCGGCGGCAGAGCGCAGCGGCGGCTTCCTGGGCCAGGCAAAGCGCCTTCTGGAGGAGGACGGCCAGGTCAGGGCGGAAACCGCCGCCCTGGTGGAGGCCCTGTGCAGGAAGAGCAACCTGGGCCTTGTGCAGCTGTTGGTGCCCCTGGAAAAGAGCAAGCGGGATGTGCTGGCAGAGCTTTTGCAGGACTGGCAGGGGCTGCTGGAAAACGCCATCACCGCCGCCTGCGGCGAGAGCACCGTTTCCGACCAGGCCCGCCGCCTGGCGGCAGCCCTGGACGTAAGAACACTGCACCGGCAGTACGCCGCCATCCGAAAAGCCCGGGAGTACACCCTGAGCAACGTATCCCCCGCCGCCGTCTGCGGCTATTTAGAGTGGGTACTGCGATAAAAGTTAGGAGCTTATCATGGAAGAAACCAATACCCCGGAGCTGGTCTCCGTTGTGGATATTCAATTCCGGCCGGGACAGAAGGTCTATTTCTTCGACCCGGACGGCATCACCCTCGCCCAGGGGGACCATGTCATCATCGACACGGCCCGGGGGGAGGAATACGGCGTCTGCGCCAGCGGTATTCACCGCATCCGGCAGAAGGATGTGGTAGCGCCCCTGCGGAAGGTGCTGCGCAGGGCAAGCGCCCAGGATGAGCGCGTTGTGGCGGAGAACCGGGCCAGAGAGGCCAAGGCCCAGAGCGTCTGCATCCAGAAAATCCAGGCCCATGGGCTGGATATGCAGCTGGTCAGCGCCGAGTGCGCCTTTGACGGCAGCAAGATCCTCTTCTATTTCACCGCGGACGAGCGGGTGGACTTCCGGGAGCTGGTCAAGGACCTGGCAAGCGTGTTCCATACCCGCATTGAGCTGCGGCAGATCGGCGTCCGGGACAAGGCCAAGATGGTGGGCGGCCTGGGCATCTGCGGCAGACCCTTCTGCTGCGCCAGCTTCCTGGACGATTTTCAGCCCGTGTCCATCAAGATGGCCAAGTCCCAAAACCTGAGCCTGAACCCCACCAAGATCTCCGGCACCTGCGGCAGACTGATGTGCTGCCTGAAATACGAACAGGATACCTATGAGGCCCTGATCCGCACCAGCCCCAAGATCGAATCCTTTGTGGATACCCCCGAGGGCCGGGGGACCGTCATAGAGGCGGACATTCTGCGGCAGCGGGTGAAGGTGCGCATGGAGAGCAGTCCCGATACCATCTCCACCTTCGCCAACGAAGAGGTGGCCGTGCTGCGCAGCGGCAAGGCCAAGAAGAACGACCCGCCCATTCCGG
>OKWR01001793.1_pt1 | contig 13141 bp, 5 predicted proteins | sample 1607101 | NCBI WGS metagenome assembly OKWR01 (sample SAMN04414076, study PRJEB24778) | human gut metagenome | material: faecal | host: Homo sapiens
ATTCTTCCATGTGAATTTCGAATTTGAGAAGTGTCAACTTATTCAGTACACTACAGTCTGACTTTTATCTCCTTAACTCCACTTCAAAGCTAGCACCATCTTTACAACTGAACTGCAAAACTGTTTGCTTCTTATCAGAAGAAATCACCTTGCAAAACGGAGTTTCTTCTACATTCCATTGCCCTTTTATCGTTACAGTCACAGGTATTTCACCACTGGCATTTTCAATCCATGGTCGTGAATAGATACTACGTTCGATGCGTTTCCCATCTTTATCAAACGCTTCATCGCTTGGACCGCGATACAAAGCCAAATCCGGTTGTGCCACCGTCAACTTAATCTTATCAGCAGATCCTTTATGAATCATAACCAGACAGGAAGTATCCACACGTTGTAATAAGCCACCCGGCAATGTCGTTTCAGAAGTTTCAAACAACACATAAGAAATGATCTGTTCGGAAACGGACTCAACAATATGTGCATTCCTGTCTTGCCGTAATACCTTATAAGTAGGCTTCTTTGCAAATTTCTTCATCAGAGCTTCATTCGTCTGAGGCAAAACAGCGTATTCATAACTTCCGTTTTTCGGTACCTTTCCATGATCTACAACCAAAGAAACCCAATCACCCTTTGTTTCCTTTCCTGTATTTTGCATTCGCGAGTATTGAGGAAAGTTCTTCTCAAACCGGATGGGAGTTGGAACATAATAACCCGTTCCCAAATGGTCCACCCATACTTTCTTATCTCCTTGATAATTTTTCCAATAATCATGCCCTGCTTTATCAGTAACTGCCAATTGGAAGATAGTCGTTTCTGTCGGGAACTCCGTATTTGTATTTTCAATATCCGAACCAAGACAGACAATCATTCCATCGATGAAATGGTAAGATTTACGTACCCGATGTGATCCGTTGTACTTATCATGCTCATGTAACTTCATTCCGAAATTACCATTCATCTTCTGTTGAGACAAACCACCGGCAAAAGCCTCGTCGGAGTAAAGCATCTCTTCCATTCCAGAGTAACTATCCACATTGAGCACCTTAGCCTGCAATTGCTCCAATGGCAAATGAATAGATGTCACTCCCGGAATACGGTTCCAGTCAAAACCTTCCTGCTGCCAGCCGCTAGTGGCGGGAGTTACTGTCTGTCCCGGTGCAGCAGTCAATATTTGCAAACTGCCGTGTGCCAGGTAACGACCGTATAGATTTGCTCCCAGATAATGCTCTGCCGCCCATAGATAACGGGAATGTCCGCGTGCCACAGCCGACCAGTTACTACGACGTTGGACAGAGACGCAACCATATCCCATCGCTATATTTCCCTGCGGGTCCGGTTCCGGACGGAAACCTTTCTCCACAAGACGTTTTGCCACCTTACGTTCTTCAGCATTTGAAACCTTAGGCATATATTCGGGAGAGTCATTTTCAATACTTGGGTCTGAAATCAGACGGAGGTAAGAAGAAGCCATTTCACTATCATATTCCTCCTTTCCATCGGGAGAACCGGCTAAAGCCATCATAGCAAAATGCATAGGAACCAGTTTACCTTTTCCATCTGGATGACGACCGGACATGGAAAGAGGGAAGTTCAGCTTATTGCAATAGAAACGCATGGTCAACAGTACATTTTTCACTGTTTCATGAGCTAACTCGGAAACAGCAAATTCCGTCCGGCTGAAAAGATAGATCATATTGGTTGCTCCATCGAGTCCGCCCACAGCATAAGCCGGATAGTTATTTCGATGATGGAAAGCACCTCCGTCTACTTTAAACGAACCGGACAATCCCAATGCAGGACGGCAACCAAAATCAATCCAACGGGAGAAAGACCGGAGATATTGTAGTTTTTCCGGTGTATCTTCCATCATTAAAATGCTGGCAATGCGTCCTGTGGTCTGTGTATTGAAAGAGTCCATATCAATTCCATTAACTTCCGGTTTAGGGTATACTTCGTTAGTAATCGCATACCAACGTAACGTACGTTCGGCTTCCTGAAGTTTCCCGGTTTCCCTAAGCACATCTTTCATCAGAAAATATGCCAGGTACAGACCGCGAACACTATAGCCATAATGATGAATATTTCCCCAACAACTACCATAAGCTACCCCCTGATCGGTTATGTGATCGTACATTGCTAAGAACTTCTTCTTCATTTCTTCCCGAATCACCGGATTTGCCGCATTATTATATGCAACGGCAATTCTTTTCATCAGGTCGAAATAAGCACGCATTTCCACTCCCATTTTAGTCAGCATATCTTTATCCCAGTTCGGTATGATCCGTTCATAAGCTTCTGAAGCACGTACCATGTAGATAGGTACTCCCGATACTTGGCCGTTCTTGTAAGTTATCTGATAGAAATCATATTTCTTGCGGATGGTTTCTACTTCTTTATCTGTCGTTTTCCCTTTCGTGTAGATCATATCACGAAAACGCTTTTCCAACAGTTGCATTTCTGCTCTTTGCTTATCGTCTACAGGAGTCAATTCAATATCCGGTTTCAAAAGCGAGTGTTGATAGACAACCAGCCAATGGTTGGTGGTCCCGGCATTGACAAAAGGAACTTGCAGATCGGCCGTCTGTTGACGTGCATCAACCTTAGTAGCCGTAATCAAATGATCGATGAAAAGGCTTCCTTTTGAATTTGGAGCAATAATCCGGAGTTCATTCATGCCTTCTTCCGGTGTGCCTTGCATATCACGTTCATAGCAAACCCATGCGGCACGCCAACCACTGAAATTAATACCAAAAGGGAAAGATGTGCATCGTTTGCCGTCTTTCAGAAACTGAAACTCAATGGTCGCATCTTGGGGAACTTCATTATAAACCCACACAATAAAAGCCGAAAGATATAAATCCTTGCCGGTCGGATCTTTCTTCTCAAACTTCAGGTCTTTCTTGAGTTCCAATATTCCACCCGGTTCAAATGTCCATTCCAGCGAATGTTTTCCATCTTTATAATGCAGATCAGATACCGACAGGCGGGAATGAGTAGCGGTGATACAATCCGGTATTTGCGGTTCTTCAAAAGAAAACATCCGTTCATCTGTTACAACTTGCGCATGAAGGAATGCTGAACACAAAAGAGAAAACAGAGTTGTCACTCCAAATTTAGTAAAAGGTTGTTTCATCATGGAAATATAGTCTTATTAGGTTTTCAGTATATAAGTCAAAGTATAGTCGCTTTAAAATCTGTAAAGAGTACGTGATTCTGCAAAAGACGTAAACCGAAGTGTCCGTCACCTTCACTACCCGCAAGGGTATAGCGGAACAACTCTTCATCATTCACAGAATAAGTTGTGATTCCCTTTTCCACTCGAATCCGAATCTCATACCACTGATTGGGGACGAGTAAATGAGAGGCATCGGTATATTCTTTCAATAAAGGTTTCACCTTGTCATCTGCCACTCCATAATATTCTCCTTTGTATCGACGGAAACGGGTCGTTGAATTATCATTTCCTCCGTATCCAACGTAGAAAAGGTTTAATGTGTTATAGTTTTTAAAGATGCCGTCACGCCACTGACTACGGGCAAAAAGATCATCAGGGTATTTAGGATCATTGGCAGCCCAGAAGCAGTTCAGATCACTCAAGCGGTCATACTTTCCACCTTGCATCACCATACAAATACGATAACTTATTTCATAATCGCCCGTCAATCGTTGCCGATACCACATAGTCAGTCCGTCCGGAACTATCAATTCTAATGTATCTGCACGTTCTATTATCTGCAAAGCATGGGATGCATCTTCTATTTTCCATTGCTGCACAAAGGAAGCTTTGTGTTGTGCCAAAAGCACCACACTATTTAAGAGAAAAAAAGTAATCAAACTGTAGCCTATAAAAAATCGCTTCGTCATTACGGTATTAGTTTAAAGATTATTCTTCCGAATACAAAGAAACCCCTCTTTTCGAAAAAAGAGGGGTTCAAATTGTACAAAATAACTCAAATAACGTATTGACAGATAATTTGCATTACCAATATCTTATAGTTTTTTCATCAACAAAGTTCTCATACCATTTCTGGTTTGAAGCACCCTTACTATCTACCCATTTAGTAAAATCAGGATATGCTTCTCTAAATGGTACACGTTCATAAGCATGACGTGTGCCAACCGGAAGTTTAACTCCCCAAGTGGAACCTTTGGTATTTGAATAATAAACATTTGCATCCAGTGTAGTGTCACCCGCAACCAATGCTTCATATTCTGCTTTGTAAGCAGAAGTCGGTGCATAACCCCTCATGTGTATTTCTTTACCACCGTTCACCTTAATAAAGAAATTCTGTCTATTAGTATCTAAAATCAACTCTCTAAATGCTGCAAGCTGAGCATCTCTTTCGGCTCCAGTTAATCCTTCTTTACCAATCAGTCTAACTTCAGCACGCAACATAGGTAGTCCTTCTCTTACTTTTCCTTGTGTTACCTGAAACATATCCTGATTATTATCCATCAAAGAAGTTAAACCATCCAGTGTAATAACAGTTCCTTCCGCTTGTGCTTTATCCACTGTCAATATTGCGAAACGCGGTTCTTTGCGAGTATCATTACTCCAATTCCAATTTTTATTTTCAACTTTCACTATATTTTTTGTAGAAAGTTCCTCTTTAGCTAAGTCTGTCATTGTTCCCTGACCACCTTTTAGTACAAGGCTTGCAGTAATCCGATCAACATACTCGCTTTTCAAACCATCCAGTACAACACCTAACACAGTCGGGTATATACCACCTACAGCACGAACATCCAAAGTCAACAACAATTCTTCTTTACCTCCTACAGTCTCCATCATCTGTTGACTATGACATTCAGTCACCTTCAAGTCATACTCGAATACAACATCGTTGAAATCTTCATCATACCATGAATCCAGTTGAATAGGCCAACCATCTTCGAACATCACCACACCTGTGTTATGATAGAAAAGATAGCCTTGGTCCGTTTCATTTGTCGGCTGCACTGCATCTTCAGGAAGCGCAAGAGTTACCGATGCCAGACGGTTTGTTTCAAAATTGAAACCAGTACTCTGATCTACACCACGACTAACAGGAGACAAAGCAAATTCTTTTGTAGCTTCTGTTCCCGAAACTGTATTGTATTTCATATACACTTTCTCGCAAGCAGCAGGAACATTCAACGTAAGAGTACGGGAATCTTTCACTAATACATCTCCCACAAGCAGGCTCGCTTCAGAACCACTTTTATCGGAATATACATTCACAAGTGTAGAAGCATTTACCGGGTCAACAGTTCCCGAACCATCGTTACCTTTTTCCAACTCATTATCAGAGCAGGAAGTAGTAACCAACATTGTCCCCATAAGGACGTACATCAAACTTTTAATTTTCATCTTAATCTAATTTTTAAATTTATTGTTTGTTTCAGTTTCCCATGAAAGCTCTACCTTATCACACCCAATATCCGAGCTTTATATGTTAACTTATCAAAAATATATTTAACGATTAATAGTGTTTTTGACGTTCTCATTCGTAATTTCAATCCTTTCCATCGAAAATAATCACAAGAGTCAAAATATGGTTCAAAAGGCCTGTTCACGAACAATGGATAATATATACAAGTTATTTCGTATATTTGCATTAGACAGAACATTCAATACAACAAATATAGAACTTTTATTCCGAATATACAAGTTCTATATATAAATATATCAAGGGAAATGGATCAAGTACTGTATGGTATAGATTACATAGAATATTATTTCTATTGGATATATTACAAGTTTATTGGCTATCCTTTAATCATAAGAATATGCTCAATTGCTGTAATGTTTTGCATTATTGCGTACTTGTTTCTCCTATTCCATATTATATATGGTATATTTAAAAGGCGAAAAGAGAAGCGGAAATACAATAAAGCATTTGATAAGTATTATGAAGAAATGAAATCTATCTCACTAGATTCCAACACATTGAGTGAAGAGGAAATCGCAGACAGATTACAGTATGATACGAAAAAACGTCCCAAGCCTAATGAGTTACGTATTATCACTCAACTGTTAACAGAAATCAAGAGTGTGCATGAAGATGAGATCAATGAACTAAACTATCAAACGATTCAAACCGTATTCCAAATCACACGTTTCCTTGAACGCGAACTTCAATTCGGTTCCAAAAGATCAAAGATACAAGCTCTGAAACTTATTCAGTCCATCAATGGCTATGCCTCTGAAGCGGTATTGGTGCGTTTCCTCTATCATCGTGAACTAGAATTAAGAAACTCGGCACGCTATACTTATATGTGGTTAAGCCAGGGTGACCCGTTCCGCTTCTTCGACGAAGACATCGGCATGAAGTTAAGGCAATGGGACATGATGGAGTTACACGCTATCTTGGAGCACCGTAAGAAAGTGGGATATAACACACCCACCTTTATTAAATGGGTGAATACTTCAGCTGAAGAAAACGTTAAGATATTCTTTATCAACGAAATCCGGCTATATAATGAAACCGAAAGTGCCCCAATTCTCGCGAAGCAACTCAATGCCCGTTCTGTGGAAATACGGGGTGAAGCGATCAGAACTTTAGGAAAACTAAAATATAAAGAGATTGAGCCCAAACTGATTGAAATGTATCATGTGCAACCGGAAGAAGTCAAACGACAAATCATTTCGGCTATTGCGGATCTAAAGACCGATAAGGCTTTAGGATTTCTTTACAATGCTTATGATGAAGCAGACAACTGGGGAACAAAACGTATCATCCTGAAGTCCCTCTATGAATACAGTGCAATGGGAAGAAAAACATTCGATCAATTGGAGAGAAAAGCAGATTCCCACACAGCTATATTGTTTGCCCACACCAAGCATCCGTTAATCAACCAGTTAAACTAGAGAACATGAGAGATATAATATTTACATTCTTCAATTATTTCGTATTCTTTTATACGAGCATGCTGGCGATATTCTTCGTCACATTCGCCTTCCTCTCTTTCATTTCTCTAAAACGGAGAAAGGATTACTATGTGGAAAGCTATATGCGGAAAACAATCAAGGAATCCCCCTATACACCGGGCATTTCGGTAATTGCTCCTGCCTTCAATGAAGAAAAGACAATCATTGATAATGTGAACTCCATGCTTGCATTGGAATATCCGCTTTTCGAGGTGGTTATTGTAAATGATGGAAGTACGGACAGTACATTGGAAAAGATGACCGAATATTATGAACTGGTAGAAGTACCCTATGCTTATATCGAGCGAATCAAAACCAGACCGTTCCGAAGACTCCTCAAATCCTCCAACCCGAAATACAGCCGACTCATCGTTGTAGACAAAGAAAATGGAGGAACCAAAGCGGATGCATCCAATGCGGGTATCAACGTTGCTTCTTATCCTTATTTTATCTGCACGGATGTGGATTGCATTTTGGAAAAGTATGCTCTTTATCGTTGTATCTCGCCCATTATATCTTCAGAAAAACAAGTAATTGCAGTCAGCGGAACGATGTTGATGGCTAACGGATGCGTCGTGAAAGACGGACAAATCATAGACGTTAGAACTCCCCGTACACCGATTCCACTTTTCCAGAATCTGGAATATATGCGCTCTTATCTGATTGGTAAGATGGGATGGTCCGCTATCAATGGTATGCCGAATGTTTCCGGTGGATTCGGTCTTTTCGATCGTTCGGTAGCGATTGCAGCCGGAGGATACGATGCTCCCTCTTTTGCCGAAGACATGGACCTCATCACCCGCATGGTAGGATATATGTGCGACTTCTCCCGTCCTTATAAGATCGTACAGATTCCTGATACTTGTTGTTGGACGGAAGGACCTCCCAACCTGGCAATGCTTTACCGTCAACGTACCCGTTGGGCACGAGGGTTGTTCCAGACACTTAATATCCATCGTAAGATGATTTTCAAAAAGACGTATAAACAGATGGGACTGTTAACTCTGCCTTATATGTTCGTTTTTGAGTTTCTAGCGCCGATCATCGAGCTCGTCGGTTTAATAGTATTTATCTATCTGGCCTTTACAGGAGCAGTCAACTGGAACACGGCATGGATGATTTACCTGACGATCTATACGTTCTGCCAGTTCCTTTCCATCGTTGTTATTACCTACGACTACTATGTCGGGATGCTATATAAAAGAGGATATGAATACCTGTGGATTATCATTGCATCCATATTAGAGCCTATCTTCTATCATCCCATCATCACTTTCTGTTCATTGAGAGGATACCTCAGTTATCTGACCAATAGAGACTTCAAGTGGAAGAACATGGAACGTAAGGGATTCAAGCAGAAAGAAGAAAGTGCAGACGGTACTGATATAACGGCAATGAAGCCCGAACCTGCTACGATTTAAACAAGAAAGAAAGATTAAAGACAAGATAGAATGAACAGAGAATTTCTCCATAAGATCACCATATTAGGTTGTCTGTTTTTACTGATAACCTCTTCCTCCGGGACCGACAACGGATTCCAGACACCGGAGCAATATGCCCAGATTGTACAGGAGCATTTTGCGAACGAGGAATGGGAAGCAGGGAAAGAGCTGTTGGAGGAGGGCCTTCAGAAATACCCGAATGTTTCTGACCTTGAATGGCTCATGGGAAAATACTGGTTCCACGAAAAGAACTATGATCAGTCGCGTTATCATCTTGTCAAAGCGATAGATGACAATTACAACAACGTCAATGCCAAACATCTGCTGGTAGACGTAGAAGATATCACCGAAAATTACTCCAGTGCTATTTGTTACGTTAATGAATTGCTGGAAGTGAATCCGTATTGGAGAGGTTTATGGCGAAGAAAGATTGAACTGTACCGCAAGCAGAACAACGATGTGGAAGCAGACCGTCTGTTGAAACGAATCAATCAGATTTACCCGAACGATACGATTCTAAGGAAGGATTATATCTACAGCATGGAGGTAGGCTACCAGCAAATGAAAAAAGGCGGTAACCGAAAAGAGGCTATCGAAAAGTTGACGGAGCTCATCAAAGTATCTCCTCAAAACGAAGAATATTATCTGGACATCATTAACCTGCATTTACAGGAAGGAAACCGGGAAGCTGCTCTAGGCTGGTCATCCAACGGTTTGGCTGCCATACCGGGAAGCGGTGCGCTTATCGTCAAAAGGGCGAGTATCCTTAGTGAATTGGCACGTTATCCGGAAGCTCTGGTGTTTATACGCGAGCAAATGCGAAGAAACAACAGCCCTGCCATACGGCGTATGTATAACGACCTGTTAATGGAGGCTGCCCGAGCAGAGAAGCAGCGGGATCCTTATGTATTATATGGCATGGCCTACGAAGGAGGTAATAAGAACAAGGAAGCATTAGACTACCTGCTGAACACTTCCGTCACTCGAGGATATACCGATGATGCACTCTTCTATATCAGAGAAGCTAAAAAACAATATGGCAACAATGATAAAGGAATTCTTTATAAAGAATATATGCTTTATCGCCAGATGAATGAGGATGATCTTGCCTATTCAACGCTGAAAAAGATGTATGAGATGTATCCTGATGATTATGATATTACGCTTGCCATGAGCGCACAACACATGAAGAAAGCTGAAAAACTGATGGAACTTGGTCTGTACGCAGAAGCATTGCCGCACGTATTGTTCGTTTCTCAAAAACATGTAGACGACAATGAAGTGAACGGTGCCGCATGGGAAAAAGCCTTGAGTTGCTATATCAATATGAAACGTTACAATGAAGCACTTGCAACATTGGACACCATCACTCTTCACTTCCCTGATTACGAAAACGGCACGTTGAAAAGGGCATTTATTCTCGATAAAATGGATAAAACCGAAGAGGCTTTGCAACTGTATCTATCTGCCATCGAGCAGAGTGATGAGGATATGCGCATTTTCTATGTTATCGGATACGAGGAACTAGCAGTGCCGTACATCAAGAAATGTATGGAAGCCGGAGCTACGAAGAAAGCATACGAGGAATCTGTTAAGCTAATTAGCCTGAATCCATCGAGCGATCTCGGATTACGGTATGCCATCAATTCGTCCGGTTTACTCGGAAAATACGATGAATTCGAGAAATATACGGCTCAAGGGATCAATTATTATCCTGAAGAACCGTTCTATCAGGCAAAGAGGGCTACTGTCCTTGAGCGTGACAAGAGATACGAAGCTTCTTTGGAATTCCTGAAACCGATACTCAATAAATACCCGAGTAACAAAGAGATTATAGGCGCATTCTCACAAAGCAGTGAATATCGTGCCCTGCAACTGACAAAGGCGAAAGAACCGGAAAAGGCTCTCGCTGTTCTTGATACAGCTTTGCTCTACGACAGTCAGAACAAATCATTGAAGTACACCAAGGGAGTGGTATATGAAGCCAACCGTCAAGCGGATTCAGCCTATTATTACCAAAAGTACTACGAGCCATCCATCATGGAATATCGCTCTTTCCAACGACACTTATCGGGCCTTAGAAGCATGATGCTCAAGAATGAGATTGCTTTGACCTACCTGCGTGCACGCTACGGAGAAGAAGACATCATTACCTCCGTTGCCACCGCTGAATACACCCGAAAAGGCCAGAAGAACAGCTATACAGGACGTCTCAACTATGCAGGACGAAGCGGCTCGGCAAGCGACAGCATGGAGGCTGAAGAACAGACACCGGGAGGAGTCGGCATTCAGGTACAAGGTGAGTGGACGCATCACTTCTCACCGAAGTGGAGCCTCACGGCCAATGCAGCCTTTGCGACCAAATACTTCCCGGACATAACGGCTGATGTCGCTTTACGGCATTATCTCAAGAATGATTGGGAAATAGGTGCACATGTGGGTTATAGACGGGTAGCCGCCTACACAAAGCGTTATGAATGGAACGATGAATTCTTTGCAGGCGGCACCGGAGACAATGGCTATCTGTTTACGGGTTGGAATGAGTCAAAAACTAACCTACTCACTGTAGGCGGAGAATTAGCCAAGACCATTGAAGTCGTTCGTCTCAACACGAAGATAGATATGCACTTCTTCAACTCCAACTTCTATTACAATGCTCAGATTGGCGCCAAATACTTCCCGGCGAGCGATACAAAGACAAATATCAACGCCATGGCAAGCATCGGATCGGCACCGGAAACGGCCGTACTGGACTATGCGCTGCCCGGCTCTTTCTCTCACACCAATACTATGGTGGGATTGGGAGGCCAGTATATGGTCAGTCCTAACATTACCATAGGTCTGATGGGTACCTGGAATACTTATTATAACCAGACCAACACCGTGCGAGGGACCAGTCCGCTCAACCCGATAGAATCCATATCGACACGCTATAAAAACTTATATAACATTTATGCACAAGTTTATATTTCATTCTGATACGCTTGGCCCTGTATTGGCAGGAATGATATGTATTTGCTGCCTTTTATCCGGCTGCCGTATGCAGGCACGCACGGAGATGTTCCCATCTAAAGAAGGGTATCTCGTCACCATTGGTGAGGATCCGACCGACAGAGACACCCGGTGGGCGAAATACCTGTACGAACATCTCAAGAAGCGTGCAAACGACGATGAAATAGTAGCTTTTGGCGTTTCCGAAATGGACATGTGGCGCATCATCATACAGATAGACCCAACATTGCAGAGAGGATTCAAAGTAGCCTGCAAAGGCTCTGATATCAGACTGACCGCAAGTGACGACAAACAAATGTTATGGCTGCAATACCAACTGATAAAGAAGATCAGCAAAGAAGACCCGCGTATAGACGGTTCGGATCTTCCTCCCGCCCTTATCAATCTCAACGATACTTGCGGAGTTTTTGCATTTGACTATCAAAGTATTTATTCTCCATACGGCCTGAACGCCGATCATACAGGCGTTATCGGCCTGAACAACTTTGACGACAGCTGGGGAATATGGGGACACAACCTGCGAAAAGTCTTGGGAAAAGATGCAGAGAAAGTATATGCCACCATTCACGGGAAGACAGATGACTCACAACTGTGTTTCTCTTCCGAGGATATGTATCGCCAGATAGAAAGTTACATCGTAGATAACTTCGGTGAAAAGGGGAATTTCCGTTTTGTAATCGCACCGGATGATACTCCGTACGCCTGTACGTGTGCCACCTGCACCGCATTAGGAAATACAGAGAAGAACGCAACTCCCGCCGTTACGGAACTGATCCTCCGCCTGTCGCAGCGTTTTTCCAAACACACGTTCTTTACGACTTCCTACCTGACTACGCAACAAGTCACAAACAAGCAGCTCCCGCCTAACGTCGGGGTAATTGTCAGCGCTATCGACTACCCGCTCCGCCGGACAGACGGCAAGGACGAGCAAGACAAGAAATTTGCGGAACAACTCGACAACTGGAAGAAAGTAACGAACAACATCTATATATGGGACTATATCAACAACTTCGACGACTACCTCACTCCTTTCCCCATATTAAAGATAGCCCAGCAAAGACTCCAACTTTTCAAACAACACGGAGCCAGCGGCATATTTTTCAACGGAAGCGGCTACAGCTATTCTTCTTTCGATGAAATGAGGACTTTTGTACTATCCTCCCTCCTTATCAACCCAGAACTTCCAGTCAATGACTTAATCAGAAGTTATTTTAATCAGGAATATCCGGCATCAAAAAAATGGCTATACGATTACTACACTGAATTGGAGAACAACGCCCAATCCGGAAAACGGCTCGGACTTTATGCCGGTATCAGAGAATCAGAAAAAGCATTCCTCTATCCGGATAAATTCATCAAATTCTATGATGAAATGGGAGATTTTGTTTCCGAAGCAAAAGGGAAAGAGCGTAAAAAGCTGCACGAACTTCAGACCGCTTTGTCTTTCACACGCCTGGAATTAGGACGTGACCACGGCTTTGATGCTTACGGATATGCCAAACGGAATGGAAAAGAGATACAGCCAGTTCCCCAAGCCCGAAAATGGATCACCCAGCTCAAAGAACACAAAGCATTTACCGGAATGGAATATTATAATGAGTCAGCCTATGAGATCGACTATTATATAAAGGAATGGGAAAAATACCTACTTGCTTCCGACATCAAGAAAAGCTTGTTTTTAGGGCTCAATCCTTCAGCAACTCCTAAACTGAATAAAATTGATTCCAAGAAACTGACTGATGGCACTCACGGTTTACCCGGAGACTATCATTGCGGT
>OKWR01001797.1_pt1 | contig 13108 bp, 13 predicted proteins | sample 1607101 | NCBI WGS metagenome assembly OKWR01 (sample SAMN04414076, study PRJEB24778) | human gut metagenome | material: faecal | host: Homo sapiens
TACAGTAACCAAGTAATGGTATTGTTCCAAGGAAAACTCATTTCTGGATGGTTCAATGCAAATATTATAAATGCAACGGCTATAATCAGCATTATCAGACCAACGATCTTCGATGTGTTCTTTTTCATGTAAATCACCTCGTCAAATCCCGATTTGTTGAACGGATATTCAGTATAACACACATGCAATCCGATAGCAAGTGACCGGTATGGGTGCGCTTAGCTGCCACGTATCCATGGGCAGGTGGCAGACATATACGGAAAGGGGCGGCTGTCAGCCGCCCCTATGAATTTCATGCCGTTTGCTCTTACAGTTCGCAGTTGCCCACGGTTCTGGGGAAGGGGATAGCATCGCGGATGTTGCCCACGCCGGTCAGATACATGACGCAGCGCTCGAAGCCCAGGCCGAAGCCTGCGTGGCGGGCGGAGCCGTACTTACGCAGGTCCATGTAGAAGCCATAGTCCTCTTCGCGCATACCCAGCTCCTCGATACGGGCCTTCAGAAGGTCGTAGTTGTCCTCACGCTGGCTGCCGCCGATGATCTCGCCGATGCCGGGAACCAGGCAGTCCATGGCGGCCACGGTCTTTCCGTCGGGGTTCAGCTTCATGTAGAAGGCCTTGATCTCCTTGGGATAGTCGGTGACGAAAACGGGGCGCTTGAAGACCTGCTCGGTGAGATAGCGCTCGTGCTCGGTCTGCAGGTCGCTGCCCCAGTGGACGGGATACTCGAACTGGTCGTTGTGCTCCTCCAAAATTTTCACGGCCTCGGTGTAGGTAATGCGGCCAAATTCAGAGGTCATCACGTGGTTCAGCCGGTCCAGCAGGCCCTTGTCCACGAAGGAATTGAAGAAGTTCATCTCCTCGGGAGCGTGCTCCAGCACATAGGAGATGATATACTTGATCATGGCCTCGGCCAGCTCCATGTCATCCTCCAGGTCGGCAAAGGCGATTTCCGGCTCGATCATCCAGAATTCGGCGGCGTGACGGGTGGTGTTGGAGTTCTCCGCCCGGAAGGTGGGGCCGAAGGTATAGATGTTCTTGAAGGCCATGGCGAAGGTCTCGCCGTTGAGCTGACCGGAAACGGTCAGATTGGTGGGCTTGCCGAAGAAATCCTTGCTGTAGTCCACCTTGCCGTCCTCGGTCTTGGGCACATTGTTCAGGTCTAGGGTGGTCACCTGGAACATCTCGCCTGCGCCCTCGCAGTCGGAGCCGGTGATCAGGGGCGTATGGACATAGACGAAGTCCCGCTCCTGGAAGAACTGATGGATGGCATAGGCTGCCAGGCTGCGGACGCGGAACACGGCCTGGAACATATTGGTGCGGGGCCGCAGATGAGGCATGGTCCGCAGAAATTCCACGGTGTGGCGCTTCTTCTGCATGGGGTAGTCGCTGGCAGAGGGACCTTCCACGGTGACCTCGGTGGCCTGGATTTCGAAGGGCTGCTTGGCATCGGGGGTCAGCAGCAGCTCGCCCTTGACGATCAGGGCGGCGCCCACGTTGACCTTGGAAATCTCATTGAAATTGTCCATGGTGTCGTGGTAAACCACCTGGACAGGGGTAAAGAAAGTGCCGTCATTGAGCACGATAAAGCCAAACTGCTTGCTGGCCCGGACAGACCGAACCCAGCCGCCGACAGTTACTTCCTTGCCCGCATAGGCGCTTGTGTTCTTGAACAGCTCTCTGACAGAAATCAGATCCATAGGAATAACCCTCTCTCTTGCTGAAAAATATAGCCTAAGTATACGCCAAATCGGCAGATTTTACAAGAGGGAAAATGCCTTTTTATGTATTTTTCCCGAAAAAATCTGCCGGACGTACTGGGCGTTCCGGCAGAAATTTTTATTTGTGGCTTGCCACGCTCTTGCGGACCAGAGCCCGGTGGAGCCTTGCTTCCGCCAGGCGGATATCCGTATCCGTGGAGCTCTGGTTGTGCAGGATACTTTCGGCTCGCTGCTGAGAGGCCTCTGCCCGGTCTACATCGATCTTTTCCGCCCACTCAAAGGTGGTGGGAACCAGAGTCACCGCTCCGTCTACAACGCTGAGCATTCCGCCGATACAGGCGGCCTCCCGGCGCTGACCGTCGGCAATGACCGTGGCTCTGCCCATGCCCAGGGGGGTTACAAAATTGATGTGACGGGCCATGATGGCCAGATCGCCGGTGGTGGAGCGGACAATGAGCCGCTCGGCGCTGCCGTCGTAGATCAGGCCGTCAGGGGTGACGATTTTCAGGGGGAAGGTACTCATGCCTTCTCACCGCCCCGATACTTTTCCACGACCTCGTCGATGGAGCCGGCGAACAGGAAGTAGGATTCGGGAATATCGTCGTGCTTGCCCTCGATGATCTCCTTAAAGGACCGGATGGTCTCCTTCAGAGGCACATACTTGCCCTTGTAGCCGGTAAACTGCTCGGCGACGTGGAAGGGCTGGCTCAGGAACCGCTGGACCTTTCTGGCCCGGTTGACGGTGAGCTTGTCCTCGTCACTGAGTTCGTCCATACCCATAATGGCAATGATGTCCTGCAGCTCCTTGTAGCGCTGCAGAATGCTCTGCACAGCACGGGCGGTTTCGTAGTGCTCCCGGCCCACGATCTCCGGGGACAGAATCCGGGAGGTCGAATCCAGGGGGTCAACGGCAGGGTAGATGCCAAGGCTGGCGATGCTACGGTCCAGAACCGTGGTGGCATCCAGGTGGGCAAAGGTGGTGGCAGGGGCGGGGTCGGTCAGGTCGTCAGCAGGCACATAAACGGCCTGGACGGAGGTGATGGAGCCGTCCTTGGTGGAGGTGATGCGCTCCTGCAGAGCGCCCATTTCCGTTGCCAGAGTGGGCTGGTAGCCAACGGCGGAGGGCATACGGCCCAGCAGTGCGGAGACCTCGGAACCGGCCTGGGTGAAACGGAAGATGTTGTCAATGAACAGCAGCACGTCCTGGTGCTTTACATCCCGGAAGTACTCTGCCATGGTCAGGCCGGACAGGCCTACACGCATACGGGCTCCGGGCGGCTCGTTCATCTGACCGAAGACCATGGCGGTCTTGGAAATAACGCCGGATTCGGTCATTTCGTTGGACAGGTCGTTGCCCTCACGGGTACGCTCGCCAACGCCGGTGAACACGGAGTAGCCGTTGTGGGCGGTGGCGATGTTGTAGATCAGCTCCTGAATCAGAACGGTCTTGCCAACGCCTGCGCCGCCGAACAGACCGATCTTACCGCCCTTGGCATAGGGTGCCAGCAGGTCAATCACCTTAATGCCGGTCTCCAGGATCTCCACCACGGGGCTTTGGTCGGCAAAGCCGGGCGGGTCGCGGTGGATGCTCCTCATAGGAGGGGGCGGGGCGGTGGATGGGCCAGCGCTCCTGGGTGGCCACATCGGGCTTGTTGTCGATGGGCTGGCCCAGCAGGTTAAAGACGCGGCCCAGGCATTCTTCGCCCACGGGCACGGAAATGGGGGCGCCGGTATCGGTGACCTCCGTGCCGCGCTGCAGGCCGTCGGTGGAGGACATGGCGATGCAGCGGACCACGTTGTCACCAATGTGCTGTGCGACCTCTGCAATGATCGTCTTGTCTCCGTTGGGGACTTCGATGGCGTTCAGCAGGCTCGGCAGCTGATCCTCCTCGAAGCGGATATCCAGAACAGGGCCCATGACCTGGACCACAGTTCCTTTGTTTTTGGCCATGAATTTCAACTCCTCATGTTTAGGGTTCGCGGCTTAAGAGCCTGCCACGATCTCGGTGATCTCCTGGGTAATGGAGGCCTGACGGGCGCGGTTAAACTTGAGGCTCAGGTCCGCGATCATGTCTTCGGCATTCTGGGTTGCGGAATCCATTGCGCTGCGGCGCGCGGCCTGCTCAGAGGCCCGGCTTTCGCAGAGGGTTCCGTAGAGAATGCCGCCCAGATACTCCGGAACAATGGAGGCAAAGACCTCATCGCCGGAGGGCTCATAGAGAATGCCGCTTTCGGCACCGTTTTTGCGCATTGCCTCGTCACAGGTCAGAGGCAGCAGCTGCATGGTGTCCGGGGTCTGGGAGAGCATAGAAACGAAATTGGTATAGGCAATCTGGATGCCGTTGTATTCACCGTTCAGAAAGCCGCGGCTCAGCTGCTTGGCAATGGAGAAGCAGTCGCCGATGGAAACACCGGCAGCCTCGGCGTAGGTCTCCGTGAGAACGGGAATTCTGTGGCCGACACAGTAGTCCAGCGCCCGCTTGCCAATGGGCAGCACCAGAGCCTCGGGACAGCTGTCGATCTTCGCCTGAACCAGCTTGAGCACATTGCTGTTGTAGCCTCCGGCAAGACCCCGGTCACCGGCAATGACGATGAACACGGTTTTGCCTTCGCTGCGGGAAGCGAAGAAGGGGGAGGAGAAGTCCCGGTTGGTGCGGATAATATCTTCAATGGTGGAGTGCAGGATCTCAAAATAGGGCCGGGAATTCTGAACCTGGGCCTGGCAGTGCCGGAGCTTGGAGGCAGCGACCATTTCCATGGCCTTGGTGATCTGCTTGGTACTCTCCATGCTTCGGATGCGGTTTTTGATCTCCTTGGTGGAAACACCAGCCATGCTGTTTCCCTCCTTTTATGCCGGGTTGAACTGCGCGACCAGCTCTTCCAGCGCCTTTTTCAGCGCTTCCTCGGTTTCGGGCTCCAGCTTGCCGGTGGAGCGGATGGCCTCCAGCACATCGCTGTGCAGGTTTTCCATGTGCTCTTCCAGCCGCTTCTCAAATTCGGGAATCTGGTCCACGGGAATGGAGGTCAGATAGCCCTTGGTAACGGCATAGATGATGCAGACCTGCTGGGCAACCTCCTTGGGGGAGTTGTTCTTCTGCTTCAGCACGGCCACGATGCGCTCGCCCAGAGCAAGCCGCTGCTTGGTATCGGCGTCCAGATCGGAGCCGAACTGGGCAAAGCTCTGCAGCTCCCGGTACTGAGAGTACAGCAGCTTCAGCGAGCCTGCAACCTTCTTCATGGCCTTGATCTGGGCATCGCCGCCAACACGGGACACGGAGATACCGGGGTTCACGGCGGGCATAATGCCGGAGTTGAACAGCTCGGTTTCCAGGAAGATCTGGCCGTCGGTAATGGAGATGACGTTGGTGGGGATATAGGCGGAAACGTCACCGGCCTGAGTCTCGATGATGGGAAGGGCAGTCAGGCTGCCGCCGCCCAGCTCGGGAGACAGCTGTGCAGCCCGCTCCAGAAGACGGGAGTGGAGGTAGAACACGTCGCCGGGGTAAGCTTCCCGTCCGGGGGGACGGCGGATCAGCAAAGAAATTGCACGGTACGCCACGGCGTGCTTGCTCAAATCATCATAGATGACCAGCACGTCCTTGCCCTGGTGCATGAAGTATTCGCCCATGGTGCAGCCGGAGTAGGGGGCAATATACTGCATAGGCGCCAGCTCAGAGGCGGTAGCGGAGACCACGATGGTGTAGTCCATAGCGCCGCCCAGAGTCAGGTTGTCCACCACCTGGGCCACGGTGGAACGCTTCTGACCGATGGCTACGTAGATACAGATGACGTCCTTGCCCTTCTGGTTCAGAATGGTATCGGTGGCGATGGTGGTCTTGCCGGTCTGGCGGTCGCCGATGATCAGCTCACGCTGGCCCCGGCCAATGGGGATCATAGAGTCAATGGCCTTGATGCCGGTCTGCAGAGGCACGGAAACGTGTTTTCTCTCGATGATGCCGGGGGCAGGGGATTCAATGGCCTTGAAGGCCTCGGCCTCAATGGCGCCCTTGCCGTCGATGGGCTCGCCCAGCGCATTGACAACGCGGCCAATCAGGTTCTTGCCAACGGGCACGGACACGACTTTGCCGGTACGCTTGACAATGTCGCCTTCCTTAATGCCTTGGTCAGAGCCCAGGATAACGATAGAGACAGTCTCTTCTTCCAGATTCTGTGCCATGCCGTAGGAGCCGTCGGGGAATTCCACCAGCTCGCCCGCCATGCACTTGTCAAGACCGGAGGCCTTGGCGATGCCGTCACCCACCAGGATAACGACACCGGTTTCACTGACCTCGATCTTGTTTTCGTAGTTCTTGATCTGACTACGAATGATTTTGGTTATTTCTTCGGGTCTAAGTTCCATACAGTCCCTGCTTTCTCGTCAGAGTACGGTGTTTTTCAGCAGTTCCCGGACGGAATCCATTCTGTGAGAAATGGTATCGTCCAGCCGCTGCCCATCGTAGTCCAGGCGGACACCGCCCAGGCACGTGGGATCGACCCGGTTCGTCAGCACAATGGTCTTGCCGGTGGTCCGGGTCAGCTTCTGGGTCAGGGCCTGGGCCTGCTTCTCCGAAAGGGGAACGGCGGTAACGGCTTTGACACTCAGAATATTGTGGTCTTCATTATAGTGCTTTTCATAGCTTTCGCAGCAGTGGGGGAAATGGTGCATATAGCCCTTTTCCGTGAGAATTTTCAGGAAATTCAGCAAATACTGGTTGATCTTTCCCCGAAAACTGTCGTCCAGGACCTGGCACCGCTCCTGCTTGGAAATGGCGTGGCTGCCGAGCAGCTTGATAAACTCCGGGGTGAGCCGGAAGCTCTCATTGAGGGCCTTCAGCTGCTCCAGAATCTCGTCCTGCTGGTTTTCGCCGCAGGCAAGCTCATACAGAGCCTCTCCGTAAACGCTTCCAACCTGGGTCATACGTTATCACCCAATTCGTCGATAAAGCGGTCGATGAGGCCTGCCTGATCTTCCTCAGCCAGCTCCTTCTCCACGACCTTTCCGGCAATGGCCAGGGCCAGACCGGAAATCTCGTTTTTGGCATCGTTGATGGCCTTTTTCTTTTCCTGGGCAATGTCGGCGCTTGCCTTGCTCTTGATCTGGGCGGCGGCCTGCTGGGCCTCGCCGATGATCTTGTCGCTGCGCTCGGCGGCGGTCTTCTGGGCGGTGGTCAGGATCTCATTGGCTTTCGCGTTGGCCTGAAGCATATTGTCTTCATAGGTCTTCTTGATCTCCATGGCCTCCTGCTTGGCCTTCTCCGCATCGGTGATCTCCTTGTCAGCGGCGCTGCGGCGCTGATCCAGGACGGCAACGATCTTATCCAGGAAAAACTTTTTGATGATCAGCATCTGAATAAACAGATTGCAGATGTTGGCAATCAAGGTAAGCGGCTCCACTGCCACTAAGGACTGATAAATGGTCTCCATTGATTTGCCTCCTTCCGGTGTAGAATAAAAACGATGTTACGCCGGAATATCAGCCCAGGAACTTCATGAACTGGCCGGGAGCGAAGAGGATCAGCAGCAGGCCGGTAACGAAGCCGTAGATACCGGTGGTCTCGGACAGAGCAACACCGAGGATCAGGGTGCTGGTCACATCGCCCTTGCACTCGGGCTGACGGCCGATGGCTTCACAAGCCCGGGCAACAGCGTTGCCTTCGCCGATACCAGGGCCGACACCGGCGATCAGAGCCAGACCGGAACCGATGGCACAACCGGCCAGTGCGATACCTTTTGCCAATACAGTGTAATCGTTCATAGAATTAGCCTCCTATTTTTACTCTTGGGGTTTGTATTCAAATGGCTGCTTGTGGGATTAGCCCGCAGCCTGTTTGATGAAGATGGTGGTAAGGGTGCAGAAGATGAATGCCTGGATGCAGCCGGAGAACCAGTCGAAGTAGAAGCTGGTAATGGCGGGCAGGCCCACGGTCAGCCAGGGGAGCTTGGCGAAGACACCGCCGAAGCTGGTCAGCAGCCCCAGAACGCCCAGCACCGCAAAGACAATGCCGAAGAGGAACAGCTTCTTCTTGCCCTTCCTCTTGCCGAAGAAGATCATCAGTCCGCCCACAACGGCGATGGCAATGGCGATGATCCGATTGGAGCCCAGCGCGCCGAAGAGGGCGTAGCTGGCAGCGGTCAGAGAGCCATAGATCAGGGCGCTGATAACGGTGCCGGAGAGAATATTGCCGAAGTGACGGCAGGCCATGCTGATGGGGGTAAAGAGCTCGGACATGACGTTGATGGGGGCCATGACGAAGATGGGGTCAAGAAAGCCCTTCAGGTAGCCGCCAATGCCGGAGGCCTTGATCTTGTGGTAGGTGATCAGCACAAAGACCACCAGCGCCCAGCCCAGCTCCGTCATCAGGTCTGCCGTGGGGCTCCAGATGCCCAGAAGGCTGATCAGGTTGGAGACGATGCTGGTGATGAAGATAGTGCCGACCAATGGAATGTACCGGTCGAATCCCGTTCCCATTTTGTCGTGGACGAAATTTACAAGGGCATTGTAAATGGTTTCCGCTGCGGCCTGCTTCCGGGAGATGTTCGTCACCTTCAGGTTGGAGCCCAGCCAGATGCACAGGGCGGAGATGATGATCATAACCAGCCAGCTGACCACAAGGGTCTGGGTTACGTGGACCGTGCCGAGAATGGGCACATTTTCAAAGGTGGCAAGAATTTTTGCGCCGTTGATTGACATTTCCATAGGAAATACTCACCTCATCTGAAATATCTGTATTGATTCTTTCTTATTTACGCTTCAAAAGGCCCCAGGTCTTCTTCCGTCTCCGCTTCCGCTTCCACCGGTGCTTCCGCGGGGGCGGCCGGTGCAGCGGGCTTGGCTGCGGCGTCTTCCGCAGGGAAGAGCTTTCCCTTCATCTGAAGGTAGTAGATGACCACATTGGGGAAGAACAGCGGAATCATGGCGGAGAGCACATTGACACCGGGAATCAGGAAGGCTGCAATGACCCAAAGGATTTGCAGCAGCTTTCTCAGATTGTAGCCATTGCGAACTCTGGTTTTCACCAGCTTCTCATCCGATGCATTTGCGGTGGCCTTTTGCAGGGTAATGCACATCAGGGCAAAACAGAGGATGGCCATCAAGGTGCCGCCAACCGTGCCGGTAAGAATGCGGTAGCTGAACGTACCGATTCCGAGAAGGCTCAAAAGCCAGAACACCAGGACCTGAACACAGGCGCAGATACCGCTGCCAATGGCAATGCGGGTAACCTCTTTTCGGGAAGCAGACTGCAAAATCATAGAAACAACGCACTCCTTTTCACTAATCGTGGCTGTTGAAGCTGACGCCGGGGTCTCGCGGCTTTTCGTCTTTGTCCTTCTTGTGCCCCGAGGCTTCCAGCATGGCCCTCGCCGTATCCCGAAAACCGATGGCGGCCGTTATGAGCCCGCAGAAAATCCCCGCTACAATGACCCAGCTGCCCCAGCCCCAGCGCTCTTGAAGCCACACGGCAAGCATGATGAACAGGATCAGCGGGAACACAACGGAGATGCCGAACTGCGGAACCCAGATCAGCAGATTCCAGTGCTTCATAGCTCGCCTCCTCACATAGGGGTATTGTATCGCAAATCCGGCGTTCTTGCAAGAGAAATTATTGATCAGATTTCAATTTCTGTCAGAAAACCGGACGGGAAACAACCGATATTTTTCGGGAAATGTAAAAATTTTTCGCAACCACTTTTCAATTCTAATAAAATATAGTAAACTGAAAAGAAATTGACCCGGGGCCTTTGGAAGCCTGCGCACGGAATGGCTGCATTCCTGTGCACAGCGCGGGAATAGAACCGGCTGACAGCATTTTACACCGCCCGAATCCGGATTATTCGCCCGGTGAACAGAAGAGAATGGGAGAGAAGCATTGTGGAGCAGGAATTGGAGATTTTGCAGGGCAGCATTGAATCTGTGGTCTATCAGAACTATGACAACGGCTATTCCGTGCTGCGGCTGAATATCGGGCAGAAGCAGGCGGTGACCGTGGTGGGCACCATTCCGCTGCCGGTTGTGGGCGAGCGGCTGATGGTCACGGGAAAGTGGAGCACCCACTCCAATTACGGTCGCCAGTTTGAGGCGGAGTTCCTGGAGCGGCTCATGCCGGAAACGGCTTCCCAGATCCAGGCCTATCTGGCCGGGCGGGTCATCAAGGGCATTGGACCGGTGTCCGCCGCCCGCATTGTGGCCAAGTTCGGGGACAAGACCCTGCAGATTATGGAGCGGGAGCCCATGCGCCTGGCAGAGGTCTCCGGAATTTCCGAGGCCCGGGCCAAGGCCATCGGCGAGGAATTCCGGGTTCGCGTAGGCATGCGGCAGCTGATGGAGTTCTTTGCCCAGCACCAGCTCCCGGCAGAGCTGGCTCTGCGGGCCTACAAGCTCTTCGGGGAGAGCACCGTGGATTTGCTATATGACGACCCCTATCTATTGATGGACGAGGGGCTGGAAGCGCCCTTTGCGGCGGTGGACCGGTTCGCCATCGAGCTGGGCATTGCGGGGGATGACCCCCGACGGGTAGAGGCCGGCATTCTCTTCCAGCTGGAATACAACCTGACTGTGGGCCACAGCTTCCTGCCGGAACGAAAGCTGCTGGAATCCTCGGCGCAGCTGCTGTCCCTAGACCCGGAGACCGTCGGCGCGGGCATTGCCCGGCTGATCGAGGCCGGGCGGCTGGTGCGGTCCTCCTTGAAGGACATTACGGTGGACTACCTGCCGGAGCTCTACGAGGCGGAGGCCTACAGCACCCAGCGTCTGCTGGAATTCGGCAAAAAGGCCTTCCCGGAGCCGGACGACCTGGAAGACCAGATCGCCGCCATTTCCCGGGAAAGCGGCATTGCCTATTCCGAGGAGCAGACCCAGGCCATCCGGGAGGCGGCAACCTCCGGACTGCTTCTGATCACCGGCGGCCCCGGCACCGGCAAGACCACCCTTTTGAAGGGCATTCTGGAGCTCTTTGGCCGGATGCAGCTGCGCTGTCTGGTGGCGGCCCCTACGGGCAGAGCTGCCAAGCGCATGAGCGAGGTGACGGGGGAGGAGGCCTCCACCATTCACCGCCTTCTGGAGGCGGGCGTTGACCAGAATACGGGAAAGATGTACTTCGCCCGGGATGAGGCAAACCCCTTGAAGGCCGACGCGGTGATTGTGGACGAGATGTCCATGGTGGATATCCGGCTGCTGCACAGCCTTTTGCGGGCCATCCCCAAGGGAAAGCGCCTGGTTCTGGTGGGAGACCCGGACCAGCTGCCGCCCGTGGGACCGGGGAGCCCCTTCAGCGATATGCTGCGCAGCGGTGCGCTGCCTGCCGTGCGCCTGACGGAGATCTTCCGGCAGGCCCAGCAGAGCCTGATCGTAATGAATGCCCACAGAATCAACCGGGGCGAAATGCCGGATCTGAGAGTAAACAGAAAGCGCGACTTTTTCTTTATGCGCTGCCCCAATGAGGAGGAAACGGTTCAGCTGATTCGGGACCTGTGCACCAGAAGGCTGCCTCAAAATATGAGCATTCCGCCGGAACAGATACAGGTCCTTTCCCCCACCCGCAAGGGGGGTGTGGGAACTGTGGCCCTGAACAAAATGCTGCAAAGCGCCCTGAACCCCTCCGGGCCGGATAAGCGGGAGCACCAGTACGGGAACTACTGCTTCCGGGAAGGGGACCGGGTCATGCAGATTCGGAACAACTACGATATCGTCTGGAAGAAGACCGACGGCAGCGCTGCGGGTACCGGCATTTTCAACGGAGATGTGGGCCTTGTCCGGGAAATTGACCGGGACAAGGAATCCATGAAGGTGGTCTTTGACGATCGGGAGGCGGAGTACGATTTCGCCCAGCTGGGAGAGCTGGAGCCTGCCTTTGCCATTACGGTCCACAAGAGCCAGGGCAGCGAATATCGGGCGGTGATTCTGACTGCCTGGGGCGGCTCGCCCTATCTGCTCACGAGAAGCGTCCTCTATACGGCCATTACCCGGGCCAAGGAGCTGCTGATCATCGTGGGCCGGGAGGAGACCGTTGCAGCCATGACGCAAAACGCTGTGAAAAACCGCCGCTATACGGGCTTGAAGCTGCGCTTGCAGGGGAAAGCCCAATGAGCGGTGCAAAACGGCTTTTAGGCGGCCTGCTGGATCTCCTGTTTCCGCCGAAATGTGCCCTGTGCGGCAGGCTACTGGATCGGGAGACGGACCTCTGCCGGGACTGCCGGAAGGAAACAGAGGAATTTCCGGCCGGCGCACCGAAAAAGCATCCGGATCAAAAAACAGGGCCGCAATTTCTTGACAGTTTCACCGCAGTCTGGTACTATAAGGGGAAGGTTCGGGACGGAATTCTGAATCTCAAGTTCCATTACCGGGTAGATCTGGCAGCGCCCTTCGGAAGGGCCGTTGCCATGAAGCTCCTGCGGGAGCAGCCCAGGGACTGTGATTGCATCACATGGGCACCTGTCAGCTCCCTGCGAAAATTCCGCCGGGGCTATGACCAGTCGGAGCTGATCGCCAGGACAGTTGGCAGGGAGCTGGGGCTCCCCGTGAAGCGCCTGCTAAAAAAGCGGCGCAATACCCGTGCACAGTCCACGCTGACAAAGGAGCAGCGCCGGGCCAATGTATTGGGAGCCTATGTCTGTGTGAACAAGGACGCAGTGTGCGGAAAACGGGTGCTGCTCATTGATGATGTATTTACCACCGGTGCTACCGCACAGGAGTGCGCCAAGGTGCTGCTGACCGCGGGGGCCAAAAGCGTTGCCTGCGCTGCGGTGGCTTCGGCGTCCAAAAACGAAGAATAGAATGCGCTTGCGCATGGAGGTTTGCTATGCAGTTATTTTCCAATGACCTGGGCGTAGACCTGGGTACATCCAATGTTCTTATTTATGCAGACGGCAAGGGTCTGGTGGTCCGGGAGCCCTCTGTGGTGGCCGTGGACCGGAATACCGGCAAGATTTTGCAGGTAGGCTCTGCGGCCAGAAATATGCTGAACCGTACCCCCGGCAACGTGGTGGCCATGCGCCCGCTGAAGGATGGCATCATCTCCGATCACGAGATGACCGTCAAAATGCTCAGCGAGATGTTCAAAACCGCCACTACCGCCTCTCTCTTTACCCCCAAGCCCCGTGTGGTCATCAGCGTGCCCAGCGGCGTGACGGAAATTGAGGAGCGAAACGTCATCAATGCCGCCATCGAGGCCGGTGCCCGAAGAGTGTTCCTCATTGAGGAGCCCCTGGCTGCGGGCCTGGGCGCGGGACTGAACCTGAAAGACCCCAATGGCCACATGGTGGTGGATATCGGCGGCGGCACCACGGATATCGCGGTGCTGAGCATGAACGGCGTTTCCGTGTCTTCTTCTTTGAAGGTTGCAGGCGATGCCTTTGACGAGGCCATTATGCGCTATGTTCGCCGTCAGCACA
>OKWR01001802.1_pt1 | contig 13096 bp, 9 predicted proteins | sample 1607101 | NCBI WGS metagenome assembly OKWR01 (sample SAMN04414076, study PRJEB24778) | human gut metagenome | material: faecal | host: Homo sapiens
GACTCATAAATCTACCCTTAATCGTGTATTGGATGATAGTTGCGGATTTTAGGATAATCTTTTCCGAAACAGTCCGATACTTACGGACAACAAGCATACCGTCATTGCCAACAGCACTAGAAACTCCTGACAAATATAACCGAAACCGACTCCCTCTATCATCACTTTCTTGACGATAATGATATACCACTTTGCCGGAATGATATCAGAAAAATACTGCAAGATCACCGGCATGCTTTCGCAAGGGAAGATAATGCCCGAGAAGATCATCGTAGGCATAGTGAGCCCCATACCGGAAATCAGCAAGGCGGTCTTCTGAGTGGAGGCAATCACTGAAATCAGCAATCCCAATCCCAGAGATGCCAGAATGAACAGCACGGATACAAGCAGCAAAAGCAACAGACTGCCCCGCATGGGCACATCGAGCACCCACCGCGCCAGAAGCAGAATTGTCAGCAGATTCACCACCGAAAGCACCAGATAAGGTACAGCCTTACTAACAATCACGCTCATCGGACGCACAGGCGATACCAGCAACAGTTCCATGGTGCCGTACTCTTTTTCGCGCACAATGGAGATGGCAGTCATCATGGAGCATACCAGCATCAGAATCAATCCCATCACTCCGGGCACAAAGTTATAAGCCGAAAGCACCGAAGGGTTATACATATATTGTACATAAGGGAATGATGCCTCGCTTGCCGGTTCCGGCCGGTCCTTCAGCAGCAGATCGCTTTGGGCATCCGTAAGCACCCCGTTGACATAATTCACAATCATCTGGGCCGTATTCGGGTCGGAAGCATCACTCAGCAGACGCACTTCGGCCCTACCTTCATGGCGCAAGCGGGCATCGAAATCGCGTTCAAAGCACACCGCCACATCGGTCAGTCCCTTGCGGAAGCGCTCCGGCACATCGGCCACCGTTTCATAAACCGACACCACACGCAGATAATGATTCTGCTCGATCCGTCCGGCAATGCGGCGCACAGACGGGTCCGACCAGTTGCCCACGATATCCACACGGGCGTCGTACACCTCCGTACTGATGGCAAAGCCAAACAGGATGATCTGCACCACCGGCATCACCAGCACAATCAGAATGGTTCTTTTGTCGCGGAAGATGTGCCGGAACTCTTTTCTGACAAATGATAAAAACCCTTTCATGGTGTCCTATTTTTATGGTTTAACCTCTATTGTCACTCTCTGTCACTGGCGCTTGGCTTTCAGAGCCAGCTGCCGGAACACGGCATCCATGTCGGCGGCCTTATAGCGTTCTTTCAGGGTGGCTGGGGCGTCCAAATCGGCAATCACACCATCGACCATGATGGACACCCGGTCGCAGTATTCGGCCTCATCCATATAGTGTGTCGTCACGAAAATGGTAGTGCCCCGCGAAGCCGTTTCGTAAATCATCTCCCAGAACAGACGGCGCGTCTCGGGGTCGACACCTCCGGTGGGCTCATCCAGGAAAACGATTCCGGGTTCGTGAATCAGCGCAATGCTGAATGCCAACTTCTGTTTCCAGCCCAAAGGCAGATCACCCACCAGTTCGTTGCGCAGGTCCGTCATGTTCAGATAATGGAGCATCGACTCCGTCTTTTCACGGATTACCTTACTGCTCAATCCGTAAATGCCTCCGAACAGACGGATGTTCTCCCACACCTTCAAGTCGGCATAGAGAGAAAACTTCTGGCTCATGTATCCGATGTTCCGTTTGATCTTCTCCTGTTCCCGGCAGAGGTCAAAACCGTTGACCGTTCCGCCCCCCGAGGTGGGCAGGCTCAGTCCGCAGAGAATCTTCATGGCTGTGGTTTTCCCGGCTCCGTTGGCTCCCAGAAAACCGAATATTTCCCCACGGTGTACCTCAAAACTGATATGGTCCACCGCCGTAAAATTGCCGAACTTCTTGGTCAGTTCGCGCACCACAATAATCTCATTATCCTTGTCCATAATCATTCTCCTTTGCCAATTCCATAAAACAATCTTCAATATTAGGACGGATATCACGCACGGACACGTTCCGGAATCCGGCTCCTTCGATCGCAGCCTGCAAGCCTCCGGCTGTCAATACTCCCGGCTCTGCCGCCACATGATGCTCCGAACCGAAAGAGAAGCAGCGGAGCACTCCGGAACAGGTGCGCAGGAACTTCAGCAACGGATAGGCAGGCTCGCCACACACACCGAACAACTGATGCGGATAGCGGCCCACAATCTCGTCGGGCGTTCCTGTTTCGATGATCCTTCCTTTCTGAATAAGGGAAATGCGGTCGCACAAAGCCGCCTCGTCCATATAAGGAGTAGACACCAAGATGGTGACTCCCGAACGGCGAATGCGATAAAGCATATTCCAGAATTCCTTGCGGCTGATGGCATCCACACCCGTGGTCGGTTCGTCTAGAAACAGCACAGAAGGGCGATGCACCAGCGCACAACACAGCGCAAGCTTCTGCTTCATACCTCCCGACAGCGCCCCCGCCTTACGGTCCTTGAAGGGTTCTATCTGGGCATAGATTTCTTTGATATTCTCATAGTTCTCGGCAATGGAAGTGCCGAACATCGTGGCAAAGAAATCAAGATTCTCCTCCACCGACAGATCCTGATAGAGCGAAAAGCGTCCCGGCATGTAGCCGATACGGCTGCGGATCTTGCGATAGTCGCGCACCGTATCCAGTCCGTCCACCTCAGCCTCCCCTTCGTCCGGCAACAGCAGAGTGACCAGAATCCGGAACAGAGTCGTCTTTCCGGCTCCGTCAGGACCGATCAGTCCGTAAATCTCGCCGGGATTCACCTGCAACGATACGCCGTCGAGCGCCACGCAAGAGCCATAACGCTTGCTGATCTGCTTTACATTGATTACAGCCATAATGCATGATTATTTAAAATGAACAAACGCATACATACCCAATTTCAGATAGCCGTCGTTGCGGAGCGCAATCTTCACGGCATAAACCAGATCGGCTCTCTCGTCCTTGGTCTGTATGTTCTTGGGAGTAAACTCCATCTCATCAGCAATCCAGATCAGTTTTCCGGTATAGGAACGCTGTCTTTTCGTGCCGTCGTCGATAGTGACCCGAAGCGAATCGCCCAGTTTGACTTCGCTCAACTGCGGTGTAGTCAGATAGGCACGCACATACACCTGATTCATATCGGCCATCTTGAACAGGGATTTTCCGGCCGTGGCCATTTCGCCGGCTTCGGCGAATTTGGTCAGCACCACCCCGTCGATAGGAGCCACGATGCGGCATTTAGCCAACAGATCTTCCTTCTCGGCTATCTGCACATCATACAGATCCATCTCCTCCTTGATGCCCGCATTGTTTCGCTCATAAGTCTGTTTCTGGGCAGCAATCTCGCGTTCGGCCACAGCTATCTGCGAAGCCAGATCCTCCACTTGCTTGCGCGTACCGGCATCCTTGGCTTCCAGAATGCGATAGCGCTCATAGTCCACCCGCAGATTGTTCAACCGTTCGTATTGCGAAGCCAGTTGCCGCCGAATGTCCACCTGTTTGGTGCGTGCGTTGGCTTTCTTGCGCAGCAGTTCCTGCTTTTGCAGAAATGTCTGCACGGAGTCAATGACCCCGACCACCATTCCTTTCCGGAGCCGGTCACCCTCGGTAAGATCCAGCCGGACAATGCGTCCGTTGCTCTCGGCCGAAACCATCACTTCCGTAGCTTCCACCTGACCGCAGGCATCAAACTCTCCCGATTTGTCCGTGCAGGCTCCGCAAAGCAGGAGCAACAGCAACAGACTGTGATATAAAGTTCTGCTTTTCATATTCTGATTCTTTTTCAAGTTTCTTCTACTGTCCCAACGTATTTCTTAAATCATAGACCGCCATGATAAACTGCACCTGATGGATCGACTCGGCCACCCGGGCATCAAACTCGTCGTCAATCCGATCCATCAGTTCGGTCATTCGAATCACTCCCTGGCGGTATTGCTCCTCACCGGCCTGGCGTAGCGACTCCCGCAAACGGATAATCTCGCGGTCCTGCTTCCAGATACGCTCCGCCTTGTCCACCGCATTCATCTGTTCCGTTGCCTCAAGCATGGTATTGAACACGAAGGTTTCCTGCTCGATCTTTACCCGGCGTTCCTGAGCCTTTACCTTACGCAAGTCCTCTTTCCGGGAATACAGGGCTCCGATGTTCCATTGCAACTTCAGACCTACCGTGTAGTAAGGCTCAAATTCATTCTTCAGCATGTTCAGGCCCGGACGGCCCAGTCCGCCCTGAAAGGAAAGATTCAGTTTGGGATAAAGATAGGTCTGCAATTCCTTTCGCTGCACCTCTGTCTGCCGGAGCTGTGCCTGATAGAGCCCCATCTCCGGGCGGGCCAGCCGCATACTGTCTGTCTCAACCGTCACCTCGGGTTCAGAGAACTGTGCTCCGTCCAGATCTTTTCCGGTCAGTTTTCCCAGCATCGCCACATAGGTCTTCCGGTCGGCACACAAGGCATCTTTCTTTTGCTGATAATCCAGAATGCGCACCCTTACCTGATCCACATCCGACTGATAAGACACTCCCTGTTCCAATCCCACACGCGCCTCTTCCAGACTGCGGTTCAGGCTCTTGATCACAATCTCGTTCTGGGCAATCTGCTTGTCCATCAGCAGAACTCCCAAAAACAGGTTCTGTACTTGCTGACGGATGGCATACAAAGACACATCCAGCTGACGGTGCTGCACTTCGGCCTCGGCACGCACCTTGCTCTTCTGACTGGCATTGCTTCCTCCGTCCCACACAGTTTGATTCAGTTCGCCCACCACGGAATACTGGTCGTGCGGCAAATCAAACTCATAGCCGGGAATCTCGAAAGGCATCTCCACCACCTCAGACTGATACTGAGCCTTGGCCGATACGTTCAACTGGGGCAACCAACCCTTGCCAATGCGCTTCAGGTCGTATTGCTCCACTTCACGAATCAGATCACGCTCCTGGATCAGAGGATAATGGTTGCGTGCGGCCTCCAGACATTCGTCCAATGTCACCTGTCCGTACACTCCGCCACAAACCGCCGAAATCCATACCATCAAAAAGAAAAGCCTTTTCATATTCTCCTCCTTTCTGAGTTTATCTTAAACATTTCTTATTAACAACCCTGTTAATTATCGGATACACGGATAATCATTTTCTTGCGCCGATCATAAACTAACCTTTCACCGGGTCCTTACCATAAAGACGGAGATAAATCAAAGTAAGTATTTCCTCGTGTCTCCGCTTTAGCAGGGCATCCATTTCCGCCTTTCCCAAACGGGCTATCTGATTAATGGCCGGCAGAAACATATAAGTAGAGAAAACCAGTGTCACAATATCCAGAAACAGCTGTTCGAAAGTGACCGGATTGCATTTCCCTTCGGCTATCTCGTGCTGCAACAATGCCTTATGATGCCCTCCCAAGGCACACATAAGATTGGTGACATTCTCCTGATAGCGTTCCAACAGGTCGGGACTGTGTTTTGCCACTTCGTAAAGCAGACCGGCCAGTTGCATATGCTCATCCAGAAAAGCGAGCAGCATGGACACACCGGCACTCAGATTCTCCCAAAACGACTGTCTCTCGGCCGACATGGACTGACGCACCGATGAAAACAGCTCATGCAGATTCTTGTCCAATACCTTGAAGAAAATCTGCTCTTTGGTATTGAAATAATAATGAAGCATGGCATGCGTCACCCCTGCTCTGCGGGCTATCTCGGTGGTCGTGGCCAACAGATAGCCTTTTTCGAGAAACAGCTCTTCGGCCGCAACCATAATCGCTTCTTCCGTATTCTTTTTTGCCTTGTTTATCTTCCTTGTATTCATGTCTTTACATATTAACAGCCCTGTTAATTCCCAAATATAGAAGAATAAAACAAAACATCAAACTTTTATTCTGGATTTAACACTTAAAATTTTCATTCAGATTCATCTTAAAATTTCATCGGGACGGTTCTTTAAACCCGTCAGGAGAAAATCAGAATTTCATCAGGACGGTTTTTTAGCCGTGCTTCCACAAAAAAAGGAGATATACCTTTCTTTCGGTACATCTCCTTTCCTTTATAATAAGATTTTTTGAGAATCCTTTATCCCGATCAGTTGCCAACGGCAGAAAGGCGCAGTTTGTAAGACAGCGGCTTCTTAGGTACCCGGTATTTCACCAAAGTATCCACATTCTGACCACAGCTGGCATTTCCCACACCACGCATCACAGCATCCAGATGCATCACGATGTAAGGACGCTTCTTCAGTTCCCACATATGATTGGTGTTCATAAAATCGGCATCAGTATAACGCAAGGTAGAAAAAGACACATTTCCTTCAGTTTCAATTTTCACGCCTTTACCCTGCGCATCAGCCAACACCAGCTCACGCAATCCCTCACGATTACCCATACTTTGGGGTTTGACATACTCGACAGTCATACTGTCAACCTCTGTAGTATAACGGCCAACCAGACAACCGTCCTTGCGGTCGTTATAGTTCTCCCATGGACCATAAGCGTAATAATCCACACGCTTCAAGGTTGAATCCATCATGCAAACCAGTCCGGCACGGCGCAGATCCTCGGTCTGCGGATCGAACTGCACATCCATGTCTACCACACCCTGAGGATAGAACTTGTAGGTGATTGTCGTAGGACACAATGAACTGCCCCGGAAAGTCTTCACCACCACACAATCGCCTTCATTGCTCACGGTGCAGGTTCCCTTTTCATCCAGTTTGGCATCGGTCTGTCCGAAACGGTCATTCTCAATCCAACGGTGGTTGTCGTAAACAAAGCCCTGTCCGTCGGCAATCACATTCTTACCCTTCATCAACAGGGTAGTCATCCGTCCGGTACGCGCATCAAATGTAGCCTTGATATTTTCGTTCTTAATGACAACTTCCTCTGCCCCTTCGGCTACATCCAGCTGACTGCCCAAAGCCTTCACTTCTTTCAGTCCGCCACGCTCGGCAATGACAAACTGCGCCATAGCCTCTTCGTGATTCTTCGGGCTCCATACGGTAGCATTTCTTCTCTTGACAATCATATTCAGTAAGATCTCGTCGCCCTGTTTCCGTGCATTAGCCAGTTTCACTTCATTCAGTTTCACAGCCATAATGAAAGAATCCTTCGGAGCAATATCCGACAAACTGAGTTTCTTGGTACTCACCTTCACTCCATTCTTCAGCACCTCGGCATAGAGATCAAACTCTTTCAATGAGGTGAAGTCATATTTGTTCCTGATAGATATAAAGGCAATATTCTTTCTTTCATCCAGTTTCTGCAAACGGAAACCGATCCACTGATGAGCGGCTTTCACCTCTTTCAGTTTGGCACTCTCATTACGTGTGGCCGGAATCACACCGTTGCTGCAGAAGTTTCCCTGATGCGGACCCGGGAAGTCATATCCCGTGTGCAGGCGTCCTTTCCAAGTGCCATTCTTGATTTCCTTGGGTTCGTAAATAGCCTGGTCCACCCAGTCCCAGATACATCCGCCCGAGGTGGCATTGCTGTTTTCTATGCTCTCCCAATATTCTTTCAGATTACCGATGGCATTACCCATAGAATGCGCATATTCACAAATGAACATCGGCTTGTCCATATTGCTGGTATACTGAGCCATCCAGTCCATACCCGGATACATTTTTGAATACATGTCGCTGTAAGTGTTGCCTCCATACGGCAATCCGTTACGGGTTCCCTCATAGTGAATCGGTCGCGGATCGAGTTTATGGGCAGCCGCATAACAAGCCTCAAAATTGCGTCCATTACCGGCTTCATTACCCAAACTCCAGAAAATCACACTCGGGTGATTGCGATCACGAAGCACCATCCGGTCTATACGGTCCACAAAGGCCGGAATCCACGACGGACGGTCACTGATGCTCTGATTGGCATGATCTTCCAGATCGGCCTCATCCATACAATAAAGTCCGTAGTAGTCGAACATGGCATACATCTTGGCCGCGTTCGGATAATGTGACGTACGGATTGTATTGATGTTGTTACGTTTCATGAGCAATACATCCCGCAACATGGATTCGGTAGTTACCGCACGTCCGTAAAGCGGATGTGTATCGTGACGGTTCACCCCCTTGAAGAACACGCGTTCGCCGTTTACAAAAATCTTTGAATCCTTGATTTCAATATGACGGAATCCATATTTTGTAGAGAAGGCCATTTCAGCTTTCTTGGATGTATTCTCAGCATACTGCACGATACGCACGGTATACAGATTCGGATGCTCTGCACTCCATAGATCCACCTTTCCCGAAACATCCAATATTACATCACGAACCAACAACGTGTCAGCATCAGTCAGTGTCCCCCCGACCAGATCCAAACGCAGTTCCTTTTTCGTCACCAGTTTATCATTCGGATCATACAATGCCACTTCAATACTCTTATTAAAAGGCACACGATCGCGGTTATCTATTTCCAAACGAACATTCACTTTAGTTCCTCCAGCAGGAATTCCGTCAAAACCAGCCACCTGCGCGGTAATATAATGATCACGGACGGCCACCTTCGGAGTGTTGTACAAATATACATCACGGAAGATACCACTCATACGGAACATATCCTGACACTCCAGATACGAACCGTCGCTCCAACGGAATACCTGCACCGCCAGTTTGTTCTCACCTTTCTTCAGATATTTGGTCAGATCAAATTCGGCCACATTGTTCGAACCCTGAGAATATCCTACATATTGTCCGTTCAGATAAACTAGAGCTGCGCTGTAGATACCTCCGAAATGAATAAACGTACGCCCTTCATGCCAATTGGCCGGAATCTGAAAGGTACGGACATAAGAACCTACCGGATTGATACCATAGTTCTTTCCCCCATCATTAAATCCCGGACGAGCTTTAATAAACGGAGGCGTATTGGCGTGCGGATATTCCACATTGGCATAAATCGGACGGTCGTATCCCTGCATCTCCCAATTCGAAGGAACCGGAATTTCATCCCATCCAGACACGTCGTAGTCTTCTTTATAGAAGTCCAACGGACGCTTGGAAGGCTCATCCACAAAATTGAATTTCCAGGTTCCATTCAGCAACTGATAATAACTGCTGTTGGGTTGTACCCATGGGGTACGATAGAAGTTCTTGTCAGCCAACATCGCCTCTTCTGTAGGATACGGCAAATAAGTGGCATGCGCTTTCTCCTTGTTCTGCTCAAACATGGTTTCATCTTCCCAGAAAGGAGATTTCAACTTTGGTTTCTCAACCTGCATAAATCGGAACCAGGAACTTTCACCAGCTTTGGCACTCTCCATACGCTGTAATTTACCTTCCTGTAAAGCATATACATAACCTTTCTTTTCAGGATTGGCCGAACATATCTGGAACACATCCTTTTGTCCCTTTACAGGCAGAAACTGAAACTGGGCATTATTCCATACCCCAGGTACAGCAGGCCACTGCAACAGGTAATCAATAGACGGATTTCCACCTCCATCATCAAAATTCTGGTCATAAAAAGCATTACCGATCACACGGCGCTGCAAATCCAGCATCTTTATGGTCCAGTATTGTCCACGATTCTGGGCGTCCGATTTCTCCGGACGGATACGGGCATTGTTTTCACCACTGTCACCGTTACCTAATACCCATTTACCGTCGGCACTGATAATCTGATAAGTCAGATCCTGATCAAACCCAGCAATGGCACTCTCCTTTACTTCAAACCAGGCAGCCTTAGTATCTTTTACAGCCTCTTTGTCCTTCAAGACCAGTGACCCGTCCGCTTCACAGATTACAGCCATTTTAGGTTTATTGGCAGGAACGAGCAAAAAGATATCCTTTTTAACCGATTCCAGCTTCCACAATTGTGATTCGTCACTACCATTATTCTCAGCCATACGTACTTCGCCATTGCCTGTAGTATGAATCGCCAAATTGTCAAACGGATTCATAATACGGAAACTGCCGGAAAGTTCAGTAACAGTCCAATAAAGCTGTTTATCCGTTTCTTTCCATTCCATGGCTTTTGCCACACTCTCTTTACCGCCTTGATATCCAAGAACCATTTCCGGTTTCAGTTTTGGATAAAGCACATACAAACGCCCCTTCTCAAAGGTCTGCGCCCCCCATGCAACCATAGAGCAACAAAGATACCCGATAAGAGCACACATCCATTTTGTCAGATTTTTCTTCATCCGATCTTTTATTTTTAGTTAAACAATAATATTTCTACTTCTTGAATCGGCCTTTTATTTTCTCCCATAACCCAGTATTTTCCTTTAAGAAAGAAAAAGTGTAAAGTGCAGAAAATAAGAAAAACAAAATTCCGAAAACAAATTTCATAATTCCTGAAGCACATAGACATAACACAGCTGTCATCAATATCAGCAGTCCCTGAATCAGCATATTCAACAGTACTTCACGGTATAACAGAACGCCATAGCGCCATCGGTATGTAAGCAGCAACATCAACATCTCCAACAAACCAGTCAAAGCAAGTGCGATACCGCCCCCTATCAGTCCCCACGACACAAAACCGCCTACAACAAGCGCTACAAAAAACACATTGTACAAGAATTCAACAATCAGATATATTTTCAGATCTCCTTTTACCAAAGGCAAATAAGCAAGAGGAAGTGTTACCCCCCGAAACAACATATACAAACTTGCGCAAACAGCCATATCTACTATCGGCAAAAATTCACGTGTATACAGCAAAGGCACTATAACAGGTAACAGCAACACAAAGGCAATCAGAATGGGAGCTATCAACATGACACAAACCTTGATCTGCTGATTTACCGAATCCGTCATATCGCCCAAGTTCTGGTGCACAGCAGAAAGACGGGGATAATAGTCTGCTTCCAAAGCCACAAACACCATACCCGGATAAGTAATCATCAAACTGAATCCCATTTTGAAAAAAGCGACTTCTTCCAAAGAAGCGTAGCGCAGAATAACTATCGAAATTACCCACTCCGCCAAACTGGCAAGGACGGAAGAAATAATAAAAGCCAATCCTAACCTTACTACCCCTATACCTTGCCTCCAAACCTTGTCCGACAATCTAAGAACCCGCCATGGGAAGACCTTATTTGCATGATATATATACACACACATCACTGCAAAAGTACTGCACAACAAAGCCGGAACGATCCCTTTTTCATGATAATAATAATAAAAAGGAATAGTGGATAATAATGCAGCTCCACTACATAACAAAGCAGTCCAAGCGATACTTTTAAGTTTTCGCGCAGCCTTAAGCAAAGCCAATTCCCCCCCGGTTACAGCCAGAAAACCAACCATCGGAGACAACAGCACAATATCCCAAGTATGATTTCCTTTATCATGAAAAGAGATCTGATTTAACACAGGAGCCAACAAAACGGTGAACAAAACTCCGATTATGGCCGTAGCCACCACCCATGTACGTATTGTCGACACATAACTCTCCACATAATCAGTTGAACGATGCTCCATCCTGTCTGAAACATGCTTGATCGTACTCATTGGCAATCCTAAGTTTGTTATATTAGAAACAAACGTCATCACATTCTGATATAAAGCCACAAGTCCCATACCTGCAGCACCAAGGAAAACAGTAGCCAATTTATTCCGCACTAATGATACGACCATCGTTAGCATTTGTGTTCCTCCCAAGACTCCCGTAAATTTAACAATCTGCCCGTATGTCGTAGATTTTTGTTGCTGTATGTTTTCTCCATCAGGCAAATCTGTTACATTTTTTTCATCCATGCAGCAGCAATAATTAATTAAAACTTAGCAAATATACATCATTTATGCAAATATTCAGTAACTTTGTCTCAAAAGATATTTGGATAAACAATATTATATGAAGATATTACTGATTGGAGAATATAGCAATGTACATTGGACTCTTTCGCAAGGTCTTCGTGCGTTGGGACACGAAGTAACCGTCCTGTCTGATGGAGACAGTTGGAAAAATTATCCCAGAGACCTGGACCTGAAACGAGTCTCATATAATCATCTGGACGGATTGCATTATCTTATCCGTTTGATTCGTCTGCTTCCTCATTTACGTGGTTTTGATGTAGTACAGCTTATTAACCCCATGTTTTTGGAAATAAAAGCTGAACGCATACTTCCAATCTACAAATACCTCCGTCGGAACAATAAACGTGTTTTTTTGGGAGCTTACGGTATGGACCGATATTGGGTTATGGCAGGATGTGACGGGAAAAGTTTTCGGTATTCGGATTTTAACTTCGGAAACCAACTGCGCGAATCCGCAGAAATCACGCAATGGAAGAATGAATGGCTACTGGGTAGCAAGGGAGTTCTGAATCAATATATTGCAGAAGACTGCGACGGAATCATTGCCGGCCTTTATGAATATTGGAAAAGCTACTATCCCCATTTCAGCAACAAGACTACATTTATCCCCTTTCCCATCAATCCCAATGAAATTACACCGATACACCCCCGAAATGACGGAAAGGTAAGATGTTTCATAGGTATCCAAAAATACCGGAATGCCTATAAAGGGACAGACATCATGTTGCGCGCATTGGAAAATATAGCACGGCGCTATCCCAACTGCGAAATTGTCAAGGTAGAATCCGTTCCTTTCGCCCAATATCAGGAAATGATGAACGACAGTGATTTGCTTTTGGATCAGCTTTACAGTTATACTCCAGCCATGAATGGTCTTTTGGCCATGGCAAAAGGACTGGTTCTGGTTGGTGGCGGTGAACCCGAGGCTTACGACTTATTGGGTGAAACAACGATACGTCCCATTATCAATGTGCAACCTGATCAGGAAGATGTGGAGCAAAAACTTGCCCAAATCATGGAGCATCCGGAAATTATCCCCACTTTGTCTGAAATGAGCCGGAAATATATTCAAAAACACCATAACTACATTCAAGTAGCCCAATCCTATATAAACTTCTGGAATACAAGCAGCAAGAAATAAATAAACGAAAGATTCAGGGACAACATGAAAATAAAAGCCATAGATTCCGCAAAAAAAATGCGCTGAATATTTGGATATATAAAAAAAAGAGTCTACCTTTGCATCGCAATTGAGAAAAAACAACACGATTCAAAATTGCAAAAAGGAAGGAAGTTTGGGTGAGTGGCTGAAACCACCAGTTTGCTAAACTGACGTGCGGGT
>OKWR01001804.1_pt1 | contig 13092 bp, 10 predicted proteins | sample 1607101 | NCBI WGS metagenome assembly OKWR01 (sample SAMN04414076, study PRJEB24778) | human gut metagenome | material: faecal | host: Homo sapiens
AAAAACCGGAATTAAAATAGAAAGAAAAAATATCCCTGCCATAAAATTAAAGAAAGGGAGAATTGAAGGTTACTCTTCTTTTCTCCCTTTTTCAGATTATAGGACGTTTTAATTATACACTCAGCTTTTAGAACTGTAACAGCATTGCTCCGCAGGAGTAGCCCCCGCCGAAAACGGTAAGGCCGACCAGGTCTCCGGGTTTCACTTTATGCAGGTTTTCGGAGAGAGAGATGGCACAGCTCGGGCTGCCGGTGTTACCTCGTTGTTCGATATTCATCAGAAAACGTTCCTCCGGGATATCGGTTTGCCTGGCTATCGTTTTGATAATGCGCTGGTTGGCCTGATGCGAAGAAATCCAATTCAAATCCTGGACAGTCTTACCATAACTTTGGGTTACCTTTTCTAAAGCTTCGACCATATAATGACAGGCATTGATAAATACATCGCGTCCTTCAGGCATTCCGATGCCACCGTTCTGTGGGCGGAGATACACCGCTTCGGCTGCTTTGCCGATGTGTCCCAGACCTTGGGTATAGATATCGATAATTCGGGGATCATGCCCGCTATAATTCCCGGCAGAGACAAAAAACGCTACAGCACCGTCTCCCCATAGGTGGCCGCTTTGCGGATCGTTTTCGTTGGCATAAGCTGTGTTGTGTTCTGCTCCGATGATCAGGGCTTTGGTCGCTTTTCCCAGAGCAAAATAGCCTTGTGCAATTTCCATCGCATTGATAAAGGAAGAACAGGCTGAGGAAACACTCACACATTTGGCGTGCTCGATGTGATAACGGCGTTGCACCATATGGGCCGGGGTGGCAACGGTATCGTAGGGGGAATAGGTTGCTGCGATGATTAAATCGATTTCCTCCATGGGATAAGGCAAATCGGTGGTGGCAAGATCCACTGCTTTTATCCCCATCGTATTGGTGTTTTCATTTGCAGCTGCTTTACTGCGGTTTTTGATACCGGTCCGGGAATAAATCCATTCGTCGTCCAGACCGTTTACTTCCTTGAAGTAAGAATTAGGAACCACAGAGTCCGGTAAATAGTGGGAAATTTTGTTGATAAACAATTCCATAGATTTAGCATTATGTTTCTGTTAGCTGTGATTTTGACATCAAACCTTCGTGCTAACAAGAAGTATGCCATATCCTCAGCCTTTGTTTAATATTCCATTAAATAGTAAGTCGACATATTCACGCAGCGACTGATAATTCCTTTTCCGGTGCCCGATGATAATAAAGGGTTGCTCCAGACTTTTGAACATAATCAGCAGCGTTTTTGCGAATGAGGAAGGATTATTGATATTGAAGAGGCCTTGCTCTTTACCGTTCTGCAAGATACGGGTTAGCAATTGCCGTTCTTTCATATCGATACCCTTACGCAACTGTTCAACTCGCAAATTGTTGAAAATAAAATCATAACGGATGTATTTGTTCTGACGGACCAGATTGTCGATCACATTGAACCGCGCTAAAATATATAATTTTAATTTGCGGTCGGGAGGAAGTGCAGAGTCTGCGGCCTTCTGCAATTTCTCATTAATGTCTTTGACATGATCCTCGACTACATAGTGATAAATCTCTTCTTTACTCTTAAAATGCATATATAAAGTCCGCCGACTCATGTTTGCTGCCTGAGCAATATCATTCATCGTTGCTTTATAAACGCTCATTTCTGAGAAAAGAGACTTGGCAACATGTATGATTTTATTCTTTGTCTTACTTAATTTTGTTCTCATAAATCTTGCGGTTGTGACTTTAAATTGCACAAAACACAAAATTTTGTGCAATTATAGCTATTTTCTATGACATTTATGGGCAAAGATAGTTTTTTTAACGGAAGAAAATGAGGTTTTGAGGATTGTTAAGTGTTCCAACGATTGCATAACCCCGGTATTTTATGTTTTATCTCTCTCCGATTCGTGTAAAAGGATGACAAATGTCATGTTTTATTGTTGAAGCGGGTGGTATCTTTGCGCGCGAATTGGGAGAGGTGGTGGAGGTGGCGATCGTTTTTTACAGCGTGTAATTTAATTGTCTGATTATGAATGTTACAAAAGTTTCCTTCTACAAGGAAAAAATTTTTTCGGCCCGGTGGTTTCAAACTTGGGGAACTCTTTTATTGGGATCTATGGTGATAGCGACCGGTTACACTTTTTTCATGACTCCCTACCAGATCGTTCCGGGAGGAATTTATGGTATTTCTACCATTTTGAACTGGAAACTGGGATTCCCGATCGGTATGGCGGCATTGTGTTTTAACCTGCCGTTGAGTTTGATCGGTTTTAAAATATTAGGCCGTGATTTCGGTTTGAGGACTTTTATCTGCTTTTGGTTGGTAGCTTTGTTTGCCGACGGTTTTCCGTGGGCTCTGGAACATTGGTGTGGCTATACGGCAGAATTTGCACATGATCCCCTGCAATTGGTCAAAGGAGGTATCGACAATCCCGATGCAACGAAGGAAGGGGTATTGTTGGCCAGTATCTTCGGAGGTGTGGTTATCGGAGTCGGAGCCGGATTGATTTTCAAGACCCGTTCTTCGAGTGCCGGTACGGATGTTTTGGCTGCCGTATTACATAAATTGACCCGCAGGCCTTTGGGGATGATGCAGATGACTGTCGACCTGATTATCGTGGTATTGGGTTTTGTGGCTTTCCCGGATTGGAAAACTCCGTTTTATTCCCTGATCACTATTTTTATTATGGGGAAAGTAATCGATATTGTCATCGGTGGGTATTCCAGCGATAAAACTTTTTTCATCATATCCGAAAAAACAGAAGAATTACGTCGGTTTATACTTTCGGAATTACACCGGGGCGGCTCTATCGTACCGGTCAACGGGATGTGGAACCGTTCGGAGAAAGAAATGATTATGACGGTCGTCAACCGTAAAGAGGTGACTACTTTGCAACGAGCCATCCAGCATATCGATCCTCATGCTTTTACCATGATCCTGAATGCTCAGGAGATTATGGGGCAAGGATTTAAACGGATGGATTGGGACGATAACAAGTAAATACCTGAGTTGCACGGTCGAAAATGCCCTGGAGCCAGGCGATAGTCATGCCGTAGTTGCTGACCGGAATCCGGGCATCGATGGCCGGTTGCAGACGGTGGCGCAATTGGGTGGCTGTGATCATACAGCCTCCGCATTGAATGATCAGGGCATAATCCGTTATCGGACGTTCGATCCGGTCTAAGCCGGCGATATGGTCGAATTCCAGCTGCTTTCCGGTATACTTGCGAAGAAGGGCGGGGATTTTGACCCGGCCGATATCTTCACAGGAAACATGATGGGAACAGGATTCGAGCAGAAGAATCCGGTCGCCGTCTTTCAGTTCCGGGATGCGGGAGGTCCCGGCCAGATATCGGTCGAAATTGCCTTTATGGTGTGCCAGAATAATGCTGAAACTGGTGAAAGGAATATCCTGGGGAATCCAGGGGGCTATTTTGCCGAATACCTGACTATCTGTGATTACCAGGTCCGGTCGTAACGAATTCCGCTGAAAATAAGTCGTGATTTCTTCGGGTTGGACGACAATACCGATACCATGCCGGTCCAATATCTCTCTTAACATTTGTACCTGAGGCAAGATCATCCGGCCTGTCGGAGCTTCCGAATCGATGGGGGTGACCAGCATAACCACTTGGCCGGGACAAACCAGATCCCCTAACAGAGAGGAAGAATTTTGCCGGTTTACCAAAGTGCCGATTTTTTGAATCAGCATTTCTCTTTTAGCCTGGCAAGTGGAGAAACCGATAACCGGGGTACCGTATTTTTGCAAGAGTTTTTCCCGAAGTTGCTCCTGTAAAGGTTCCAGGTCCGATTTATTGTGTACGATCAAAAAAGGAAGTTTTAACTTTTGAAATTCTTCGGTCAGTATTTCTTCGAAATGACCGAAGCGGTTGCCGGTGATCACCAGTAAGGCTGCATCGGCTTGCCGGATGGTTTCGAACGTTTTTTTTACCCTTAATTCCCCGAGTTCACCTTCGTCATCCGTTCCGGCAGTGTCGATTAAAACGACCGATGCAACTCCCGGGATTTCATAACTTTTCTTTACCGGGTCTGTTGTCGTGCCGGCAATGGGGGAGACAACGGCTTTGTCCTGTTGTAAAATCGTGTTGACGATAGAACTTTTTCCGGTATTTCTCCGGCCGGTGATGACGAGATGAAATTTATCCATGAATCGGGGTTATTTATACATGCTGACTTCTTCTGCTGTGATTGTCGGGCTTCCGAGAATAATCAAACGTTCGACGACGTTGCGGAGTTCACGGATATTTCCGGTCCATTCGTAACTTTTCAGCGCTTGTAAAGCTTCCGGTGTAATATTTTTTTGTGCTATCCCCATTTCGTTGCAAATGGTTTCCAGAAAATAGGTCACTAACTCGTCGATATCTTCCGGACGGTCTTTCAAAGGGGGAACTTCGATAATTATAACACTCAGACGGTGGTATAAATCTTCCCGAAACCGTCCTTTGGCAATCTCTTCTTTCAGATTTTTATTGGTTGCTGCGATGACCCGCACATCTATCTGAATATCCGTGTCGCTTCCGATCCGGCTGATTTTATTTTCCTGTAAGGCCCGGAGTACTTTAGCCTGTGCTTCCAGGCTCATATCCCCGATTTCGTCGAGGAATAAAGTCCCTCCCGAGGCTAGTTCGAATTTCCCTTTCTTCTGTTTGATCGCCGAAGTGAACGATCCTTTTTCGTGTCCGAACAGTTCGCTTTCGATCAGCTCCGAAGGAATAGCTGCACAGTTGACTTCTATAAAAGCTCTGTCGTTACGGTGACTTTTTTCGTGCAACTGATGGGCTACCAATTCTTTACCACAACCGTTCGGTCCAGTGATGAGTACCCGGGCATCGGAAACCGCCACTTTATCGATCATGATACGGATATGATTCAATGCATCCGAATGGCCGATCATCTCGTATTTCTTACTGACTTTGGTTTTTAGCTTTTGGGTCTCCTCGATAAGCTGGTTTTTGTCCGTTGCGTTTTTGATCGTAATCAGAATCCGGTTCAGGTCCAGCGGTTTCTCGATGAAATCGTAAGCTCCTTTTTTGATGGCTTCGATAGCTGTATCTATGGTGCCGTGTCCCGATATCATGATGACCGGCACATCGGAAGTAAATTCTTTGATTCGTTCCAGTACCTCGATTCCTTCCATTTTAGGCATTTTGATATCACAGAACACCACCTCCGGTTTTTCAGTTTTCACCGACACCAATCCCTCCATGCCGTTTTCAGCTAATACGACTTCGTGTCCTTCGAAAGAGAGAATGTCTTTCATCGAATTACGGATGCTACGTTCGTCGTCGATTACAAGTATTTTTGCCATGGTCATTTTTTTTACACGGATAGCAAAATTAGGAATAATTTCGAAATCCTCAAATTTCCGAATCTTCAAATGTTTTCATAGCTTTGTAGCTAGGATGATTGTCAAATTATTTGGAATACGCTTATGAGATATATTTTATCTGTTCTGATTGTTTTTTGTTTGATTTGTCCCGATACGCTGGGACAGCGTAAAAAAGTAGGAGTCGTGCTGAGTGGTGGGGGGGCGAAAGGAGTTGCTCATATCGGTGTGCTGAAAGTGCTCGAGGAAGCGGGGATTCCTATCGATTATATTTCCGGGCCGAGTATGGGGGCTATTGTCGGAGGGTTGTATGCCGTCGGATATAATGCCAAGGCGCTGGATAGTTTGGTCAGGATGCAGAACTGGCCTTTCTTGCTGAGCGATAAGGTATATCGTTTCAACCAGCCTTTTACCGAGAAAGAATCCAATGAGAAATACCTCATTTCCCTTTCTTTTTCCCAGGAAAAAGGTCTTTCGGTACCGGCAGGTTTCGTGAGCGGACAGAATATTTATAACCTGTTTTCCGAATTGACCATCGGTTTTCACGATTCGATTCCGTTCCGGGATTTACCGATTCCGTTCGCTTGTGTGTCGGCCAATATGATCGATGGGAAAGAAGTGGTGATGGACAAGGGGATACTGCCTTTGGCGATGCGGGCGAGTATGGCTATCCCGGGAGTCTTCGCTCCCGTAACTATCGATAGTATGGTATTGGTAGACGGAGGTATCTCGAATAATTTTCCCGTGGATGTGGCTAAAAATATGGGAGCCGAAATTACCATCGGGGTGGATCTCAGCACAGGGTTGAAAGATGAGAAAGGACTGGATAATATCATGGGGATCGTCGATCAGCTGACGGCTTTTATGGGCATGAAGAGTTATGAGAATAATAAAGCGATGGTGGATTTGTATATGAATCCGGATCTGAAAGGATTTACTGCGGCCAGTTTTACTGCGGAGGCTATCGATACGATGATTCAAAGAGGAGAACGGGTAGCCCGGGCCAATTGGGATAAAATTATGGCTTTGAAGAAACAGATCGGTCTTGAACCGGACGAAGATGCTGCTCCCCATCTCGAAAACAGGTTTTTGGAAACAGACACTCTTATTATAGGAAAAATTTCTATCGAAGGAGTGAAGGAAAAAGATGAAAAATGGATACAACGGCAAATCGGGATCAAAGAATTTTCTGTCATCACCATGGATGATTTACACAAAGCGATTTCTTTTTTATACGGTACCGGGGCTTTTGCCAATGTAAACTATGCCCTCAACGGGGATCAGATTTATGACCTGACGCTACGGCTGAAAGAAAAACCGGCCAGTTCACTGAATCTGGGATTCCGTTTCGACTCGGAAGAAATGGCTTCGATCCTGTTGAATACAACCCTTAGCCATAGGGCGTTGAGGGGGTCCAGACTGTCGATTACCGGACGTTTGAATAAAAACCCTTACGTATTGGTGGATTATTCTTTCGGCAGTAATATGCTGAGAAAATTGGGCGTATCCTATATGTTCAAATACAACGATATCAATCTGTACGATAAAAAAGACAAAGTCGATAATATTACTTTCTCTTATCATCGCGGAGACCTGAATTTATCGGATATTTATTTCCGGAATTTCAAATTTCAATTGGGGTTACGGTATGAATATTTCAATTATAAATCCGTCCTGTACAATACCGATTATATAGCGGAAAATCTGAAGTCACAGGGATTTGCCAGCTACTATGCTTTAGCTCATTTCGATACTTACGATAAGAAATATTTTCCGGACAAGGGGATGAGTTTCCGGGCTGATTATTCACTTTACACCGATAATATGGTCAATTATGACGGGCATGCTCCTTTTTCGGCCTTATCGGCCGATTTCGAACCGACCGTCCGGCTGACCCGTAGGGTATATCTTTTGCCGGCTTTGTACGGAAGGGTATTGATCGGACGCGATATAGCCATTCCTTATCTGAATTATGTCGGTGGAGAAGTAGCCGGAAGGTATATGAATCAGCAATTGCCTTTTTACGGTATCCATAATCTGCAGGTGTTCGATAATTCGGTGGTCGTGGGGCGTTTACAGTTGAGATATCGCTTGGGAATGAGGCATTACATCACTTTAACCGGGAATTATGCCAAACAGTCGGAAAGCTTTTTCGATATTCTGAAAGGAGACGATGTTTGGGGTGGAGGTGCCGGTTATGCTTATAATTCCATTATCGGACCGATCAGTGTCACCTTCGATATGTCCAATTGGGACCAGAAATTAGGGGTGTATTTCAATCTCGGCTATTATTTTTAAATTGGAGTAATTGTAATAAAAACGGAAATAAATGGGAAAATATTGGATTTGCATCTGTTTGGCCTGGGGGTTAGGGATCGGAGGTTGTACACCGGTACAGCAATATCGGTATACCGAAGGAAAGATTTACGGTACATTTTATCATATATCCTATGCTTCTGACGAGGATTTGAAAGAGGAAATTCTCCGGCAAATGGAGTCGGTAAACGCTTCTCTTTCCATGTTTAATCCCGAATCGGTTATTGCCCGTCTGAACCGCAACGAGACGGATAGTACAGATGCTCTGTTTCAGAAAATGTATGCGATGGCTTTGCAAGTAAACCGGAAAACCGAAGGAGCTTTCGATATTACGGTCGGACCTTTGGTCAATGCCTGGGGATTCGGTTTTAAACAAAATTCTTTCCCGGATTCTGCCCGTATAGATACATTACGGCAATTTGTAGGTATGGATTTACTGACTTTGACGGAGGGGAAATTGCAGAAAAAATACCCGGAAATTACGCTGGATGCCAGTTCTATTGCTAAAGGACTTGGAGTAGATTTGGTGGCCGAATACTTCGAGCGTAAAGGCTTGAACGATTATATGGTAGAGATCGGAGGAGAGGTCAGGGCCAAAGGACAAAGCAGTAAAAAACGGCCCTGGCGGATAGGAATCGACCGTCCCGAGGAAGATGTGACCGCTCGGAACCGCCGGTTACAAATGATTGCCGGACTGAGTCAGGGGGCTTTGGCTACTTCGGGCAACTACCGGAATTTTTATGTGCACGACGGTAAAAAGTATGCCCATACGATAAATCCCAAGACAGGTTATCCTGTTCAGACCGAAGTGCTCAGTGCATCGGTTTATGCTCCTACCTGTATGGAAGCCGATGCTTATGCCACTGCTTTTATGGTATTGGGATTGCAAAAAGCCCGGCAGATTGTTTTGGCCGATCCTGAACTGGAAGGCGCTTTTATTTATCTGGAAGAGGGAAAAATGAAAAACTGGATTTCACCTGGCTTTGAAAAATTGATTGTAGAAAAATAGAGAGGAGTGAGGGAAAATGATGAAGAGAATCGTATTTATACTCATCATTTGTTTTTGGGTTGGAAGGGTACTGGCTATAGACCATAGGATTCCGGCAGTACAAGATTCTGTGCGCCTGGATACCGTTAAGAAAAGTTTACAGGCACAGTCTTTACAACATCTTTTGGAGCGGGATTCCTTGCCACTGATGACCTTACCGGTTGATGCACAGATGAAGATGTCTCCGGTGTATTTACCGGATAGTCTGATCCGGGATACCCTGCGGTATGAATATACCAAAATTAAAGACTTTGCCTATAAGGCGAAATGGACGAAAGAACTTTATAAAATGGTCTTCGTCAATCCCCATCGTGGATATCTGAATGTCATGCGTACGCAGAACAGTGAGGAACGATTTAAAGCTTATTCCGGGAAAGTGATTCATGATATTTCTATTGTTGTTCTGCCTCCTTATGGGACTAGTGTTTACGATACCACTTACTTCGAGGAAGATATGGGATGGCTGAAAAACTTAGCCAACAAAACCCATATGAAAACGGCCGAAAAAGTAATCCGCAGGCAGTTGACGATAAAACCCGGCATGTTATTGGTACCTTTTGAGTTGGTGCAAAATGAAATTTTGTTGAGAAGATTGGATTATATCGATGATGCGAATATGATCGTTACGGAAGATCCGGACAACCCTGCTCAGGTGAATGTTACCCTCATTTGTAAAGATCAGCTTTCGTGGGGAGCGACGGTCGAATCGAATTTCTTGAATTCTTTCGATATCGGACTCGAAAATAAAAACTTTATGAAATTGGGACATGTCCTGAATTATGAGTTCAGTTACCGGGGAACCAAAGACAAAAAATGGGGAAACGAGTTGGAATATAAGGTGAACAGTCTTTGGGGGACTCATATCAACATCCGGGGATATTACCGCAATGATTACCGTGAAAAAGAAGTTTTCGTAGATGTCGAAAGGCAATTCCTGACCAACCGGATGAAATGGGCCGGAGGGATGGGAGTAGGACGTGTTTTTTATTCGGATGATTTACCGGACCGGAATGTAAACCGGTTGGAAGAGTTGTTCAATTATCATTATCAGGACGTATGGTTAGGTAAATCTTTTTTGTTGCCTTACCGGTATAGCTATAACCAGAATATGTTTCTGACGGGGCGTTTTTTTACGACCCTTTTCAATAATCGTCCTTTGGTTACAGACGATACCAACCATTTGTATTATAACCGGAGGGATTATTTTGCCGCTTTTACTTACATCAAAATGAAGTATTATAAGGCCAATCTGATCTATGATTTCGGGCGTACGGAAGATATTCCTACGGGATTGATGCTTAGTCTGACCACGGGGTATGAAAAGAGTGAATTCGATAATTATGGCTATATCGCCGGAGAGTGTCACTATTCCCATTTTAATAAATACGACGAGCGTTATTACGCCCTGGAAGCAGCCTTGGGGTCTTATGTCAACGAAGACGGTTTCACCCGGGGAACGCTGAAATTGGGAGCCAGTCATATCAGTAATTTGTGTAGCTGGGGCAGTTTTAAATTCCGTTTCTATAACGACGTACATTATGTGAAAGGAATCCGGCGTTATCCGGGCGATTTTTTGTATATGGAAGATCGGAATATTCGCGGATTTTCATCCGATACACTAAGAGGAAATCAAAAACTGTCGTCTTCTTTGGCGACTACTTTTTTCTTGCCCTATATTAAAAAAGGATTCCGGGTTTCCATTTCTTCTTTCTGTGATTTCGGTGTGATTGCCGCCGACAATAAAAAATTGGTACACAGCAAAACGTATTGGGGATTCGGGGTAGGAGTCAACCTGAGAAACGATAATGTCGTCATTAAAAATATTTCTTTTCGTTTTGCCGTTTATCCTACTATTCCTGAGGATGGCAGGAGTTTTCAAGCGATACTTTCCAGTGGGAACAGAGGCAGTTTTTATGATTATCACGTAACAAAACCACAGGTGATTCAGTATGAATAGGAAATACGGATAGATCATGACAAGTTTTGCGTCATCTGATATTTGGTTAGCTTTTATTATGACTCTGGTTGCAGCGATTTCTACTTTTATGGGAGCGATGACGTCGTTATATTTCAGAAAAGTCAACCAGGTTACCCTCTCGGTCATTTTGGGATTTGCAGCCGGAATAATGATTTATACCGCTTTTATGAAACTGATGCCCGATTCGATCAGCATCCTATCCTCCCAATTGTCTTATGCTCAGACGAAAATCACCAGTACGGTCTGGTTTTTTGTCGGTATCGTTTTGTTGTATCCTTTAGGATATCTGGTGAAGTTGTGGAAGAAAAAAGAGGTGGAACGCTACGACGCTTCACTTCAATATTACCGGCGGGTAGCGATATTGGTGCTTCTGACGATTACCGCCCATAGTTTCGTCGAAGGGCTGGCGACTTTTCTGTCGTTTTTGGCTACTCCTTTGGTGGCTATTCCTCTGGTTCTTTCTATTATTGTCCACAACTTTCCCGAAGGGATGACGATCGGAGCCCTGTTTAATAAAATCAGTGATTCGATGAATCGCCGCCGGGCTATATTCTACAGTGTGATCGCTTCCTTATTCGAACCGATCGGAGCCCTGATGGCTTATATTTTTATTCTGAAATATTCTAATCCGGTTTTAACCGGAATACTGAAAGCTTTTCTTTCCGGACTATTGGTAGCCACTGCACTGAATGAACTGATTCCCAATTCCCAACTGAAAGGGAACCGGAAGGTGTCGGTACAGAGTATTATTTTAGGCATGTTTATTATGGGTGTCGTCTTGGTCAGTGCTTCGATTTTTTAAAATTTTACAACAATTGTAATTATTTTCAGAATTTTTTAACGTTTCTCCGGTCTGAGGTTTGGAGGATGTGCCTCTGCGGTTTATCTTTGCTGAAAATATAAAGATAGGGTATTTTGTTGATTCATAAATAATTAATTGGTTGTAAATGAAAAAAGTCTTCTTGTTTTCTTTATTTTTGGTTTTAGGGTTAGTTCTTTCACAGTGTTTACCGGTTTGGTTGGGGGAGGCATTCCTGACAGCTGAAAAGGTAGCGAAGACTTTGATGTTCGTTTGTCTGGCATTTATTATGATTAATGTCGGGCGGGAATTCGAATTGGATAAAACGAAATGGAGATCTTATGCTGCCGATTATTTTATAGCTATGGCTACTGCTGCCGTGCCCTGGATTATGGTCGCTTTTTATTATATGTTCTTATTGCCTGCCGATTTGTTCGGGAATTGGGATGCCTGGAAAGAGAATTTATTATTGAGCCGGTTTGCGGCCCCTACTTCTGCCGGTATATTGTTTACCATGCTGGCTGCTGCCGGGTTACGGCGCGAGTGGATCTATAAGAAGACCCAGGTGCTGGCGATCTTCGACGATCTCGATACGATCTTACTGATGATTCCCTTGCAAATATTTATGATCGGTTTTAAGTGGCAGTTATTTGCCGTGGTGATTGTGATCACTTTTTTATTAGTGATCGGTTGGAAAAAACTGGGAACGATCCGGTTGTCCCAAACCTGGAAATCTATTTTATTTTATGCTGTATGTATCGTAGCTGTAACGGAAAGTATTTATCTTTTGACCAAGTGGATGATGGGAGCTGACGGAGCGATTCATATCGAAGTATTGTTGCCTGCCTTTGTCTTGGGAATGGTGATGAAGACTGTCCATCAACACGGGAACCGGGACGAAAAGATAACCGGAATGATTTCTTATCTGTTTATGTTTCTGGTGGGGTTGAGTACACCTCAGTTTATCGGTATCGATCATGGACACCGGATTACAGAAGCTGTGGGGATTATTGCTGCACAGCCTATGCCTTCCTGGGAGGTATTGGTTGTGCATGTGATCGTTGTTACTTTACTTTCGAATTTGGGAAAGATGTTTCCGTTGTTTTTCTATCGGGATCGGCAATTGGAAGAGAGACTCGCCCTTTCTGTCGGTATGTTCACCCGGGGGGAAGTTGGGGCCGGAATTATTGTCATCGCTATGGGCTATAATCTGGGCGGTCCCGCTCTGATTATTTCTGTATTGAGTTTGGTACTCAACCTGCTTTTGACCGGTGGTTTTGTGGTCATTGTGAAACGTTTGGCACAACAGGCTTATGGACTGAAAGAATAGACGGAATAAAGATACCTTTTCTTGGGGACAATGGAGAAAAGAAGAATAAACTTTCATTCTCCGTTTCTCCAAATTTATGGTAGGTTTGAATAGGAATATTCATAAAGTCTATGGACCTGCGGGTGTGGCCGGACGGAACCGGAGTTTGTATTATTTCGCCTCTTTCTTCTTAAATAACCGTCGGAAAAATCCTTTCTTTTCTTTGGTTTTTTCTTCGGTAGTTCCGGGATGTTTCACTTTTTCCAGTTTACGGTTC
>OKWR01001809.1_pt1 | contig 13066 bp, 16 predicted proteins | sample 1607101 | NCBI WGS metagenome assembly OKWR01 (sample SAMN04414076, study PRJEB24778) | human gut metagenome | material: faecal | host: Homo sapiens
AAAATTATTGCAAAAAATATTCCCGCTTTTAATCCTATTTGAATAATATCATTATTTGAAATTATATAAGAAAATTTATTTATTATAGTTTTATTATTTGAAATTATTCCTACAATTCCAGGTCCTATTGAGCATCCAACATCGCCCGCTAAAGCTAAAACCGCAAACATAGCCGTTCCTCCTTTTGGATAAGTTTTTGAAGCTAAACTAAATACTGAAGGCCACATTATGCCGACTGAAAGCCCGACTATAGCGCAACCTATTAAAGATAAAGAAGCAATCGGACTAAATGCTATTATTAAATAACCAAACATACAAAATATTGACGAAACTGTTAAAGCTTTATTTATATCTATATTTTCCGATTTCATTCCGTAAATTAATCTAACTATTCCCATGCAAAAAGCAAACATACAAGTTCCGAATAAATCGCCAACAGTTTTATTTACATTTAAACCGACTTCGGCGAAAAAAGAAACCCATTGAGCTACCGAATGTTCCGAAGCGCCCGAGCAAATCATTAATAATACAAAAGCCAAAACTATACGAACGGATAATAATTTTCTAATTGAAATTGAATTATTTTCATTGTCTTCCGATTTTAAAGTATTTATTGGAACTTTTAGAAATAAAATCGAACAAATTATCGGAAATATAGCCCAAAATATAGATAAATATCTCCAATTTTCTATTCCAAATATTTTAAAATATATAGTCGATAAAATTACTATAAACATCCAACCCCAACAGTAAAAAGAATGAAGTATATTCATAGCTTTTACTTTTTGTTTTTCGGGCAACGCTTCCACTATCGGACTTACCAAAACTTCAGTTAATCCGCCTCCGATTGCATTTAGAAAATAACATATTAATATTGCCGTAAAAGGATTTATATAAAAAGGTAAAATTCCTAATAATATAAATCCAAAAGCTATTGTAATATTTGCAAATACGATTGGAATTCTATATCCTATTTTATCTACAAATTTAGCGGATAAAAAATCTACAATAATTTGAATTATAAAATTAAACGAAATTAAAAAAGCTATTCTTTCAATCGAAATGCCAAATTGTTTTTGAAAAGCTATAAAAATCAAAGTTGGAAATATATTAACCATAGCTTGATTTATATAACAAAGATAACTTGCATATAAAGTATGAGTATAATTAAATTTTATATTAAATCGCATTTTAAAAACTCCAAATTAAAAAACTAAAAATAAAATCGCAAAAATTATATTATAGAAAATATAAAAATTCAAATTAACGATTAATTACTTTTCCGTTTATAAAAGAAAAATTGACGCTTCCAAAATCTCTGCTGTCGTATCCGTAATCTCTGTTATCCGAAAGAACAAAATATTCGTTATATCCGATAATATAAGGTCCAAAATTATCTCTTCCCGAAACTTCAGAATTTAAAAATCGCAAATCGTTATTTATATTAGCCCAAGATTCTTCTAAAAAACTTCCGTTGATATAAACTTTTTTTTCTCTTATTTCTATAGTTTCATTTGGAAGCCCGATAACTCTTTTTATTAAATATCTTTTTTTAGAAATATTTACATTTCCAAAAGTTGCAAAATAAATAACATAAGAAAAAAATCTTTTTATAAAATTTTCTCTCGAACTTCTTGGGTCTGTCATAAATATTATATCTCCTCGTTTAGGTCTTGAAAATATAATTGTTTTTCCCGTTAGCGAAGATACGAAAGGTTTAATTGCAATCGCATATCTTAATTTTGAAGTTATAACGGTTTCGTTTTTTTCTATAGAATTTTTTGTAGAATTTGACATGGCGGAACTTTTCATTTTATCGAATCTTACAAATATAGTAATTATTCCAAAAATAAAAAAAGCGATTATAAATCCTAAAATAAGTCTTATAAAAATTTTCCATAAAACCGCTATTTTGAATATAAAAAAATTTGTTTTTTCTTTCATTATTTTAACGATTTTTATTTAGAAATCTTTTTTGCTTGATGCTCGCTATTTTCTAAAGCCGCTGGAACTGCAGGAACGACTATATAACCGTATTCTCCGCTTCTGCAAAGATTCATTATAGTTTGATTGTCCAAAGTTTCGCCTTCTTTGTCTTCTCTTAAATATTCGGGCAAATCGATTACATGATAAAGAGGCGGAATATTTTCAACATTAACCTCAAATAAATCTTCGATAAATTCCAAATCTTTATTTAATCTGCTTAACATTTCTTCTTTTTGATTTTCTTCTATTCTTAATCTTGTTTGATATAAAAGCGCTTCTAATTCTTCTCTGTCTGTTTTCATAATTAAAAATTTCCTTTTTCTGAAATTATTTAATGATTATATAGTTTTTTTTAATTTATTTCAATTGTTTATTTTGATAAAAAATAAAATTTAAAGAGTAGAAAGCAAATTTCTACTATAAAGTCTAAATAGATGATAACGATTTTTTATATATAATACTTTTATGATTTCATTAAAACGCTTGACAGATTGATATTTATTGATTATACTTAATATATATTATAGATGTTTTAATGAGCAAAATAAAAAATTAAATTAGGAGTTATATCATGGAAGATAACAATATTTTAAAGATTTCTTCGACATTAGGAAAAGTCGATGTATTAAAATCAAAAAACGAACTTCAAGGCGGAGATAATTATTTAATATTAACCGCTTATCAATCCGATACCGATAAATTAATGGATTATCTTAAAAAATTGGAATCGTCATTTGGAGTTAGTTTTACTATCGCTAAAGATATTGATTTATATAATAACGATAAATATACGAGTTTTTATTGTAAAATAAATCAAGATAATATAAATAAAATATCCGAGTATATTTACGATTATAATAACGACAGCAAAATTACATTGCTTACAAATATTTATTCTCTTAATAATTATATAAGCGATTTTGTTAATAGAATAAAAAATTATAAAATATATAAAGTTAATAAAAGCGATGACGATGAAGATTCTGTTAGTTATTATTTGCATGATTTTAATAATGTAAAATTTTTAGTTATAACTTATATGGACCAAGTTAGTTATATTTATGTTGATAGATTTGTTAAAATAACCGAATTGGAATTGAGCAAATTTCAGCATGTCGATAAATCTATTTACGAAAATGTTGACGAGGATACGGAAATGCTTGTTCAACATCTTAAAAATAATGTGGAGGATACAGTTCCTTATCCGATTGTTAGCGAGTTATTTGGATTATAATAATATTATTTATTAATTTTACCAATAAAATCTATCATTTCAACGCATTTCATATACATTCTTGGAATATGGAAAGGTCCCTTATACATATTGCCCTTTAAATCTGTAGAAAGGCTTCCGTCTCTATGCAAATAACCGAACCATTCCCCATACTCTTTATCTATAAATTTATTCGTATATTCTTTTACCATATTATGCATTTCTAAATATTTTTCGTTTTTAGTAAAATAGTAAGCGTAAAGAGTCGCAATCGCCGCTTCGGTTTGGGGCCACCAGAATTTCATATCATGCCAATAATCGCTTTTAGGTTTATTCAAAACATCCATAAATTGTATTATTCCGCCATACTCTTTATCCCAGCCCCATTCCCACATCCAGTCGAAAATTTTTAATCCAAGCTCTATTAAATTTTTATCGTTATCTCTTTCAATCGCTTCTCTCAATATAAACCAAGAGGATTCGATAGCATGTCCGGGGTTTAGTTGTCTTCCTTCAAAATGGTCTTGCAAAGTTCCATCGGGATTGCATTGTTCCAAAACGGCTTTTTTCTCTTCGTATAAAAATGTTTTTACTTGAGATAAAAGTCCGTCTATATATTTATTATAATATTCTCTGTTTTCTTTGTCCGCTTTTCTTAATTCCTGAACGGTTGCAAGCATTATCATAGGAGGTCCGAAAGAAATTGTAGCTCTCTGATTAATATCAAATTTTGGAATAAGAACATTTTTAATTTTTTCGATTCTTTCAAGCAACTCCCTCGCTTTCGTTATATAACTTTTATCTCCGCTCGCTCTCGAGTAAGAAGCCATAGCGATTATGCAAAAAGTCTCTGAAAAATAATATCGAAGTCTCTTTATCACGCATTTTCCGTCTTCCGTTACTCTGAAAAACATTCTTCCGTCTCCGTCTTTGTCGAAACAATATTTTTCCAAAAAATCTATTCCCAATTTTGCAGCTTCCAGATATTCTTCTTTTTTATCAAAATCGACATAAAGAGTAGACAAAACCCAAGCGAATCTTCCCTGAAACCATACGGATTTATCTCTGTCTATAACGCTTCCCTTTCTGTCAAGAGCCGTCCAATAGCCTCCATTTTTTTTATCGAGTCCGTTTTTTAACCAAAAAGGAATTATATTTTCCTTAAGCATATATAGATATTCTTTTTTTAATTCTGATAAATTGTTTAAGTTATTCATAAAAACTTCCACTTTAATTTTAATTTATTTTAAAAATAATTATATTATAAAATCAAAAAAATAAAATATGATTTTTTATTATTTTAGAATTATCTTCTTTGCTATTTAATAACACCAGCGAATAGAATATAAAATAGCAGCGAATAGATTTTTGCGCTTTACTACATATTAAACAAAAATTAAACGATTTTAAAGCTATTTTTTATGTATTTATGCTTGAAAAATTTAACTTTTTGGAAAATACATAAAAAATTTAAATTATATACAGTAATTAAATAGTCCGTATCCAAATAAATTGAGACAATCTAAAGAAATTATTTTCCTACAATTTAATATCTCACGGCTACATCGTATTTAGTATTAAGTTTCATATATAGGCGTTGTATTTTCCAACGATTTTATTTTTATTTTATTGCCATAAAAAAGTATAGAACTCGAATTAAATATGGCGGAATTATAAACGGATAGACGACTAATAACAGATGGTGCGCTAAACATTATATTTAATAAATCTATTGAAATATGAGAATAAAAATAATTAGAAACTATTTTTTTATTTTGCCCTAACTTATCGGCTAACACTTGTTGCAAATCTACAGTTTGAGAATATACAATCCCATTTTCGTCTGGAGTTACATAGTCGACTTCGTTATTAGAGAGATTAATTGCATTTTCTATTCTCTCGCTCAACACGGGATTGTTTTCCACTTTGGATATCACTTTTGCCAATTGGTCGATGTCGGTATTATTAGGTTCTAAACCGACTGATTTAATAGCCTCTCCCAAATTGTCTAAAATCAAGTTTAGAGTTTCTGCGGGGATAAAAGACGCCAACTGTTTAGGGTCGCTAAAGCTACCGTTTGTAAATTTGCCGTCTTTTAGTCCAGGATATTTAATTTTTTCTCCGAACATTGTTATTTCTTCTTCGGTTGGATATAAGCTCATATTTTACTCCTTGTTTATATTGTTTATAATTTTAAAAAAAATAATTTTATTAGCTAATAAGAATTGATTAATATAATTTTCTATTTTATCAATCAAATTTATCTCTTCAATAGTCAAAGAAATAATTAAAAGCGAAAACGCTCTATAATCGTAGATTCTTTTTTGTCCGCATCTTGAGTCACCAAAAAAAGCGGGCATAATCTTTTCATCAACCGACAGTATATTTGCTTTATACTCTTCGTTTATATAATTATCAATTAATTGCCAATCTATTTGCAAACTTTGATTGCTTACTAATTTTAAATTTGCTTTTCTTTCCTCTAAAGATAAATGAGGATTTGTTTTTCCCGAATATACTCTTTCGTAGTCTGCAATAGTATCTTCGGAGCAGGTTTCTAATCTTGCTTCTTTCCAAAGTTTATTTAATTCTATTCTAAAATCATAAAGGTTCTTTGCTTGAGCGCGGGCAAGATTCGATAAATCGGATTCTTTATCTGCAAATTGTTCTTCAAAAAAAGAGCCTTCGGGATACAACTCTTTAACGGCTTCTATATATCTTTCTTCGTTATTTATTAAAGCCATGTTATAGCTCCTAAAACGGGAAATTGTAATTGAGTAATATATTTATCGCCGCCCTCGATTGTTATAGTAGCGTCAGTAAGCGAAGTGGCATCGACTATTAAGTCTCTAAAGGTTTGCGCGGTTATATTCATATCTGGGCATGCTCTTTCTTCAAAATATAAATTAAATGTTTCTTTTATTTTATTTCTGTTTGAAATAGTATCTTCTTCGGGTAGCAAATCTACCGAAATATTTATATCTATAATTTCTGCGGATTTAACGGTAAATATAACGGGAGGCGCGACTTTTTCAATATAATTTTGAATATGTTTAATATTAGAGACTTCCATAAAACCGCTTGACGCATTGCCACCGAGAACGGTTATAAGCAAAGCTCCAAATCTATTAAAGTTTTTGAACTCCCAAGCTCTTGAAACTTCAGAGGATGACGCTAAAGCCCAACTTATAAAATCGCCTGCTTTTCCATTTTCCACATTTTTATAATAATTCATAACTCTAGCTAAATATTGCTCGTCCGACTCTCCGTCCGTTCCGCCTGCGATATTTTTACCTACTGTAGCTTCGCTTTCAATATTCGCTATTAAATTAGAGCTTAAAGTTAATTTTGAGCCTGATTTTAAATTAGAGTCGCTTCCCATATTTTCCGCTTGCACTTCGATTTCAACCGTTCCGTCAATTCCTATAATATACGATTTATAATTTGAGTAAGTTTTTCCTTGCGGAGAAGAAAATATACAACCAGCGGGAAGCGATACGCCAGCGACTCCTTTTACTATCAAAGTTCCGCTTGCCGTTTCGGGATATAGAGGAGGCACAATATCCGCCCAATGAGCGCGTAAATATTCTTTTTCTGCGGTATCTGGGAATATTTGCTTTTTCAAGAATTCAATATCTCCGAGCAGAGAAAAATAAATTCCAGCTTCGACATCCGAAATAATTTTTACCAAATCGTATTTCGGCGTATTTTCAAGCGGGTTTAATTTTGAGTGAAATTGATTATATATTTTATTTTTTATCTCTTCAAGCGTTCGCATATTCTTTCCATACTCCTTCTATGATATTAATGTTATTAATAGGCGACTGCCCGCTGGAAGCGAAGGACTGCATTTTCTTATAAGGATGTTTGGAACGAAGAGCATATTACCTCTTTCACTGTCGCTAAAGTTATGCAAATTGATATCCTTAAAGACATGAAAGACGCAGTAGAAAAAGCCATCGCAAACGGCGAGACTCTTTCGCAATTTAAAAAAAATCTTTTGCCGACTTTATACCAGAAAGGTTGGAGCGGAAAACAAATTATAAAAGACGATAAAACGGGAGAGGATGTCGAAGTTTATATTGACGCTCCGCATCGACTTAAAACAATATATGAAACGAACTTAAGAAGCGCTTACATGAAAGGCAGATTTGACCGTTCCTATGAATCGGACGCCCACCCGTATTTGGCGACTGCCCGCAGAAGCGAATGTATAGAGTGGGACCTTCAAAAGTTCATCGCCCAGAGCATTTAGCTTTTGACGGTTTAATTTTAGATAAAAACGATAAGTTCTGGCTTTCCCATAATCCGCCGAACGGATGGGGTTGCAAATGTTATACAGTCGCAGTGAGTAAAGAGAGAAAAGAAAGATACGAAAAAGAAGGAATACCTTCAAACTCCGAGAGCATGCCGCTAACGATTAAAATAAAAGCAAAAACTGTTTCTCCTAAAATATCTTATAAAACTTATATTAATAAAAGGAACGGGACTATCTCTAAAGTGCCAGGCGTCTGCCCGCATGTTGCGTCGGGAGTAGACCCGTCCTTTAATTTTAATATAGGAAATTATAGCCGTGATTTAGTCCTCTTTGACGACTTTATGTGAAAAGGAAAAAAAGATTTTCCAAAGCGTTTTGAATATATAGCCGAGACAATCTTACGAAACGAAATCAAAAAAGAACAGTTTGAAAGTTTTATTGAAAAAGCTTTTGCCAACGCAACATGCGGCGACACAGTCGGGCAGACGCCGCAGTCGCCTGATAATAATTCTAAAAATATAACCGCAGTCGGTTTTATTTCTTCGGCTATTTCAAAATACTTAAAAAATAAAATTGGAATAGATATCGGCGAAAGCGTGACAGTAGGACTTGAAGCAAGATTATTAAACGGATTAAAAGCTAAAAGACATGCCCTGAAAGGCGAGGCTCTTTCAAAATCGGACGCCGATTATATTTTGAAATGTTTGCTTTACGGAGATGTTTATTTTCAAAAGAATAACGGCTATTTAATTTATTTGTATAAAGTGTCGGAAGATAGATATTTGCAAATGTCTATAAAACCTTTTGGCAAAGTGTCTAAAAGAGCAACTATTTTGAATATTCCACAAGTTAGAAATATTCAGTTTTTGAATGACAATCAAGTAAAAAGTAAATATATTAAAAATAAATTATTGGAGGTAATAAAATGACTAATGAGATATTAGATAGTAATTGCGAGTGGATATGTCCTTATAATTATGATTGTAAAAATTGCAAAAAATGAAAGATAGGAATTTAAACCGCCTGTCCATAATAATTACTCATTATGGCGTTATGCCTCAAAGCTTAAATCCTATCTACTTAAAGTATAATAAATTAATCGGCAAAAGTCAAGTCTTGAAATTCCCAAGAATATATTTTTTATTTTATAAAATATTAATAGCCACTCTAACCAAACCTACTATTTCCAATCTCTCGTCATTGATTGCAACTTCAAAAGTTTCGTAAAGTTTATTATCGCAAGCCATTATATAACTTTCCGTATTTTTTAGAGATATTCTCTTTACCGAATAGACGCCGTTTATTTTCACCGCATAAATTCCAGAACCCACAAATCCAAAATCATTACATAATATTATGGCGTTCTTGCTTATAGTCGGCTCCATATCGTCAGAGGTTATCGCTATCGCTGTAAGTTTTTCTCTGTATATATTAAAAACTTCGGGTATCAAAATCGCTGTTTCTTTTTCTCTTGCTGCTATATTTTCTATTTTTATTAAGTCAACTTCTTTCGGCGAGTTTTCGTCTGTCGAATCTTCGGCAACATGCCCACAGTCGTGCAATAAATAGACGAAAAGCAAAAGATTAGTAAATATAATTCTATGAATTGGGAAAAAATAAAATGACAAAGTTCGCAGCGCTGTCAATTTTGAAATAAAAAAAGGTTGGATATTGTATGGCACTAACACATACCGATTACTCAATATGCAGTTGAAAACTCCAAATACATATCCAACCTATTTATAGTATAGTCAATAAAATATTAAAAGTCAAGAGCAAAAGAGGAAAAAATATGTGGGAAAATATGCTTGATAGAATTTACCATACCCAAATGGAAAAGACACAGGAAACGGTAAGTAGACGACTCGATAAAATAAACGAAGTAAGCGGATTAAATTATGAGTCGAATGTAGCGAACTGGATATTGATTGATTTCTTAATTCTCGATATTGAACACAAAAGGACATCATTATCGTTTGACGATTTAACGAAAGAAAACCCAAAAGCTTTGGCATATCAAATAAAAAATGCATTAAAATTATTATGCAAAAAACAGATTTTAATTAAACCTATCAAGGACGCAAATTATTATTCTTTGAATAACGAATATATGATAAAAATAAGATTTGGGATATTTAAGGAGAATTAAATATGTGGTGGAGGGCGAAAGATTATAATTTAATTATTAAAAACGAAAAAAAAGGTATATTGAATACTTTTCAAAAAAAGAGGTAAAAGGAGAGATTAAAATATGTTTAGAAGAAAAAGCAAAAATGAATTCGTAAAAATAGTCAAGAAAGGCATAACGGTAGCCGTGATATTAAAAGACAATTTGGTATGCTATTTCATTAACGACTATAACAAGAAAAAGAAAGTTAAGATTAGATTATTAACGCATGACTTCATCGATATTGGAGTAGATAGTTATGACGGGGGAGTGGAAATCATAAATGATATAGAAAGGCAAACGGAAATATAATCAAATGAAAATTAAATTATTAGATTTAGAGAATATGTATTAGGGCAAATTAAACGGCGATTTTATGGCTAATTTTGGTGGATTTTTCGGGTATTTTTGAGCTATTTTTCGGTATTTTCCTATATTTTCCATGTATTCGCTGGGATTTTATAATCTATTAGTCGGGATTAATATTCAATGACAAAAGTAGTTTTAATTCGTCATGGAGAAAGCGTTTGGAATAAGGAAAATCTTTTTACGGGTTGGGCTGATGTTACTTTATCCGAAAAAGGAATTGAAGAAGCTAAAAATGGCGGTAAAGAATTAAAAAAAGCGGGATTTACTTTCGATAAAGCCTACACTTCCACTCTTACAAGAGCGATAAAAACTTTAAATTTAGTTTTGGAAGAGATGGGACTTTTATGGATACCCGTTGAAAAAGCTTGGCAGTTAAATGAAAGGCATTACGGAGCTTTGCAAGGATTAAACAAATCTCAAACGGCTGAAAAATACGGAGAAGAGCAGGTTAAAGTTTGGCGAAGAAGTTATGACACTCCGCCTCCAGCTTTGGAAAAAACTGACGAAAGATTTCCAGGACATGACGCGAGATATAAAAGTTTAACCGAAAAAGAACTTCCATTAACAGAATGTTTGAAAGATACGGTTGCAAGAGTAGTGCCTTATTGGGAAAATATTATTCTACCCGATATTAAAGCGGGGAAAAAAATAATAATAGCGGCGCATGGCAATAGTTTAAGAGCTTTGGTTAAATATCTTGATAATATTTCAGATGCAGATATTACAGAATTAAATATACCAACGGGAATGCCTTTAGTTTATGAGCTTGACGATAATTTTAAGGCGATTAATAAACAATATTTAGGCGACCCTGAAGCGGTCAAAAAAGCTATGGAAGCTGTGGCAAATCAAGGAAAAAAGAAATAAATAAAATTAAATTAAAATATTTTTTAATAAAGGAGTTTTTAACATGAGTTTATATGTTTTAGTTAATATAATAATATTTTTAGTATTAATGGCTATTCTTTATGTAATGCAAAAGAAACATATTGATTTTACATTTAGAGTATTAGGCGCGTTAATTATGGGTTTAGCTTTAGGTTTTTTATTAAGAACCTTATATGCATCAAATATAGAAATAATTAATAAAACTATAATTTGGTATAATATCGTAGGCAACGGATATGTTAGGCTTTTGCAAATGTTGGTAATGCCTCTTATATTTGTTTCTATAACTATGGCTTTGATTAATATAAAAGGCGGAAGCAATTTGAAAAAAATGACTTTCAGCATTATAGCGGTATTAATGATAACAACCGCAATATCCGCTTTGGTTGGAATTTTAGTTTCAAAAGGTTTTGGATTAGACGCTTCAAAATTACAATCTTTAGTTGGCGATATTTCTCAAGGAGCTTCAAATTATGAAGGCAGACTTGAAAGTTTTAATTCAAAACCCATTCCTCAACAATTATTAGAGATTATTCCTACAAATCCGTTTTCGTCTTTAGCGGGATTTGGAGGCTCGCCAACTTTATCGGTAGTATTCTTTTCCGCTTTAATCGGAGTTTCGGCTTTAGGATTAAAAAATAAAAAACCTGAAATTTTCGATTTCTTTTTTAAGATAATGCAAACTTTACATGATATTATAATGAAAATAGTTTCTTTCGTTATGAGATTAACTCCTTTCGGCGTATTGGCTCTTATGACAAAATTTATGGCTTCAAGCGATTTAAATGCTTTCGCTCAATTAGGGCAGTTTTTAATCGCTTCTTATGTCGCTATAATGATTATGCTTTTAATTCATACAATTATACTTATGATATTTGGATATAATCCTTTTAAATACTATTCAAAAGCTTTTGCAGTTCTTACTTTTGCTTTTTCTTCAAGAACGAGCGCGGGAACTTTGCCTTTAACTACTTCTACTTTAACAAATGGAATGGGAATTTCCGAAGGAGTATCAAATTTATCGGCTTCGCTAGCGGTTACAATAGGACAAAACGGATGCGCGGGAATTTATCCCGCTATGGTTGTCGCTATGATAGCGCCTACTTTGGGAATAAATATTTTTGAACCTTATTTTTTAATAAAGGTTATAATAATAATAGCTATCGGAAGTTTTGGAATAGCGGGAGTCGGCGGAGGAGCTACAAACGCCGCTTTAATTACGCTTTCCGCTTTGAATTTTCCCGTAGGTTTGGTTGCCGTTCTTTTGGGAATAGAGCCTATTATAGATATGGGAAGAACTATGCTTAATGTTAATGACGGCATGATAACCGCGGCGGTTACGGGAAAGATTTGTAAAGAAGTAGATATGGATAAATTTAACGCTAAATATACATCCTATTCTGAAAATATATGAATTATTAAAAGCTATTTTTTAGGCAGGGATTAAATCCTTGCCTTTTTTATTCGCCTATAATTTTTATCAAAACTCTTTTATTTCTTTTTCCGTCATATTCTCCGTAAAAAATCTGCTCCCAAGTTCCAAAATCAAGTTTGCCATTTGTAATTGCAACGACTACTTCGCGTCCCATAATTTGTCTTTTCATGTGAGCGTCAGCGTTATCTTCGTATCCGTTATGTTTATATTGGCTATGCGGTTTTTCGGGAGCTAATTTTTCAAGCCAAATTTCAAAATCGCTATGAAGTCCGCTTTCATCATCGTTAATAAATACGCTTGCAGTTATATTCATTGCATTGCATAAAATTAATCCTTCCTTAATTCCGCTTTCTTCCAAACATTTTTGAACTTCGGGAGTTATGTTTAAATATCCTCTTCTTTTCGGATAATTAATATCCAATACTTTTCTGTAAGATTTCATTTATTTCCTCCAAATAAAATAATTCTTAAATTATACAAAACAAATAAAAATTGTCAAAAAAATTATTTGCATTATAATTAAAAATATGATAATAAGCGCAAGCAGAAGAACCGATATACCATCGACTCATTGCGAATGGTTTTTAGAAAAATTAAAAGATAAATATGTTTTAGTTCAAAATCCTTTTAATAAAAATAAATTCTATAAAGTAGATTTGAGTAAAGAAAATGTAGATATAATAGTTTTTTGGAGCAAAAATCCGAATATAGATTTTTTAGAAGAAGTTAGAAATATGGGATATAAATTTT
>OKWR01001815.1_pt1 | contig 13046 bp, 11 predicted proteins | sample 1607101 | NCBI WGS metagenome assembly OKWR01 (sample SAMN04414076, study PRJEB24778) | human gut metagenome | material: faecal | host: Homo sapiens
CGCCGTGGGCTCCGCGGCCTCCGTAGGTGTCCACGATTATCTTGCGGCCGGTGAGGCCGGTGTCGCCATGGGGGCCTCCGATCACGAATTTGCCGGTGGGGTTGACGTATACCTTCATCTCGGGAGAGAACAGTTTCTGAGTCTTCTCAGGCAGCGAAGCCACGACTCGGGGGATGAGCACCTCTCTCACGTCTTTTTCTATGGTGGCGAGCATGAGGCGGTCGGCTTCCTGCTGCGCTTCGGGAGAATTGTCGCGGGGTTCGATGAATTCATCATGCTGAGTGGAGACCACTATGGTGTCGATGCGCAGCGGAGTGCCGCCGTCGGCATATTCCACTGTCACCTGGCTCTTGGAGTCGGGACGCAGATAGGTGACGGGGCGTCCCTTGCGGTTGTAGGTCATGGCCGAACATGTGCGGCGTATGGAAGCGAGCTCGCGCAGCAGGCGGTGGGAGATGTCGAGGGTGAGGGGGATGTAATCTTCGGTCTCATCGGTGGCGTAGCCGAACATCATGCCCTGGTCGCCGGCGCCCTGGTCTTCGGCAGTCTCGCGCACTACACCGCGGTTTATGTCGGCGCTCTGTTCGTGCACGGCGCAGAAGATGCCGCAGGAGTCGCCGTCGAAGCGATAGGCTCCGCGGTTGTAGCCTATGTCGTTGATCACTTCGCGCACTACTTCGGGAATGTCCACATAGGCCTGGCTGCGCACTTCGCCTGCCACTACCACTTGTCCGGTGGTGCAGAGGGTCTCGATGGCGACTTTGCTCTGAGAGTCGCGGGCGAGAAAATTATCGAGGAGGGCGTCGGAAATCTGGTCGGCTACTTTATCGGGATGCCCTTCGGATACAGATTCGGATGTAAACAGGTAAGACATAATGAGTTAAGATTTTTTTTACGGCTTATATGGCAGACAAAAAAACAGGAAACAAGCCTTGCCATTATCCCAAGGAATGCTTCCGTGCGTCTCTGCGTGCGGTGAGATTCCGCTCGCTATGGAGGTGCAGTTTTAGCATTTTTTAGGGTGGTTGCAAGCAGCCAAATTTGTCCACCGTTCTGATTGTGGGCGCAAAGGTAGATATTTTTTTCGTAACGCGCAAGCGTATCACGGATTTTTTGTATTTTTGCAGAAGAGATAAAAAGTGAATATAATATGAATATAGCTGCAGGGATTCTGAGAAAAGAAAGAGTTTTATCTTTTATATGGCAGCACATGTTATTGCTGCTTTCGCTTGACCTCATGACGGCCGGCGTGGCTCTGTGCGTGAAATCGTGCCTGGGCAGCAGCGTGATTTCATCGTTGCCGCTGGTGTGCTCTCTTGCAGGCGAGGCGTCTCTCGCCCCGGCGCTCACCATAGGCGACTACACTATCATAATGAATTTCGTGTTGGTCTTCTGTCAGATCCTGGTGCTCAGGCGGCGCTTCGAGCCGGTTCAGTTGTTTCAGCTCGTGATCGGCTTCTTCTTCGGATGGCTCATCGACCTGAATATGGCGCTGTTCTCTTCGCTGGATTGCGACACGCTTTATTCGCAGGTCGCCGCGCAGTTCATAGGGTGCACGGTGATGGGAGTGGGCATAGCGTTTGAGGTGAGATGCGGGTCTGTTACAATGCCGGGCGAAGGTATCTCCATAGCTCTGAGCAAGGTCACAGGGCAGCCCTTTGCCAAGGTCAAGATATGTGTCGACACTTTGCTCGTGTTGCTTGCCATAGTAGCGTGCTACCACTTCTTCGGTGTATGGGTGTGGAGTGTGATAGGCCCGGGCACACTCTTTGCCATGATTTACGTAGGGCTGATAGTGAAATTTGTAGCGCGTCGCATAGGATGGTTTGATTCCGTGCTGGCATATGTGCCGGGATTCCGCCGCTACATCTTCGGCCTGGCCAGAATGCTTCCGCGCCGCAACAGGTAAGTGCATACGTTCCCAAGCTGAATGGGAATTTTCTTCATGCAATATCTTCCCGGACTGTCTCGTGCTAAAAATTGCTAAATAATTGGAGACCGGCGGTGAAATGCGTAACTTTGCGCCGGACAATCAAATACTATGGCAAATAAGCGTATTGACTACATTGACTGGCTCAAAGGCCTGTCTATAATCTGTGTCGTGTGGTTTCACTCGCCGCACCCCGAGTGGCTCAACTTCTCCTTCCGCATGCCGCTCTTCTTCCTTCTTTCAGGAATTTTCTTCAAGATAGTGCCTTTCCGCACATATGCCGCCCGCAAGACCAATCAGCTTCTTGTGCCCTTCTTCGTGTTCTATGTCATTTATTACTTCTACATGATGCTGGAATACAGAATAAGCCCCACGCATGAGGGTGTGGATTTTGATCCTTATATATTTTTCGACCTCTTTGCTCCCCACGATGGCAAGACGGGTTTCTTTGTGAACACTCCCCTATGGTTCATTGCGGCTCTGATCAACCTTCAGATCATGCTCCATGTGCTTGTGAGGAGTCTGCGCAGGCGCTGGATGGTGATGGTGGCTGCTGTCTCCCTGAGTCTGGCCGGATACTACTGGATGCTACCTCATGAGTCCTACTTCATGTTTGGCCGCTCACTGCAATATCTCGGTTACTATACATTCGGCCACCTCTATGGCAAGTCTCTGCTTCAGGTTGTGGAAAAGAGTGGCCGCCACAGGTCGATGCTCACAGCCGCGAGCGTTGCAGTCATGGCTGCTACATTCATCATCGCTACCGGTAAAGATCATCCATGGCAATTTCCTGCGTCCTATCTCTTCAATATAGCGCTTGTCATGTCTCTTATAGTACTTTTCCGCTATGTGAGCCGAGTGCGGGCCTTACGCTTTTTTCATTTCTACGGCCGTAATTCCTATGTAGTGCTCGGCATGCACTACATGGTGGTGCAGATGTTTTATGTGGCCTTTGCCATGACCGACACTCCGTTCACATTCATATCCGGCATATGCGTCATGGCAGGCACATTGCTGCTTATGGCTCCGATGATACACTTCGGCAACCGCTATTGTCCGAAGCTCATAGGGCGGGAAGAAGCGATAAATTTCAGCACATTGCGGCGCAGGCTGAGCCTCAGATAATAATCTGTCGTGAGTACATGGAAACATAGAATCGACTGCCGGGGGAGGAATGTCGCCGCGGCAGTCGATTCTATGTTTAGGGTGTCGTTATAGATCGTCGGTCTTTCAGAGCAGTGAGAGGGAATAGCGGGCAAACTCCATGTCCTGCTTGGCGCGCGCGAGCATCGAGGGATCGAGGCGTGCGGCCTGACGCAGGTTGGAGAGAACCATGCTCTCGTTGCCGGTGCGTGCTCCGAGCACGGCAGTGAGATAATAAGTAGTGGCGTCGGGAGTGGGGATAGCAGCCAGGATGTCGCGGGCAGCGGCGTAATCCTTGTTGAGGATGCGTGCCAGAGCGGCATTGTTGCTCTTCACATCGCCGAACGAGCTGATGGCCTGAGGCACATTGCCCTGCTGGAGGTAGTATACACCCATGGCCTCGCCTGCCTCAGGCACGCCTGCGGCGGCTCCGAGACTCTGATAGGCATTGCTGTACTGGCCGCGCAGCATCTGCACAAGACCCTTGTTCATTTCCGGCTCGCGGGACTGGGGGTTGAGGCGGAGAGCCTTCTCGAAATTGGAATATGCAGCGTCATAATCGCCGGCCACATACTGAGTGAGACCGAGATTATTGAAAGTGCGGTAGTCCTGAGGGAACAGCTCGGCAGCTTTCTTGTATACTTCCATCTTCTTGTTGTTGTCGGAAGTGAGAGTGGCCACATAGAGTATCTCATCGGCCGTAAGGGCAGAGGGATTGGAGGCATAGAGATCCATGAGCTGCTTGTCGCTCTTTCCAATCACGTTGATTGAAGCCTGCACGCGGGAGTAACGCAGCTGGGGGAGAATCTGGTCGGCCAGCTCGTCGAACACGCCTGAAAGATTGCGTATCTCCTTCTCTCTCAGCTCGGGATCATTCTGCATCGAAAGCACGTCGAGAATGAGATGCTTGTCCTGAATGTTGCTCTGCTCCACAAGTTTGCGGAAACCCTCCCAGTCCTCGGGAGTGAACTGCGATGTAAGCTCGCCGAATTCGGTGATCTTATCCTTCTTGAGCTGACCGAGCACAGTGGCGTTGGTGGTCTGCTCTCGACGCTCAGCAAGGGCCTTGTTGAAATCATAGGCACCCTCGGGAGAAGCATATGAACTTACGGTTATACCCTCTATGACACGGGTAGAGTCGGCAGCAGCCTGCTGCAAACGGCGTCCGAGATCCACATAACCTTCCTTGGAAAGCTCCGAGCCGCGCACATTAGCCTGATTGATAAGGAAATGGATGTCGGCGGCATATTTCTCGTTGATTATACGCTGGAAACCGTCGCGGGCAGTGGCCGGAGTCACAGTAGCCGCACTTGCAAGAGTAGCGGTGGCCACTACGCCATCGCCTACCTTTACACGGGGTAAGGCATACTTCTTGCCATTCTGATCCACGGCAAAGTCAAGATACAGGGCGCTCTGAGCCATCTCAGGAGTATACACCACGTTGAAGGGAATCATGACAGAACCGCCATTCTGATAATTCACCACAGCGCCGTTGGCACGCACATTCTCACCCTGAATCAGATAAGGAGCCGAAGCGGTCTCGCCGGCTTCATATACCAGCACGGGAGTGACCTGCACCTGGGCATTCTTCAGCATGAACTTTGCGGGGATGCTGGCCGAGACTACAGCCGGCACATTCAGCCCCTGCACCTCGAGAGGCTCCGGATTAAGAGAAAAATAATCGCTTTTGAACTGGCCGAGCTTCTTAGAGCAGCTCGTGCCGCCTGCAAGCACCAGCACACTCAGTGCTGTGAGCATAAACTTGTTTGACATAGGATATAATAGATTGTTTGGATAAATCAACATAAGGCAGGCCGAACAGCCACACCGATATTATTTGCCAAAATTAGTAAAAAAGACCGAAATAACACCAATCATAGGCTAAAAAAGCAGTGTAGGCATGCGGGGACGCATGCCTACGGACATAAAAGACAATGATAGGGGCCCTTTGAATGCACTGATAATGAAGAAGAAATAAAAAAAATAAAAAAAAATTTGGTAGAATAAGAAAAAGGTTGTAACTTTGCACTCGCAAACAGGAAACAACGCCTGTCAGCAAGACTCCGTAGCTCAGTTGGTAGAGCAAATGACTCTTAATCATTGGGTCGAGAGTTCGAGCCTCTCCGGGGTCACAAGCCAAAGCGGCTAAATGTTGAAAAACGCTGAAATCACTTGATTTTCAGTGTTTTTCTTTTTTGCCCAAATCGAGGAACACTGAAAAATATTACGGTCGGCTGTGAGTGATGTGTGAGTGGTCACAATTGTGAGCGATTTCACTCACAGTTGATAATTCTCGACTGTGAGCTGGCTGAAACACACTATGTTACCATCACATACCAGTTCACAAAGTGGGGTTTTCAGCGTGGGAACGAACCTTTGACCCGGTTTGGGTCGCAATTCCAGAGTTTTCTAAACACACTTTAACTCTTGAAAGATTAATTAACACGGTTTCAGGCGCAAATACATCCCTCAACATTGATTTCTGCGTATTTCAGCATTATTTGCCGTGAGTGACAATTCACAGCAGAGTGCGGTGATATGACAGGATCATAACCAGCGCACATACACATACTTCAACGGACTTCATCGTTTTGATGTGTCGAAAAAAATGATTATATTTATATAACCATTAAACCACAAACGTATGACATCCGATTCTTATTTCACTCTTGGCTTCTATGTGCGGAAGCCACAGACCGGACGGGCAGAATATCCAATCTTTGCCCGCATATCGGTGGCCGGACAAGCTACCGAGTTCAAAATCGGTCGCACCGTTGACCCGGAAAATTGGGATGCCAAAAAGCATCTATGCCGTGGTCGCTCTCGCCGTGACCTTGAACTGAACAAGTACCTTGAACTGGTACGTTCCAAACTTTGTGATATACACAATATGCTCATCCGAGAAAACAAGCCTGTCAACCCGGCTATTCTGAAGTCGCTGTTCCTCGGTAACGGAGAGAAGCCAAAGATGATGATAGAAGTGTTCCGTAATGCAAACGAGATACGCAAAGAGGAGTATGAACGTGGCGATATTGTGAAAGCCACTTATCAACGTTGGAGTCGTTGTGCCGACTATATGGAGGAATTCTTCAAAACAAGTCTCAACACTCCTGACATTCCTATTAAGGACGTGACTTCTGGCATACTCGACGACTTCCAGCATTTCCTGCGCATGAAGAAGGCGTGCGCCAACAACGCGGCAGTACGCTATCTGCGATGTGTAAAGAATGTGATGCAGTATGCACTGGCACACAAATGGATTGAGCATGACCCTTTCATCGGCAAGAAGTACCAGCGTACATACAACGAGCGTCAGTTTCTTACCGAGACAGAACTGAAATCAGTCATGGCTCTTGACCTGAAGGAAATACCCCGACTTGAAATAGTACGTGACACATTCGTGTTCTGCTGTTTCACAGGACTGGCCTTCTGCGACATGAAGACTCTGTTGCGTTCCGACATACAGGATGATGACAAGGGTCACACATGGATACGCAAAGCACGAGCCAAAACCGGAGAAATGTGCATAATCCCCATGCTGGCTATACCCAGTCAGCTTATAGAGAAGTATGCCAATCATCCAACGGTAAAGGAAACGGGCGTGGTTCTTCCCGTAATTACCAATCAGAAGATGAACGCCTATCTCAAAGAGATTGCAGACTTGGCAAAAATAAAAAAGAATCTGACTACCCATGTTGCGCGCCACACTTTCGCATCCATGTCGTTGTGCAACAACGTGTCTATCGAGGTGATTTCAAAAATGCTTGGTCATTCCGACATAAAGACAACGCAGATTTATGCGAAAATGCAGGATCAGGCGGTCTATGATGGTATGGCTACCATGCGCAGCAAGTTCGGAGATTTACACGTCGTATAAACCATGTCGAAACAATAAAAAATGAAATGCGGTCATCGGTATCACCCGGTGGCCGCATTTCATTTAATCGAATTTAGGACGGTAAGAGGCTCTCAGAAATTCGTCAACATCATCTTCCGAATATAGTATTTTGCCGTCAAGACGATAATAGGAAATCAATCCTCTGTCACGATAATCCTGCAAGGCTCTTTTTGTAATATCCAGTTTATGCGCAAGTTTAGTATCTGTGAGAAATCTTTTGCCACATAGAGCAGGCTTATATTCCTCTTTAAGATGCTCCGCAATTTCGAGCATTGAGAGTGTCATATCATAGAAACTTTTAACACACTCGTCAGATTGACTGATAACTTTACCCATCGGCTTTTCTGTCAATATGGGTAAGGAGTGAAAAAACATCTCCGGCATCAAAGCGTAATGTCTTACCGCATTTGATAAAGCCGATTCTTCCTCCTTTTTTCAGTGAGCGGACTTTTGTGTCTGATACATTAAGTATATCACACACTTGTTCCATTGTCAACCAATCTCCTATGCCTTTACTCCGGAGCGATTCATAGAGCTTTATATAGAGTTTATGGAGATAGGCTACTCTGTCAAGCATATCCTTGAAAATCTCCTCCTCTATCTGAATCAATGCCATAAGTCAAAATGGAGTTTAGTGGTTAAATGGATAGGAGTTAAAAAAGGCAGCGGGTATCCCTCCCGCTGCCTCACCACTAAATCCACAATCAAAATAAATTATGACTGCGATTCAGTGGCAAAGTTAGCGATTTCTATCCGATTTTCAGCTATGTAGTGCCGATTATTTTGGATGGAAATGCCGGAGACAGCGTATTATTCCCCGCAATCGGGGTCAAGTTCGCCGATCAGGTCAAGAAGCGCGCTGGAGAAGCCTTCGATTACACTGCGTCCGGTTTGGTCGCCTCCGTAGAGGTCGTTTGCCTCGAACTGCCATGTCAGTATCACCTCGGCAATCTCGTGTCCGAAAAACTCATCGAATATTGCCTGCCCTTCGGGGGTGAGGTATATCTCGTCGCCGTCAAGCATGGCGAGTCCCTTGTTCACAAGGCTGCCCGTTGCGCTGGCGTAGTCGTTTGTCTCCTTCGTGTACGGCACACCGGTGTGCATGAACTCATCGACACAGCCGGCCACTGTCGTAAGATTGCAGATGACATCGGAAAACGCTCTTGACTCCACAGGGCGGTCGAAGGGATACACCCCTGCATCGGCAATCTCGACCTGCGTCTGGAAAGTGCCTGTCTCGGTCACGTCATAGGCGTCGCCGGTTATCTCCCAGCGGCGGCTGAAACGGTTGTCGCCGACGGTGAACTCCAGTGTGGCATACTTGCGGACGGGGTTCTGCTCCATTACTGCCCTCATACGGTTGAGGATAAGGCGGTAGAGTTGCAGCTCGCTCGCGGTCAGCACCTCGTCGGCGGCGCGCAGGGTTATTATGGCGTGGCTGTCGATTGTCGCCCCGTTGTCTCCCCACCGGTAGCCTCCGGCATCGGGGAACACCGTCATGATGTGGCCCCGCAGTTTTTCGGGAAGGTGCGGGCAGTCGGTCAGAGGCGATGATATAAGCCCCCTGTCATAAAGTTTCTGCGCCACTTTCAGGGTCTTGCCGGGCATGAAGCCGAGATTGTTGAAGGCGTCCATCTGGAGTGTCAGGAGTGTGTGGAAACGCAGGTTGAACCTGTCGGTCTCCTCTATGGTCAGGGTGGCGGGTACGGTTTCGCCTGTGGGTACGGATTCGAGCGCGGTTCCGGCATCAGCCTCATCGTCCCATGACTCCGCGGACTCGAACATCGTGCCGCTGTTTGCGTTGACGAGGATTGAATATGCGGGATGCGCCGACAGTTGCACATAGTCTATATGGTCGGAGAGTTCTCCGAGATATAAGAGCGCGACAGCCTCCTGACGGGTAAGGTTGCAGGCGGGAAGCCCCATGTGCAGCAAGGTCTGGTTGATATTGTAGCCGAACAGCATATCCATACCTTTTGACACGAGTCCGGTCTGGGCGAGGCGGTGGAGGTGACGGCCCGACTCACGGAAATGGAATGCCCCGCGGATTGCGCCGTAGCTGAGCCGGGTCATCCACATACGGCTTCGGGGACAGCCCACACGGAAGTGGCGGCAGATGTTGAAGAAGCGTGCCTGTGCGTCGGCTCCTCCGTCGGAGGCGAACACCACTTCGGATGCCTCGCGGAACAGTGGCTTCAGTTCGCGTTCCAGTCCCTTGTCGGTGACGGACATCCTGAACTTCTCCGGGATGAACGGACTCTTTCCGTCTGCCATCTCGCCGAGGGGCGTGTGGCGGATGAAACGGGGCGGCACTGCGGCAACTGTCAATGTTCCGGAGGTGTAGATGCCCTCGCTTGTCTCGTTGTTTGCGCCAAGTGCTATGGCGACAGTCTTGGTGGCGAGAATGCTCTCGCAGATAATAAGGATCATAATTTAATGTGGGTTTAGGGTGAATTTATTGAAGGCACGGGGATCGGGTCGCCCTTATCCCCGTGCCTTGGGGATAACTTGTCTGGGTGATACGGTTGCCGGACGGGATATTTACGGACGTGACGTGGATTCAGTGGTCGGGATTACAGTCATAACCCGGCAATCATATCGGTTGAATCACAGTGTCTGTTGATTGTGGACGGATGGTGAGAGGCTTTCAGGGTCTGGGACCTTTGGGTTTCTGCTGCCTTTGCTGGTTTTCGTCCTTTGGTGCGGTCTGTCCGCGCTGGAGAGGCTCTTTCACGTTCTTGGTAGCCTCGTTTGTGGCACCGTCATTGTTGACAGCCATCTGGGTCTTGCTTTCCTCGGCGATGCCCACCACCTTGTCGCGGTCAGGATATACGCGGGTGGTGATCGGCGCACGTTTTTCAGGGTCATACTGGAAATAGACGGTGCAGTTGTTGCCGAACAGGTCTTTGGCTTCGCCCACGAGGACTTTCTTACCGGCGAGATAGTCGTTCTGCTGCTGTTCGCTCAGCTCTATCTTACACCAGTGGGCAAGGCGTTTGACAGTGCCGTCGGCATTGTGCCAGCGTTCTTCCGGCTTCTGTTGCGTCTGCTGTTGCTGTTGAGGCTTCACGCTCTGCTCCTGTAACTGGCGGTAGAGATCGGAGTTGACGAAAACGACATCACGCTTGGATACGTTGTATTGCAGGTCGGCGACAAATTTCGCGCCGTTGGGCAGTTCGACGCTCTGCGCCCGTATGGTGCCGCCGTTCTTCAGTATGCCGACTGCCTGCATATCGAGTTCTATGTTCGCCACTTTGCGCCTGATATAGATGTTGTCTATCGGCATTGACTCGATTTCATTGGTGAGCCTGTCTATGCTCACGAGGCATCTCTTGATTTCCCCGGTCTTGGGGTCGGCGAGTTCCACCGCCCTGCCGAGGTTGCCGGTCTTGCGCAGTTCGGCCTTGTCCTCGCCTGTGAATGTATAGCCCTTGTATTCCTTGTCGAGCTGCGGCTCGTTGCGGACGAAATGTGGCACAAGTGAGTATGAGCCATCGGGGTTGGTGCGGAAAGATAGTTTCGCCTGAATCGAGAACTTCTCGTCGCCGAATTGTGGCGTCACAGTGAAAAGCTGCGGCGATTTGTGGTTATATACCATCTGGTCGAGTGCGCCTGATTTTTCAAGGTCTTCGCGCGTGATGCCCCATTGCTTCTGTATCTTGTCCCAGTCTATGCTGTCCGCGTTTATGGGGGCATTCCTGACAGGTGCCGCGGGGGTCTGTTCAGGCTGTTGGGGCTGTTGTGCCTGCGCTGATTGTTCAGGCTCCGGGGTCTGCGCCGGTTGTGGCGGCTTGGGTGTATCGACTGCCTGTTGTTCCTGCTGAGCCTGAGGCTCCGGAGCTGTCTGTTGCTCAGGATTTACTGTCCGGGCGGGGACGTCCGTTTCCACCGCGTAGGGTCTGAGCATCTCTGCGTTTTTCTCCGCTTCCTGAATTATGTCTGCCATTGCGGGCGCGACCATTTCATACCTGTCGGCCGGCAGTCTGAAAAAGCTGAACATCGTAGGGTTCTTGGCCTGCCGGAGAAAATTCGACATGAACGCTTCGAGGGGGTTCTGCCCTTTGTTGAACTTGATGAGTTCACTGAGAGGCGTTGACTTTACGTCCGCCATCTTGGGGGTGCCGTCGGGATTCTGCCCTACGACCGCCCCGACTTTCCCGCTTGTGTTGTCGCGGGCCATCAGCACTTCCTGCTGATCGGGAGTCTGGCCCATAATGAATTATGATTTAGTGGTGGTTGTTTTGGCGTTTCCGCCGGAGTTGGTTCTGCACTTCACAGCCCTGTAGTCTGGATGGGACGAACTGATGAAGCACTTTTCGAGAAACTCGTCGAGGTCGCATTGAAGGACGAACTTGATGTTTCCCTCTATGCTCTCATAGACCTTGATTTTTCCTGCGTCGCGGTATCGCCTTATTGTCTTCTCGCTGATGTCAAGCCCGGTTATGATGTCGTCGAGAAGGATTACAGGCTCTCCGTGGAAGGTCAGTCGCGGTCTGTCTCTCGCAGGATAAAGGCAGGGGCTTCTGGCACGCTGCTCTACGAGTGAGACATAGGCTTGCGCGGCGGTCTTGAAATCCGCGTCCTTGTCGGTAGTCTGCGCCATACGCTTATTCGGTGGTGGCGGACGGTGCCGTGGCTTTCGCCTGTCTGTATGAAAAGAAAGGTGCGAGAAGTCTGGCAGCTGCCATGAGGAACATTGATCCGAACAGCCACGCGTTGGCATCCGCGGGCAGTTCATCCATAGGATTGTTGCCGTGTCTGCGGTTGCGGGTCTTGCGGCTACGGTCTGATTTGCCGCTCTTTGATTTGGGCTTTCTGTTGAAGCCTGATGCGTTTGGGGGAGTTGTAATCTCCATGCGGTTATATGTTTTTACGTTAGACTTATCGAGGATTGCGCCTCGTTTACAATTATAACCGAAGGGATTATGAAAATGGTTGTTTAACGATGGTTAATATCGACAATGCGCTGTGATGCTGAATTTTATGTCAGCAAAATATTTTGAAAGTTAAATCTTTATGGTAGAAGAACAATTCTGACAGCCTGCCGATTTATGCCGACTTTATATTATGGTATCAGGTTCAGGTAAGGGCAAAAAAATAGCACGTAATCAGTGCATTTTCTGATGACGGCTTCTGGACCTGCCTTGAAAGAGAAATGGTGATTACGCGCTATGCAGTGAGCATAGCACAGTATCACACAATGTCATCTCTCGATTCAAATTGTCCAGATTTTCATCAGAAACAGTTGTGGGAACTATGTTATCCTATATTGTTGATACGATTGTCTCTACAATCGCAGTCTTTGCTATTTGCGTTGCAAAGTTACGCATTTTTTTTGAGGTTGTCAAGCCTCGATTTCTCCGTCAGGATTGATATGGTGCTTTTTACGTTGCTCAAACAATGCTCTTTCAGATATTCCAAGTAACGTTGCAGCGCCTCGCCATGTGCCGGCTCTTTTGAATGCACGGATAATATTGTCCCGCTCGTACTTGGGATTGCGATGTGTCAAATCCTCCGCTGTTTCGGGGGTTGCATTGTCTAATCTGATGTCATCAGCGGTAATGGTATCCTCTTTCGCATGGAAGGCGGCGAAAAGAACAGTGTCTTTCAGCTCTCGTACGTTACCCGGCCACGGGTGCAGTTTCAACGCCTTTATCGCAGACGCGTCAAGATGCAGTTTCGGTCGCTGTTTCTTCTGTGCGTATCTCTGGAGAAGATAGTCTGCAATATCTGCTATATCCTCAGTGGATTCACGAAGAGACGGTACAGAAATACTCCTCTGGCGGAGCATGTAGAAAAGATTATCGCGGAAGCTACCGTCCGCTACCATCTTCAACAGATTTCCGTTTGCAGTGCTGATGATTCTCACATCGGGGTGTTCCTGTTCAAGAATGTGCAACAGCACTGATTGGGTCTCAAATGTCAGCAACTGGATATTCTTGATTATCAGCGTGCCGCCTTTCACTTCATGAAAATAGCCCTCGATGCGGTTATAGATTTCGCTGCGGTCTGACTCCGGATCATGCTTGCCGACAAGCGGCGCGCTTCCGGCTTCAAGAACTTTCAACGGCTTCT
>OKWR01001818.1_pt1 | contig 13038 bp, 7 predicted proteins | sample 1607101 | NCBI WGS metagenome assembly OKWR01 (sample SAMN04414076, study PRJEB24778) | human gut metagenome | material: faecal | host: Homo sapiens
AGCCGCTTGGCCAGCATGGATTTGCCCGCTCCGGGGGAGCCAATCAGCAAAAGATTATGTCCACCTGCCGCGGCGATCTCCAGTGCCCGCTTTACATGCTCCTGTCCCATCACGTCCTGCAAGTCCGGCAGGCCGGTTTCCTCCGGCTCCGGTACCCAGACCGGGGCGGGGGAGAGAGGGGCCTCGTTTTTCAGATGGGCCACCAGTGCGCCCACGTCCGGAACGCCGTAGACGGTCAATCCCTCCGCCAGCGTTGCTTCGGCAGCGTTGTCCGCCGGGACATACAGCGTCCGGATACCTGCCTCCCGGGCGGCCAGCGCCATGGGCAATACACCGCTGACGCCCCGCAGAGCACCGGTGAGACTCAGTTCACCGATGAAAGCAGCGTCCTTGGGCGGAGCGGGCAGATTGCCGTCTGCCGCCAGCAGCCCTACGAAAATAGGCAGATCGTAGACCGTGCCCGCTTTTTTCGTACCGGCGGGGGCCAGATTGACGGTGATGCGGCTGACGGGAAATTTTGCTCCGCAGTTTTTCACCGCCGCCCGGACCCGTTCCCGGGCCTCCCGAACGGCGGCGTCCGGAAGCCCCACGATGTCGAAGGCGGGCAGACCGCCGGAGAGAAAACACTCGGCTGTGACCTCATAGCCGGCAATACCGTTGAGGCCCAGAGAACGCACAGTGGTGACCATAGCGGCGCCTCCTGAAAAAAGTTAAAATTTTGTTTACATTTTTCTGATTAAAGAAATTGTACCACACTACGTGATTTTTGGGAACCCAAAGGGCGGCAAAGTTAAAAAATAAACATATTTTTCTAAAAAAGAACAAGAAAACCGATTAAGTTTCAAAATTCGAGCTTTTCTGTTTACAAATTGTAGAGGAAGTGCTACAATTACGGCGAATGGTGTTTGAGAAGAGAGAGCCCAAATGCCAAAAACCGGTGAGAGCCGTTCTGCAGACGGTATCCACCGACAGGAGGTAAGAGTTTATGGTAAGAAAATTCAAGTCCATGGACGGTAACAACGCGGCTGCGTATGTCAGCTACGCCTTTACCGAAGTGGCGGGTATCTACCCCATCACCCCGTCTTCTCCCATGGCAGACTATGTGGACCAGTGGGCAGCCAACGGTCAGAAGAACATCTTCGGCACCACCGTCAAGGTGTGCGAGATGCAGTCTGAGGCCGGCGCTTCCGGTACCGTCCACGGTTCTCTGGCAGCCGGCGCGCTGACCACCACCTACACGGCCTCTCAGGGCCTGCTGCTGATGATCCCCAATATGTACAAGATCGCCGGCGAGCTGCTGCCCTGCGTGTTCCATGTTTCCGCACGTACCGTCGCCGCTCAGGCTCTGAACATCTTCGGTGATCACTCCGATGTTTACGCCTGCCGTCAGACCGGTTTCGCCATGCTGTGTGAGACCAACGTTCAGGAAGTTATGGATCTCGCGCTCGTGGCCCATCTGGCCGCCATCGAGGGCCGCGTTCCCTTCATCAACTTCTTCGACGGCTTCCGTACCTCTCACGAGATCCAGAAGATCGCCATCTGGGATTACGACGATCTGAAGGACATGGTCAACATGGATGCCGTCAACGCATTCCGTGCTCACTCCCTGAATCCCGAGCGCCCCGCAATGCGCGGCTCTCACGAGAACGACGATATCTTCTTCCAGCACCGTGAGGCTTCCAACAAGTACTATCAGGCTCTGCCCGCAGTTGTCGAGAAGTACATGAACAAGGTCAATGAGAAGCTGGGCACCAACTATCAGCTGTTCAACTACTACGGCGCTGCCGATGCTGACCGCGTGATCGTTGCCATGGGCTCCATCAACGACGTGGCTGAGGAAGTCATTGACTACCTGAACGCCCACGGCGAGAAGGTCGGCCTGGTCAAGGTCCGTCTGTTCCGGCCCTTCTGCGCTGAGAAGCTGCTCTCCGCTATCCCCGCAACCGCAAAGAAGATCGCTGTTCTGGACCGCACCAAGGAGCCTGGCTCCCAGGGCGAGCCTCTGTATCAGGATGTCGTTATGGCTCTGGCTCAGGCCGGCCGTCATGATGTCACCGTGATCGGCGGCCGTTATGGTCTGGGTTCCAAGGATACCCATCCCGCTTCCGTCTTCGCCGTGTACGAAGAGCTGGCAAAGGATGCCCCCAAGCACGAGTTCACCATCGGCATCGTTGACGATGTGACCCACCTGTCCCTGGACGAGAAGGTTTCCCCCAACACCGCTGCTGAGGGCACCATCGAGTGCAAGTTCTGGGGTCTGGGCGGCGACGGTACCGTCGGCGCAAACAAGAACTCCATCAAGATCATCGGCGACCACACCGACAAGTACGTACAGGCTTACTTCCAGTACGACTCCAAGAAGACCGGCGGTGTCACCGTTTCTCACCTGCGCTTCGGCGACAAGCCCATCAAGTCCCCTTACTACATCAACAAGGCTGACTTCGTGGCCTGCCACAACCCCTCCTACATCACCAAGGGCTTCAAGATCGTCCAGGACGTCAAGCCCGGCGGCGTGTTCCTGATCAACTGCCAGTGGGATATGGCTGAGCTGGAGCATCACCTGGATGCCTCCGCAAAGCGCTACATTGCCAAGAACAACATCCAGCTGTACACCATCGATGCCATTGACCTGGCCATCAAGGTCGGCATGGGCAAGCGCACCAACACCATCCTGCAGTCTGCCTTCTTCTCCCTGGCCAAGGTTATGCCCGCTGAGGAAGCCATTAAGTACATGAAGGATGCTGCTGAGCACTCCTACGCCAAGAAGGGCATGGACGTTGTCGAGAAGAACTGGAACGCCATTGATGTGGGCGCCAACGCTTACAAGAAGATCGACGTGCCTGCTTCCTGGGCTACCGCTGAGGATGACAAGGTCGATGCCAAGCTGGAAGGCCGTCCCGAGACTGTCAAGGTTGTCAAGAACATCCTGAACCCCATCGGCAAGATGGATGGCTACAGCCTGCCTGTTTCCGCCTTCGCCGATCTGCCCGACGGCCAGTTCCCCCTGGGTGCTTCCGCTTACGAGAAGCGCGGCGTTGCCGTTACCGTTCCTCACTGGGACGAGACCAAGTGCATCCAGTGCAACAACTGTGCTTATGTCTGCCCCCATGCTACCATCCGTCCCTTCGCACTGACTGAGGAAGAGGTCAAGGCCGCTCCCGCCGGTGCCCGCCTGGTGGACGTCAAGGCCGGCAAGGGCAAGGGCGTTTACAAGTACATGATGGCTGTTTCTCCTCTGGACTGCATGGGCTGCGGCGTCTGTGTCGGTGTCTGCCCCACTCAGGCTATCACCATGGTTCCTCAGGAGCAGGAGCTGCCTGAGCAGGAAGTCTGGAACTACATGGTCGACCACGTATCCGAGAAGAAGGATATGCAGGACAACACCGTGAAGGGTTCTCAGTTCCACAAGCCTCTGCTGGAGTTCTCCGGCTCCTGCGCCGGCTGCGCCGAGACAAGCTATGCTCGTCTGGTGACCCAGCTGTTCGGCGACCGGATGTACATCTCCAACGCCACCGGTTGCTCCTCCATCTGGGGCGGTCCTGCTGCTACCGCTCCTTACACTGTCAATGCGGAAGGCCACGGCCCCGCATGGGCAAACTCCCTGTTCGAAGACAACGCCGAGCATGGCCTGGGTATGTACACCGCTCAGTCCGTGATCCGTGAGTCCCTGGCCAACAAGGTCCGCTCCGTCATCGAGAACACCGCTGACGAGGCCCGCAAGGCCGCTTGCCAGGCTTGGCTGGATACCTACAACGATGGCAATGCAAACAAGGAAGCTACCAGGGCTCTGGTTGCCAACCTGGAAGCCAATGTTTGCTGCGACACCGTGAAGGACATCCTGTCCAAGAAGGAATACCTGTCCAAGAAGTCCGTGTGGATCTTCGGCGGCGACGGCTGGGCTTATGATATCGGCTTCGGCGGCGTTGACCATGTGCTGGCTTCCAACAAGGACGTCAATGTCTTCGTCTTTGATACCGAGGTTTACTCCAACACCGGCGGACAGGCCTCCAAGGCTTCCAACATCGGCCAGGTTGCGCAGTTCGCTGCCTCCGGTAAGGAAACCAAGAAGAAGTCCCTGGCTGAGATCGCAATGAGCTACGGCTATGTTTACGTTGCTCAGGTCGCCATGGGCGCCAACCAGGCTCAGACCCTGAAGGCCATCACCGAGGCTGAGGCCTACAACGGTCCTTCTCTGGTCATCGGCTATGCTCCCTGCGAGATGCACTCCATCAAGGGCGGCATGACCAACTGCCAGGCTGAGATGAAGAAGGCTGTCGAGTGCGGATACTGGAACCTGTTCCGCTTCGATCCCTCCAAGGAGACCGGCAAGTTCACTCTGGATTCCAAGGCTCCTAAGGATGGCTATCAGGAGTTCCTGATGAACGAGGCTCGTTACAGCCGTCTGACTCGTGAGTTCCCCGAGCGTGCTAAGGAGCTGTTCCCCAAGAACGAGGCTGCCGCTAAGGAGCGCTACGAGCACCTGCTGAAGCTGGTTGAGATGTACAAGGGCTAATCCCGGGTACAACCCTCCCTTGTAAATGAAATTGCCCGTCCCCGGTTTCCGGGGGCGGGTTTTTCAGAAAGGAAAAGAATATGCTTGGAACTGTCATTGAAATCGATGGCGACTATGCCGTCGTCCGCTATGATGTCACCGGCACAGAGTCTCATGTGGCACTGGCCATTCTGGGCGATGCCGAAATCGGGGACAAGGTTCTCTTTGAGAACTTTTCCTACGAGCTGATTCGCCAATAAGGACGTAAAAAGCCCCTCAGCCGGAAACGGCCGGGGCTTGTCTGCTATATGGGGGTTATTCCTCTACGGTGGGGTCGTAGTTAACGAGAATGTCGTGCTCCGTCAGTGCCGAAACACTGGGAATGGCATTTCCGTAGACATTGACCTGGACCAGATGGAAGCAGTCCGCCAGAGCGTCTACGCTGGTCAGCTTGTTGTAATCCATGTAGACGTAGGAGATATCCGCCATCTTTGCGATGCTGTCAACGGATTCCAGGGCGTTGTAGGAGCCGTCAATCACCTGCATAGCGCTGTCACCGGTGAACTCCGGCAGGGCGGAAACGCTGTTGTAGGAGAAGTCCAGCTTTTGCAGCTTGCTGAGACCGGCGATTGCGCTCAAGTCGGTAATCTGATTGTTGGAGACGGTCAGCGTCGTCAGGTTGGTGCAGCCGGACAGACCAGAAATGTCGGACAGGCTGTTGTAGTCCAGTTGAAGCTCCTCCAGAATGGGCAGGGAGGATGCGGTGCTCACATCGGAGATCTGGTTGTTGGCGGCGTTGAGCTTCGTCAGGCGAATGCTGCCGGACAGCGGCGCAATGCTGTACAGGGCGTTGTAGGATACATCCAGAACCGAGAGGTTGGAAAGAGAACCGACTACCGTCAAATCCGTGACGGCGTTGTGCTGCAAATACAGCTCCGTCAGCTGGCCCATACCGGACAGGGGCTCCAGGTTGCGGACGGTATTGTTGCCGGCGTTCAGAACTTTCAGGGAAGTGGCCTTTTCCAGGCCGGACAGGCTGCTGAGACTGCAATTGGAAATGTTCAGCTCTGTCAGCTGGGGGAGCTCCGCAATGGTGGCCAGACTTTCCGCAGGAAAGCGGCAGCCGGAGAGATTCAGCTTTTTCAGATGGGTCAGGCCCTCGAAATCCTGGAGGTTGCTCATGTTTCTGCCGCTGACCGTCAGGCTTTCCAGATAGGTCAGGTAGCTCAGGTCCTCCAGAGTGGTTGCCTCCGTGGGAACCTCCAGCTCCGTGATCTGCCACAGGTCGTTGGTGTAGAGCACATGGTCCGCGTCGTAGCCGAGGGCGGTGCGGATGGCCTGCTCCATGGAGGTATCCATAAAGAAAGCGGGTTCAATCACGCCGCCGATGGTATAACCAAGGATGGTCACGGGGCTCACAAGCCCGTTTTCCCCAACGCTGATGGCGTAAATCTGGGTTTCACCCAGGGGCAGTTCAATGGGCGCACTGTAGGGTGCATCGGCAATGGAGGGGTAATCTCCGTCTGTTGTATAATAGAGGGTACCTTCCGAGGAGGAGAGGGCCACGCTAATATACTGGCTGTAGTAGCCGGAGGGGTAGTCCGCCTCCGGGGCCGTGGGCCGCATTGCTTCCAATTCCGCCTTGATGGAGGCGTCCGGAATATTTGCCAGCATGGAGACGGCGTCCAGCAGCTTGTCCTGCTCTACGTAGGTTTTGCACAGTGCCGTATAGAGCTCCTTGGTTGCACCGTCCCGGATGGCCTTGGAGAGTGTTACCTCGGCCTTGGTGTAGTTGCCGGAGGCCTTGTACTGATTGGCAAGCTCAATGGCCACGTTTTCATCCTGCCCGGAGAAGCTGTAGGCCATGTTGTAGAACCAGAAGGACAGGCTGGTGTTGCCTTTCAGGTCGTTGTTTCGCGCCTGCTGCAGCAGGATATCCCGGGTGAAAGCCCGGTCGTATACAAACAGATACCAGCCGATGCTGGCAATCACCAGAATTACCAGCAGCAGCGGCACCAGAAAGTGGATCAACTTTTTCATAATAAAAGCTCCAATCTTCGGGATTCTTACAGGCGATTATATAATATTTTTGAAAATCTGTCAAGTATGCTGCTTTTTCCCGGAAAGAATCGCCTTTTTATTGCTTTTTCGCCTGCTTCATGCTCAGGCTGATGCGATGCCGCTTTTCGTCCACGCCGAGCACCACCACATCCACAATGTCGCCCACCTGAACCGCCTCGCTGGGGTGCTTCAGCCGCCGATTGCAGACTTCGGAAATATGCACCAGGCCGTCCTGATGGACACCGATGTCCACAAACACGCCGAAGTCGATGACGTTGCGCACCGTACCCGTGAGAACCATGCCGGGCTTCAGGTCCTTCATTTCCAGAACGTCCTTGCGCAGGATGGGCTTCGGCAGCTCGTCCCGGGGGTCTCTGCCGGGCTTTGCCAGCTCTTTGGCGATGTCCAGCAGGGTCGGCTCGCCGACGCCGCAGCTTTCGGCGGCTTTTTGGGTGCCGTAGTCCTCCAAAAGCTTGGGCAGCTTGGTCCGATCCTCACAGGGGATCAGTTTCAGCAGAGCCTTTGCGGCGGGGTAGGATTCCGGGTGAACGCCGGTGTTGTCCAGAACCTCCTTGCTTTCCGGAATGCGCAGGAAGCCCGCGCACTGTTCGAAGGCCTTCGGCCCCAGCTTGGGCACCTTTTTCAGCTGGCTTCTGGCGGTAAAGGGGCCGTTCTCCTCCCGATAGGCAACGATATTCTTGGCGGTGGCAGCGGTCAGGCCGGACACCTGCTGCAAAAGGCTTCTCGATGCGGTATTGGCGTCCACGCCCACGGCATTGACGCAGTCTTCCACCACGGCACCCAGGGCCTCGTCCAGCTCCTTCTGGGGGCAGTCGTGCTGATACTGCCCCACGCCGATGGCCTTAGGGTCAATTTTGACCAGCTCAGCCAGGGGGTCTTGGAGCCGCCGTGCAATGGAAACTGCGGAGCGCAGATTGACATCGTATTCCGGGAATTCCTCGGCGGCCAGGGGAGAGGCAGAGTAGACGGAGGCACCGGCTTCGTTGACGATCATATAGCGGGCATCCTGGAAGGAGTGCAGCAGCTCCACGGCCATGGCCTCCGTCTCCCGGGAGGCGGTGCCGTTGCCGATGGCAATGTGCTTCACGCCATGCCTGCGCATGAGCTGAGACAGGGTGGCTATGGCCTCCTGCTTTTTCTTCTCCGAGAAGGTGGGATACACCACGGCGGTGTCCAGCACTTTGCCCGTAGCGTCCACCACCGCAACCTTGCAGCCGTTCCGGTATCCGGGGTCAAGCCCCATGGTTACGAAGCCTTTGACAGGGGGCTGCATCAGCAGGGGCTTCAGGTTCAGGGCAAAGTTGGCAATGGCCACTTTGCTTGCCCGGTCGGTCAGCTCGTTGCGGACCTCCCGCTGGATGGAGGGGAAGATCAGTCGGTCGTAGGCGTCCTCTGCGGCAGTCTTGACAAGCGTAGAAACCTGCATGGTGGGCTTCAGTGCGGCGCGGCACACCAGGGCCGGGCCTTCATTGCCGGGCAGGGTGATGCTCACCTTTAGAATGCCCTCTTTTTCACCCCGGTTGATGGCCAGAATCTGGTGATCCATGAGTCTGGTGATACTCTGGTTGAAGTCGTAATAGAGCTTATACACCGTGTCGGTGTCCGGGTCGTCGGCCTTGCTCACCAGACTGCCCCGGCGCATGACCAGAGCGCGCAGATTCTTGCGGATCTCGGCGTCATCGGAGAGGTTTTCCGCAATGATGTCGCTGGCACCTGCAATGGCCTCTTCCACCGTTGCAACGCCTTTTTCTTCATCCAGAAAGCCCTGGGCCAACTTTTCAATATCCTGCCCATCCTGGGCAAAGATGGCCTGTGCCAGAGGATCTAATCCCTTTTCCCGGGCAATGGAGCCACGGGTGCGCCGCTTCTGCTTGTAGGGCCGGTACAGGTCCTCCACCTCGGTCATGGTAGAGGCGTTGTCAATGGCGGCGGACAGTTCCTCCGTCAGCTTGTCCTGGTTTTCAATGGATTTCTTTACCTCGTCCCGCCGCTGCTGCAAATTGCGCAGATAGGTCAGGCGGGTTTCCAGATTCCGCAGGGTGGTGTCATCCATAGCCCCGTGCATTTCCTTGCGGTAACGGGCGATAAACGGAATGGTATTGCCCTCGTCAATGAGGTTTACCACATTTTCAATATACTGCTGCTTTTGCCCCAATTCCTGGGCAAGAATCTCTACAATGGACTGCATTGGTATTCTCCTTTTCGCAAAATCAAGCCCATTCTACCACAAACTTTCAAAATTGCAAAGAAGAAATGCGGAAGCCTTGCAAATTTCCGAAAAGAATGGTAGAATGATTGCAATTGAGCAAATATAAAGGATTGAAAAATTATGGAAGAAAGCAATATTACTTTTGCAAGCCTGGGCCTGTCTGATGCCATGCTGAAAGCGCTGGAGAAGAAGGGCTATGGCTATCCCACAACCATCCAGGCGGAAGCAATTCCCTATTTTCTGCAATGGCGGGATGTAATCGCCAAGGCCCCTACGGGCACGGGAAAGACCTTCGCCTTTGGCATTCCCATGATCGAGCACATCGATGCGGAAAGTGAAGAGGTCCAGGGCCTGATTCTGGCCCCCACCCGGGAGCTGGCCATCCAGATCGGCGATGAGCTGAGAGGCCTTTTGACCTATTTCCACAATATCCGCGTGGCGGTGCTCTATGGCGGCGCGGGCATCGGCGGGCAGATCAAAGCCCTGGAAAAGAAGCCCCAGATCGTTGTGGCAACCCCCGGCCGACTGATGGACCACTACAACCGGAAGACCATTCGCCTGGATAAGATTCAGACCGTGGTCCTGGACGAGGCGGACCGGATGCTGGACATGGGCTTTTTCAAGGATGTGACCCGGATAATCGAGAAGGTCAAGAATCGGAAAAACCTGGGCCTGTTTTCCGCAACCATCTCCCAGGAGGTTATGACGGTTTCTTGGATGTACCAGCGGGACGAGGTGGAGATCACCGTGGAGCCCAAGCAGGAGGACCGGCCGGATATCGACCAGTACAGCCTGACCTGCACACCCCTGGAAAAGGCGGAAACCACCCTGCGCCTTATCAAGAGCCAGGGCTACGAACGGGTGATGGTCTTCTGCAATACCAAGCATATGTGCCAGCGGCTGTGCGACGACTTCCAGCGGGCCGGGCTGGACTGCGAATGCCTCCATGGCGATATCCGCCAGCAGCAGCGGGAGAAGACCATGCAGCGCTACCGCAGCGGCAAGCTGCCTGTGCTGATTGCCACGGACGTGGCTTCCCGTGGCATTGACGTAGACGATGTGGACTGCGTCATCAACTTTGACGTTCCCGAGGAGAACGAATACTATGTCCACCGCATCGGTCGTACGGGCCGGGCCAAGCGCAAAGGCATTGCCTGGAGCATCATCGGCAATTTCCCGGAGAAGGCCAAGCTGGACGAGATTGCCAAGTTCTCCAACTATACCATCCAGCCCATGCTCCTTTCTGAGGATGGCGTTTTGACGAAGGAAGAGGTCAAGGCTCCTCCCGCGCCCAAGCGGAGATTCCGTTGATGGAAAATTACGGCTTTCTGCTGCTGTGCAGCCATCTGGGCAATCCGGACCGAAAGCCTCTGACGACGGCGCAGCTGCGGCTGCTCGCCCGGCGGGTTATGGACTGCGGCCCCTTTTCAGAGGGTGAGCTGACGGAGAAGACGCTGCTGGAGCTGGGCTTTTCTTCGGAGGCTGCCCAGCATATCCTGGCGCTTTTGGAGGATCAGGCCCTGCTGGAGCGGTACTTGCAGAAAGCGAAGGCACGCAGGTGTACGCCCATTCAGCGCCGGGATTTGCGCTATCCCGCCGCCGTGCGGAAGAAGCTGGGGCTGGATAGTCCCGGCTGCCTCTGGGCAAAGGGAGCGCTGGAGCTGCTGGACCGGCCAAAGGTGGCTGCCGTGGGCTGCCGTGTATTGCGGCCGGAAAACCGGGACTTTGCCTATGAGGCAGGCCGCCAGGCCGCTAGGCAGGGCTTCGTGCTGGTGTCCGGCAATGCGGTGGGAGCCGATCAGGCCGCCCAGTCCGGCTGCCTGGATGCCGGCGGCCAGGTCATCAGCGTTGTGGCGGATGCTTTGCACAGCCATCTGGAGCGGCCCAATGTTCTCTATCTCAGCGAAGAGGACTATGATATGCCCTTTTCCCCTCTGCGGGCGCTGCGGCGCAACCGGGTAATCCATGCTCTTGGCCAGGTGGTGCTGGTGGCCCAGAGCAGGGCAGGGCAGGGCGGAACCTGGAATGGCACTGCCAGAAACCTTCAGAACCGATGGACGCCCGTCCGGGTTCTGGACGACGGCAGCGAGGGCGCTCAGGCCTTGGTGCAGCTGGGGGCGCAGCCCATTCAGGCGGCACAATTGCAGGATCTGAGCCTGCTTTCCCGCAGGGAGCCGAATTTTCTGGAACCGTAGCCCCTGTTTGTCGGAAACGCCCAATTGTTCCGGAAGGTCGGAGAAGAAAGTGGCTGTTTCTTACAGATTTTTGCAGGGGAAGCATCCTGTATTTGACTTGAAATCGGCAACGTGGTAAAATAAGGCAGAAAAGCAAGGACGCTTATCCAGACAGAGCCATGCTCTGCCCGGGTAGGCGTCTCTTTTTTTGACCAAAGGAGGATTCTATGCAGGAGATTCATGAGGAGTGCGGCGTCTTCGGTGCCTGGTCGCCAAAGCCGCAGAACTTGGCGGATTTGGCCTACTATGGGCTGTATGCTTTGCAGCACCGGGGCCAGGAGAGCTGCGGCATCGTCGTCAATGAGGACGGCGTTTTCACCACCCACCGGGATCTGGGACAGGTGGGGGATGTGTTCACCCGTGATGTGATGGAGAAATTCCCTTGCGGGACCATGGCCGTGGGCCATGTGCGTTACGGAACCACCGGTGCCACCAACCGGGCAAACTGCCAGCCCATTGTGGTGAACCATATGAAGGGCAAGCTGGCTCTGGCCCACAACGGCAATCTGAGCAATGCCTTCGAGCTGCGCAGCGCTCTGGAAATGGGCGGCGCGATTTTTCACGGAACCAGCGATACGGAGATCATCGCCTATATCATCACCCAGCAGCGGCTAAAAACGCCATCCATTGAGGCGGCTGTCAGCTGCGCCATGTATCAGATGGAGGGGGCTTACTCCCTGGTTATGATGTCCTCGGCCAAGCTGATCGCAGCCCGTGACCCCAGGGGTTTTCGCCCGCTGTGCTACGGAAAAACCGCTGACGGGACCTACATTGTAGCCTCGGAAAGCTGCGCACTGAGCGCGGTCGGTGCCAAGCCGGAGCGGGATATCCTGCCCGGTGAGATCATTACCATCGATGAAACCGGCGTGCATTCCGATACTTCCCATTGCGGACGATGCCGCCAGACCGTCTGCATTTTTGAGTATATCTATTTTGCCCGCCCGGATTCGGTGATAGATGGCATCAGCGTCCATGGGGCGCGGAAGAATGCGGGGCGGCTGCTGGCAAGGCGGCACCCGGTGGATGCGGATATTGTGGTGGGCGTTCCGGATTCCGGACTGGATGCGGCTCTGGGCTATTCCGAGGAATCCGGCATTCCCTTTGCCTTGGGCTTTCTCAAGAACAAGTACATCGGCCGGACCTTCATTTCTCCGGGTCAGGGGCAGCGCCTGGACCAGGTGAAGATCAAGCTGAGCCCCATCTGTGAGGAGGTCCGGGGCAAGCGCATCGTGCTGATCGATGATTCCATCGTTCGCGGAACCACCAGCGGGAAGATCGTAGGATTGCTGCGGGAAGCTGGGGCAAGTGAAATTCATATGCGGATTTCTTCGCCTCCTTTCCGCAATCCCTGCTACTATGGCACGGATATTGATTCCAGGGAGCACCTGATTGCCTGCCAACATACCGTCCCGGAAATTGCCCGGATCATCGGGGCGGATTCCCTGGGATATCTGGAGCTGGAGGATTTGGCCCAGATGATTGGCTCCCATAACTTCTGCCATGCCTGCTTCAGTGGAGAGTATCCCACCGAGATTCCAACCCACACGGAAAAGGACCGCTTTGAAGGCCCTCTTTCCAAGAAAAAGCCATAAAAAATGTCCTGCCGGAATGCGGCTGCATCCCCTTTGACATCAGCTCCATCCGCTTTGGCAACACCCTTTCCCCGACGGAAAAGGCCATGATCCTCTATCTCAGCCGTCTTGCCCAGTAGGGCCGACGATCTGGGACGAATTCCCCGCGCTGGGATGAAAATGAGCGCGGGGAATTTATTTTTTCTATATTCGTCCTAGTGGATTGATATTCGTCCCTGAACGCTTGAAAATGGTGGAGATTTGTGGTATTTTAACAAACAGAAAGCTGTGCCCTTTGGCATTTTGCGGGGGGAGCGAAAGGAGCTGCTGTTTATGAGAAAAGTATCGGATGTTCTGCGCAGGATTTGCGCCCTGGCGCTGTGCCTGTGTATGATGGCCCAGTATATGCCCATGGCGGGTTTTGCGGAGGAGGGGACGGAGGCCGTGACC
>OKWR01001823.1_pt1 | contig 13029 bp, 9 predicted proteins | sample 1607101 | NCBI WGS metagenome assembly OKWR01 (sample SAMN04414076, study PRJEB24778) | human gut metagenome | material: faecal | host: Homo sapiens
GCTATGTATATTACCGCCGCGGCGATAATTATATACATTGCGTTGTTGAAAAGTAAATCCGTTATTGCTCTGCGCTTGTCCGCGCCCGATTTAGCTTTGAAATCGTCAATCCACGCGGAAAAACGGTTTTTTCTTTTAATAGCAGCTGTTGACATTTCAATTCCCCCTATGCAAATTTAGCCGCAAGAGTCATTATATCCTCTTGAGTGGCGGTATCGGCGTTTACTTCGCCCGCTAATTTTCCGCCCGACATTACAAGTATTCTGTCGCACACGCCGAGCAGCTCGGGCATTTCCGACGACACCATTATGACCGTTTTGCCCTTTGCGGCAAGGTCGATTATAAGCTGATAAATTTCGTACTTCGCGCCTACGTCGATTCCTCTTGTAGGCTCATCAAGCAGCAGCACCGTAGGCTCTGTTAAAAGCCAGCGCCCGAGTATCACCTTTTGCTGATTACCGCCCGATAACGAGCGTATCTTGGTCTCCTGCGTGGGCGTTTTAACGTGCATTGAGTTTATGCACCAATCGGTGTTTGCTTTAAGTTTCGCCTTGCTTAAAAACGGACCTTTTTTGCATTTATCAAGGCTTGAAATGGTCGCGTTTTCGCGAATATTGAGTATTCCGAAAATTCCCGTTGCGCGGCGTTCCTCTGTAAGCAGGGCAAACCCGTTTTTAATTGAGTCGCGCGGGTTGCGGTTTTTAATCTCCTTGCCGTTAAGCTTTAAGGTGCCGCCGCGCCTTGTTGCCACGCCGAAAATATTTTCAAGCAGCTCGGTTCTGCCCGAGCCGTCAAGCCCCGCAACGCCTATTATTTCACCTTTTCGCGCTTTAAAGCTTACATCGTTCAGCCTTGCGTATTCAGAGCTTAAATTATCCGCCTCAAACAAAACATCGCCTATCTCGTTGGTTTTTGGGGGGTAAATATTTGTCAATTCTCTGCCCACCATAAGCTTTATAATTTCGTCGGTGGTTAAATCCTTTGCCTCGCGCGTGGCTATCCATTTACCGTCGCGCATTATTGTAACCTCATCGGAAATTCTTAAAATTTCCGCCATTTTATGAGAAATATATATTATCCCGCAGCCCTGACTGCGAAGCATATTTATAATTTTAAAAAGGTGCTCAACCTCCTCCTCTGTCAGCGATGAGGTAGGCTCGTCAAATACTATCACCTTTGCGTTATATGATACCGCTTTCGCAATTTCCACCATTTGGCGCTGCGATACCGGCATCGTGCTCATTACGGTTTTGGGGTCGACATTGACCTCTAATTTTTCAAAAATTTCTTTCGTGGCGGCGTACATTTTCTTTTCGCTGGTTATGGGCACGCCCTTTGCAACCGTGGGGAAACGCCCCAGCCACATATTATCCATAACATTGCGCTTCAGCGCCTGATTCAGTTCCTGGTGCACCATTGCGACGCCGTTTTCAAGCGCTTCCTTGGAATTTTTAAAGTTTATTTCCCTGCCGTCCAAATATATGTTTCCCGAGTCCTTATTGTAAACCCCGAAAAGACATTTCATAAGTGTCGATTTGCCGGCGCCGTTTTCGCCCATAAGCGCGTGCACGGTGCCCGCCTTTACGGTAAGATTAACCTTATCGAGCGCCTTGACGCCCGGAAAAGCCTTTTCAATGTTTTCCATTCTAAGCAGAACAGGCTTTTCGCTTACCGCGGTATTGTTTGTAATGCTTCTCTGCTCGTTCATAAGCCTTTCTCCCCCGTTTTTTTGCTCACAGCAGCCGGTTATTCCGGCTGCTGTGAAAGTTATATATTATTCGCCGGTGTAGGTATGATACGGGATATTAACTCTCCACTTGCCTACAAGGTTTTCGCTGTCAAGTCCGTCAAGGGCTTCCTTATCGCCTAAGAAGTTCTGCGCGATAGAAGTAATAGCCTTTGCCATACCGTCGGCGTCCTGCTTGATTGTACCTACCATAGCGCCGCTCTTAATAGCGGATTTAGCGGCGTCGGTCGCGTCAACACCAAATACCGGAATAGCCTTTGCGCCCTCTTTATTGTAGCCTGCGGTCTGCAAGGAGGAAATTGCTCCGAGCGCCATATCGTCGTTGTTTGCGATTACAAGCTCAACCATATTCCTGTTGCTCTCGCTGTACTGCGCTAAAATTGTACTCATATAATCGGTAGCGGCAGCAGACGACCACTGACCGTTCTGGTCTACAAGGTATTTGTTCTTATTTGAAGCGTCATAGAATTCAAGCTCGGGCTTGCCTGCAGCTTTGAGCACCTTGTTAGCGTCCTCAACGCCGTACTGTGTGCGGGCGATAGCCTCCATGTTGCCTTCCTGACCCTTGAACATTACATAGCTTATCTTTCCGTCGCCGTTAAGATCGAGCTTATTGTAATTATCAACAAGATACTTGCCTATCATTTCGCCCTGCATATGACCTGCCATTTCGTAATCGGTTCCTACGAATACGCACTTGTCATAGCTTGTTACAACCGATTCCTCAACAGAACGGTTGAAGAAGATTACCGGAACATTTTTTGCTTTTGCCTGGTCGATAATGTTCTGCGCGGCGTCGTTTGAGCCGGTGTCAACAACATTAACAACAAGGAGCTTTGAGCCTTTCGCAAGAGCGGTGGTTACCTGCTCGGTCTGGGTTGTCTGGTTGCCGTTTGCGTCGTAATTCTGGAATTTCAGCCCCGCGTCCTTCAAGAACTTATCCATTGCCGAACGAACGCTTGAAATGTAGGTGTCGCTGTAGGTGTAGTAGAAAACCGAAACCTCGCCGTCGGATGAACCGCCGTCGCCCGAACCGCAAGCGGTAAGACCTAAAGCAAACGCCAAAGTAAGAATTACTGCTAATATTTTTTTCATTTTGAGTTGCCTCCGTTTCTTTATTCGACTTCCTGTCGTCGAGTATTATTATATTTCGGAAGTCTCGCTTTTTAAATAGATTTTTCTATCGGAAATGTATAAAAATTTATTCAAAGGTGGATTTTTTTAATTGTTTTTTCAAATCCATACCCCTGCAGCGCCGAAATTATCGCCTTGAAAAAGCTATAACACCGCGTTTCGGCTGTCCGTTTTTCGCCGTAACACTTTGCGGAGGAAAACATAAAATATTATCGGACAAATAAATTTTGTTTGATTAAATTCTGTAAATACAGGTAAAAATATAAACAGATTGAGCGGTCGGAAGCCGAGTGCTTCCCATGCTCGACCCACCAGTATTTAAGCGGAGTGTGAAACAGAAATGAATATAAAGCGGGGAGAAATATACTATGCGGATCTGAGTCCCGTTGTAGGCTCTGAACAGGGCGGCGTGCGGCCTGTACTTATAATTCAGAACGACGTAGGAAACAAATACAGTCCTACGGTTATAGCCGCCGCAATAACCAGCCAGCGTGACAAAACGAACCTGCCTACGCATATTTCCGTAAATGCCGACGGCTGCGGGCTGGCAAAGGATTCGATAGTTTTGCTTGAGCAGGTCAGAACCATAGACAAGCAGCGGCTTAAGGAAAAGATGGGCTGTCTCGATAACGGCTCTATGGGGCTTGTCGACAAAGCGCTTTCGGTAAGCTTCGGGCTCAATTAAATAACCCGAATTCGGCAGACGATGATTTTACCGAATATAGCGGCAGGCCGAGTGAACGAATCCATCGTTTGCCCGGCTTTTTCTTTTGCATATTATAAAATATGCTTGACATCAGCGAAAATAAGAATGTAATATAATTATGGAATAATGCGAAAAATGATAATAACATGGATACCGCTGAAATTATAATGTATCCGATCAAACAGAGGATATTTCGGTATTTTTTGATTCACGAAACAGGCTCTGTTGATGAGATTAAGAAAAGCATTGCCCGTGTTCTGAGCGCAAGTCTGTACCGTCATATAAAAATTTCCGCGAACAGCTCCGTTCTTGATGCCGCAGGCGAAAATCGGATCGCGGTCGGCTACATGAAGAGGAAAGCGGCAAAGGTCGGCAAAATGCGGCAATGCGGGAAATCCGCACTCAAAAAACGGGTTCGAGTCTCGTCAGCCTAAAGAGGGATGATTTATGAATTACATAAGAATCACAAAAGAAAACATCGACAAGGAGCATATCTGCTGTGCCATGTCAGGTAAGCAAAGCCTTGCGAAAAAGGACTGGCTGAAGCATCGCTTTGACGAGGGGCTTGTTTTTTACCGCAGCGAGGAGCGCGGAAAATGCTTTATCGAATATATTCCCGCCGAAAACGCCTGGGTGCCGATCAAAGCGGACGGCTATCTCTATATTAACTGCTTATGGGTCGCGGGTTCTATGAAAGGACACGGCTATTCAAAGGAGCTGCTTTCGGAGTGTATTAAGGACGCCGAAGCGCAGGGCTCGAAAGGGCTTTGCATTCTCTCCGCCGAGGGACGAAAACGGGAATTTTTGGCTGACCCGAAATTTCTTGCCTATCGGGGTTTTTCGGCTGCGGACATATCGGACTGCGGAATCAATCTCATGTACCTGCCCCTTAAGTCTGATGCGCAGCCTCCGAAATTTAAGGAATGTGCGAAGCACCCACAGCTTTGCGAAAGCGGATTTGTGCTTTACTATACAGATCAATGCCCGTTTACATATTATTGGGTACCGAGGGTGCGTAAGGCCGCACAGGAGCATAACATCCCGTTTAAGGCAATTCACATTACCGACAGGGAAACCGCGCAAAGCATACCCTCACCGGTTACGACCTACGCGCTGTTTAAGGACGGCAAATTTCTGACCCATGCTATCCAATCGGACAGGAAATTTCTGGCTTTGGCAGGATTAAAGCTGCCGCTTACGCCTTAGGCAAACGAGAATAATCATGAAATCGTTATAGGCTCTGCCGACACACCGTGGGTCATAGTCTTGAATATGCTTTCGGGCAATGCCTCCGCCGTATAGCTCGGCACAATGCTTATTCTCGGCTTGCCGCTGTGCCGATACGGCACGAAGATGAAACATGACCCGGAACAGAAAAGCTTCTTTTTACTTATATCTTTATTTCTCTCCTGCTTCAAGGCGGGAGATTTTTTATTTTTTCGGAATGATTTATAAAAAATACGGTTTTGATGATTATTTTCTATAGTTTTTTAATATTTTGCGATATTGAAAAAATAACGCCCGAAACAGTATAATTATAATGAAGAAAGAAGTGTTTCGGAGCGGATGCGATGTATAAAAAAATAACAGCTTTGATTTTATGCTTTGCGCTTTCGGGAATTTTATTAACGGGTGCGTTTAAAACCGGCGCCGCCGCAGATGTTTGCGCCGTTTACCTTTCGAGCGACGGCGATGATTCCAACAGCGGTATCACAGCCGATAAACCGCTTAAAACTCTGAAAGCGGCGGTAAATACGGTAAATCGGCTGGAGCTTGTCGGCTATAACAGAGTAATAAATATTGTAAAATGCGGCTGGAACGGAATTTCCTTTGATATGTCGGGCTGCACGCCGTATACCGAAATGATTACCCTGACGGCGCCTTCCGGGCTTACGGTATGGTCGACCTCGGATATGTATCTGGCGGGTCCTTTGACGCTCGATGCGGATTACGGAAATTCCCGCACTCAGAGTGCGCTTAATATTTATACCGGCGGTTACCCCTTCACCCTGCTTTCAAAGGATCAAAAGGGAAATTCAAACATATATGCGGGCTTTAACAGCCGCTTGGGGCTGACAGCCGATGAGGAAAGCGGAAATATAGAGTGGAAAAGCGATTTAAAAATAACGCTTGCGGGTGAGCGCGAAATGACGGTCGGCAAGGTTATTGCGGGAAACTGCAGCGATCCCGGTCACAATGTGATATACGGTACCGCCGATATTCTCATTGATAACCCCAACCTCACCGTTTCCTCATTAAAGCTCGGCAGCAACGGAAACTTCACAAACACCGGCACGCAGTCCAACCGCTTTAAGGGTATAAGCATAACCGTAAACAGCGTTAAGGAAATAGCAACCCTTGAGGGTGCTACATATTATAATGCGGTATATACCGAAGAACTGCGGCTGATATTCAACAACGGCATGGCGGACAGGATAACAGATACGCTTATTTACGGCAAATACGGAAACACCAATATACAGGCAGCTAAAAAATGGATTGTCAAAAACGGGACGGATACGCCGATCAAAGCGGGAGCCGAGCCGGGAGTATTTACGGTTGTCGGCGGCAGCGCCGTGATCTTCACGGACGATGAAAATCCGAAGCTTACATATACATCCGAAAAAGGCAATATAACGGTCCCTGCGGGCAGCTACACCGTAACGGTATCAGACACGGAGAAATATACATTTTCCGAAGGTGTTTTTACCGCCGTCACCGATTTAAAAGACTTTAATCTTACAGATATTGCCCCCGCACAGTCGGGCGGGAAGATATTGCTCGGTTTTAAAGATGAAAACGGCGGATATTTAAACCGTACCGCAAATTTAAAAATCAAAGCCGGTGAAAGGCTTTACGCCGTATATACCGATTTCCCGGTAAGCGGCGAAAACGCGGTATTTTCGGTATCGGGCTTTGAAAGGCGCGGCGGCGAAAAGCTCGGAATACGGTTTATTCTTGAAAAAAGAAACGGCTTTGAAGCGGCGACAGCCCCGCTTTCAGGCATGAAATACGGCTTTGCGGCAATGCCTGAGCATTTTCTGAATATCGGAGAGGCGCTCACGGTCGATAACGAAAACGCGGCTGTAAGGACTGTCGGCGGCCCCGGCTTCGTCTTTTTTGACGGCAGGGAAAAATTCACCGCCTGCATTACCGGTATTCCCGAAAAGCACTATGCGGAGGGCTTTGCGGTACGCGGCTTTGTTACCTATACCGATCTTAACGGCAACAGCCGCACCGTTTATACCGAAGTATCTTGCGCCTCATTAATGGAGGCGACCGCCGATTCGGCACTGAACGGCGGTCTTACCGATTCGGAAAAAGCGGAGACTGCAAGGCTTGCGGACAATTCCCTCTCGCTTAAAAGGGCATCTCTTGAGAGCAGTGTTTCAAATCATCCGGACATCGTAAGGAATTCGGTTTCGGGTAATATTTATTATGTTTCCGAAAGCGGCAGCGACTCAAACGACGGTCTTTCCGAATTAAAGCCGCTCAAGACTCTATATGGGGTAAGCGGTCTTTCCTTAAATGCGGGAGACGCGGTTTTGTTCGAAAGAGGCGGCGTATACCGCACCTCAAAAAAATATACCGACGGCTCTTCCTTTATACTTAAAAGCGGCGTTTCATACGGTGCATACGGCAAGGGGCAAAAGCCTGTTATAAACGGCTCGTTTGAAAATTACGCCGAAAGAAAGTGGAGAAAACACGCCGATAACATTTGGTACATAAGCATTTCAAATATCTCGGCAGATCCCGGTGTTTTGCGTGTGACGACCACCAAAAATTATTCGTACACGGGCTGTGTCAAGGAAAGCATTGACGCGCTTGCCCGCGAATGGGATTTCTGCAGAGACGGCACAAATTTATATATGTACTGCCAGTACGGCGAGCCGACAAATCTTTTAAACGCGATTGAGATAGGCTTCGGCTTTGATATGTTTAAAATAGATAACGCAAGCAATATAACGATTGAAAATTTGACCTTCACCTGCGGCGGCAGACACGCAGTGGGCGCTTCAAACGGCGCTGCGAGCGTTACGGTAAGGGGCTGCGAATTCAGCTATATCGGCGGCAGCCTGATGAGCGGCTCAGACGGCACACGTCTCGGTAACGCGGTGGAGTTTTTGGGCAGCAGCTCGGATATACTTGTTGAAAAATGCAAATTCTCCGATATTTACGACAGCGGCGTGACCTTCCAGGGGCTTTCGGCAAAGGTAAACGGCTTTACCGCACGGAGCAATGTCTTTGATAAATGCGGGCTTGCCTCCTTTGAATACTGGCTCGGCACGGCGGGACACGCCGAAAACATAACCGTTGAGGATAATTATATGTCGAACGCGGGCGGCGGCTTCGGCGGAATCGGAAAAAGAAGCATAAACGCGAAATATGTCTCTCACATAAGGGCGGACGGCGCGAACCGCATAAGTAATTTCATTATAAGAAGCAATGTTCTCGATTCCTCGGCGGACGGTGCGTGTCTTGCGGCGCTCTGCTGCTATAAGAGCAGCGGCGGCAGTCTCCCCACACTTTTCCGCAATATATACATAAGAAAATCCGGCGAATGGCTTTTAAGCGTTAAGACCGAATCGGCAGCTGACGCCGCAATATTTTCGACGGACGCCACAGGAATTGATTATTTAAAGCAAAGCTTTGATAATAAACCCATTGTAATTTTAAGATAAGGAGTAATTATTATGAAAAAACTATCAGCGCTGATCGCAACGGCAGTGTTAACGCTGTCGGCGGCACTTTCCGTCTCTGCGGCAGAGCCGACAGCCTCTGTACCCGTAAGCGACGGAAATGTTTACAAAAATCTTTTTTCGCTCTCGCAGGACGCCGCAGAAGAGGATACGGCGGCAATACCCGCCGAGCTTGAAAAATTATCGGGCGCGGTTGACAGCAGAAGCACGGCATATTTAAGCTTTGCGGTTTATGCTCCGGGAGCGGGCAGTTATTCCTTCAAGCTTTCCTTTACGGGAACGGACTATGCCGCGGTAAAGGTGGGAAACACGGTTGTAACGGCATATCCCGACACCGCGTTTTCGCTCACTCTCTCAAAGGGACTGAACCTTATAACCTGTTTCGGCGCCACCGCAGATCAAAAGGGAGCCGCAATTAAATATACCGCCCTTCTTTGCGAGAACGGGCTCAACCCGATCGAGGGCGAGTTTTATTTAAACGGAGATGTTAACGGAGATAAAGAGGTTGATATAAGAGACCTTGTACGCTACAAAAAACATTTCGCAAATGCCGCCGAAATCAAGGCTGTTGCGGCGGATACCAACAGCGACGGCACGGTGGATGCCGCAGATATGAGCGTATTGAAGCAATATTTTGTGGGAGCGGAAAGCGCCCTCGGCGCGGTATCGCCGGGTTATGAAATAAGCTATGTTATGAGAGATAACGATATTTCGGATAACTGGAATTACTGATTTGACGGAAAGGAGTAACGAACTATGAAGATCAAAAGGCTGTTTGCTGTTATCCTTGCGGCGTGCATGGCGTTTTCAACCGGGCTTATAGGCAGCTCGGCAGAGAACGCCGCACCTACCATCTCGATCAAGGGCAATTTTTCGGTGCTTTATGTAGGTCAGTATGTTGAATTCACCTTCGGCAACCTGACCTCCGATATGGAACTGGGAATCCTGCCGGACAACGACGGAAACCCGGGGAAATGGGGTGTGAAGAATTACCGCACCGGCAAAACGGGAACCTACAGAGAAACCTTTAAAATGACCGACGCGGGAACATATCATGTTGCGGTTTGGACAACCGGCTGGAATTTCCAAACCTCAAAGAAAATAACCGTTGAGCCCACACCCGTGATTTCAGGCAACAAAAGAGTCGGCGTCGGAATGAATGCGACCTTTAATATTTCGGGCATTAAGTCGTCCCTCGAATTCGGAATATTCCCCGGAAACGACGACGGCAGCATAAAATCCTACAGTGTTTCAAACTACGCCGCCGTAAACGGTGACACAAGCCGCACGGCGTCGATATCCGAACCGGGAAATTATGTTGCGGCGGTATGGGCAAGCGGCTGGAGCTTTGTAGCGCAGTTCCCGTTCAGAGTGTCCGATTCGGATAAGACTGCCTCACTTGACAAAGCATCCTACTCCGAGGGCGACACGATAACCGTAACAACGGACAAGTGGCAAGAGAATGACTTTTTTGCGATATATAGCGGCTCCGTTACGGATATAACAGCCGACACCGAAGCCGTATACAGCGGGAAAAACGACCCCGGAAAATCCTCGTATACCGTGAGTACCGCAGGCTGGCAGCCCGGAGAATACCGCTTTGTGGCGTTTGATTCGGGAGATTATTCGGCGGATCACATAGCGGATACAAAATTCACAATAAAACAGGATAAGCGTGCAACTATGGATAAAACCACTTATACGACCGAAGAAACAATAACGGTCGCCACAAAAAACTGGACATATAACGAGGGCTATTTTATCCGCATTTACAAAAAGCCGATAAGCTCGGGCTACAACAGCAACTTCGTAGCGGACACCTACGGCGCGTGGGCAAAGGAAACCTATAAATTTTATCCGTACAACTGGGAGCCCGGCGAATACCAGCTTATTGCCTTTGAATATCAAGGCTGGGTAAAGGTCAACGAGGTAAACTTCACCGTCACCGCGCCCGAAAAGAAGGCGTTTGAAATAACCGACGGAATTCTTACCGCAAATGAGGAAATAACCCTTGATTTAGCCGAAATCTCACCCGACTCACCGGACGGCAAGCTGTTTATCGGCTGGAAGACAGCGAACGGTGAAAATGCGAAAAGCCGAGTGACCCTTTCTGCGGGAGACATACTCACAGCGCAGTTCATTGATTTCAATAACGCTGACAGCACGGATTTCAAAATAACCGATACGGCTGTAAGAACAGAGAAGAGTACCGGACTTCGCTTCACGGTACAGCTGAGCAACAGACTCTGCGAAGCCCTTCCCTCTGCCGCAGAATACGGTGCGGCGGTACTTCCTTCGGATATTTTGAACGAGAACAGCTGGTCGGAGCTTGAGCTTGACAAGACCTACCCCTACGGCGACGGCAGCTTTACCGCCGCAAAGGTTCCGGCAGAACGGCTTTTCGATTCGGAAAACGGCAGCAAAAGCTACACTGCCTGCATTACGGATATTACCGACGAAAAGCTCACCCGTCAGTATACTGTAAGAGGCTACATAAAATATACCGATATTAACGGTATCGCAAGGGTGCTTTATACCGATTATGCCTCGGCAAATATGTATTCACAAGCAAGAGCGGAGCTTGAAGGCGGCGAGCTTTCCGTTTCCGCCCGCAGCGTTTTGACAGGTATAACCGAAGCGGTCAAAGGAATTCAAACCGGAAAATATGCGGGAGCAGACAAAATAACCGTCACCGGCAATGCAAACAACCCGAATTATTATATTTATAAGCTCGGTGAAAACGGCATTTCCGTTCGCGATGTGGTAATTGACCTCGGTCTTGACAAACAACTTGAAATCGTTCAGCTTTCCGATATGCATTTCAATTATCTCAACGCAACGGATTACAAGGTAAAGAACCCCACGGTGCTTTCCACCAACGATGTACGCACCTTCGGCAAAAACGCTTCCTCCGTCGTTAAAGCGCGCAAGGCGCTTGACTTTGCAAGAACCGCCGACGCAGTGGTCTTAACAGGCGACACCATCGATTACTTAAGCTACGGCGGCATAGAGCTGCTCTATAAGGAAATATGGGATGTTATACCCGATGCCATGGTTACTATGGGTAATCACGAATATCTGCAGAGAATGCAGGGTGTAATGCCCGAAAGCCTTTCCGCCGAGAGAAGATGGGAGATACTTAGAAGCGTTTGGAAGCATGATATCGATTATACCTCAAAGGTAGTAGGCGGCAAGGTCATGCTTATCCAGCTCAACAACGGCGAGGGCAAATTCTATGCAAGCCAAAAGGCAATGCTCGAAGCCGATATAGCGCTCGCAAGAGCGAACGGCTATGCAGTTCTTGCGTTCATGCACGAGCCTATCAGTACCGGAAATGCATCGGATACCAATATTACCGCGATCCGCAAGGATGACGGCAGTGCAAGCGGAAATTACTATTCCGGTCAGGTCGGAGGGCCGAACGCCGATGCCGCCACAAAGGCGATATGCGATATTATAGCCGCAAACGGCGATATAATCAAAGGCGTTTTCAACGGTCACCAGCATGCGGATTATTATTCGGAAATACTTGCAAAAACAGCATCGGGCGCCGACACGATAATACCGCAGTACACCTTGAGTGGCTGCATTTACGGAAACGGCAACGCTCTGAAGATCACTGTTAAATAATGTCTACTGAATAATTGCATTAGTAAATGCAATTATATAAAATCGAGTTAAAATCTCGATTTTATGGGTCAAAACCTTTGTTTTGACCGTCAGTATCCATTGATTGTCGCCTGATTTTAAAAAGAATCAAAATGTGATTCTTTTTAAAGTGCAAGGTTTTTTCGCAAAATTGCGCAAAAACCTTGCACCTGAACAATTCAAAAGTTTACACCAACATGTTTGGTTAAGGTACTTTTGAATTGTTCAGAAGGCATTATAATAGAAACGAAAAATCAGGGAGGTACTCTTGTGAAAAGAAGAATTATTCAAATAGACAGCAATAAATGCAACGGATGCGGCGCTTGTGCCGCAGCCTGTCACGAGGGCGCAATAGCCATGGTCGACGGAAAAGCAAAGCTGATGCGTGATGATTATTGTGACGGGCTCGGCGATTGTCTGCCCGCCTGCCCTACGGGAGCTATAACCTTTGTTGAACGCGAGGCGGCGGCTTATGACGAAAAAGCTGTTATGGAAAATAAGCGGAAAAAGCTGCAGGAAAAAAAGCATAAGGAGGGCATGCACCTAAGGGGCGGATGCCCGGGCAGCAGATTCCAAAGAATCGAGCACAGTGAGGAAAGCGATACGGCTGCCGCTGCCGTAAGACCCATAAGCCGACTATCGCAGTGGCCGGTGCAGATAAAGCTTGTCCCGGTAAATGCACCGTATTTTGACGGTGCAAAGCTGCTCATCGCCGCCGACTGCACGGCATATGCCTACGCCGCCTTTCATGAGCGGTTTATAAAAGGACACATCACGCTTGTGGGCTGCCCGAAGCTGGACGGTGCGGATTATTCCGAAAAGCTGACCGAGATAATCCGCAATAACGATATTAAAAGCGTTACCGTCGTTCGCATGGAGGTGCCCTGCTGCGGCGGACTTGAGCAAGCGGTGAAGACCGCACTTCAGCAAAGCGGTAAATTTATTCCGTGGCAGATCGTCATAATTTCCACAGACGGAAGAATACTTGATTAAAAGAGAAATTCGGAAATAATATTTCGGACAGCACAGAGAAGCTTAATTTAATGCCTGCTGAACAATTCAAAAGTACCTTAACCCGAGCATGTCGGTATAAA
>OKWR01001832.1_pt1 | contig 12936 bp, 10 predicted proteins | sample 1607101 | NCBI WGS metagenome assembly OKWR01 (sample SAMN04414076, study PRJEB24778) | human gut metagenome | material: faecal | host: Homo sapiens
CTGCCCTCCTCGCGGGGACGTTCCCGGACGGGGGCCGGCGTCTCCGTCGGTTCCTCCGCTTCAAAGTGCCGGGAGATCACCGGCGCGATGAACTCCTCTTCCTTTTCCTCCACATACCGCTCGGGCCGCTCCGTGGGGATCTCAATGCCCTCACGGCTGCCCTTGCCATTGCGCAGGACACAGATCTCGCAGTTGTGGTAGCACTTCTGGGTCTCCGGAGCACTGTCCAGGCTGACCTTTACGGTTTCCCGCAGCAGGTCCACGGCTTTTACATTGCCGGGGCCGTCGGGGGTCTGAACGAAGGATTCCTGCTTGGGCATCCGCTTTTGAGCATCCTCATAGGCGTTCTGCTCATATTTCAGGCAGCACATCAGCCGTCCGCAGGTGCCGGAGATCTTGGTGGGATTCAAGCTGAGATTCTGGGTCTTGGCCATCTTGATGGAGACGGGCAGGAACCCGTCCAAAAACTGGGAGCAGCAGAAGGGTCGCCCGCAGATGCCGAGACCGCCCACCATTTTGGCCTCGTCCCGGACGCCGATCTGACGCAGCTCGATCCGGGCCCGGAACACGCCGGCCAGATCCCGCACCAGTTCCCGGAAGTCCACCCGGCCATCGGCGGTAAAGAAGAAAATGATCTTACTGCCGTCAAAGCTGGCAGATACGTTCACCAGCTTCATTTCCAGACCGTGATCCGCGATCTTCTTCTCGCAGATGTCGAAGGCCTCGCTCTCTTTTTTCCGGTTGTAATCCACGGTGCGGCGGTCGGCGTCAGTGGCCAGCCGCAGCATGGCGCACAGGGGCTGGACAACGGCTTCGTCCGCCACCTCGTGGTTCCCCTGGGTGCAGGTGCCGAATTCCGGGCCCTGGGCGGTCTCCACGATGACCTGATCGCCCATTTTCACCGCATGTCCCTTAGGGTCAAAATAATAATTCTTGCATCCGCCCCGAAAGCGGACGCTGATCACTTCAGTCAAAGGATTTCCTCCAATTCCACCGCCAAAGCCCCCAGCACATGGCTGGCGCCCACATTGTAGGAGCAGGCTCCGCGGTACGTTTGTAACAATTCTATTGTGCCCATGATCCGCTGTTTTGTCAAGCGTTTCCCAAGTTGGACAATGAGGGCCGCGTCCGGTCCCTCCGGGGATTGACCGTACTGGGCCAGCAGGGCTGCCGCCAGAAGGGTCCGGGCCTGATCCAGCATGGCCGCAAGGCCGTCCCGGTCCAGCCGTTTTTTCTCAAGACGGACCATCAGCTCTGTGACAGTCCCCCTCTTCCCTGCCGCCAGCAGACGGCACAGCTCCACGCCCGCCTCCGAGCTTTCCTTTTCCACGGTGACGGCGGGATGGAGCTTCAGCTCCACGCACCGGGAACGGAGCGTCTGCAAGACCACGGAAGAATTTTCCGCACAGAAGAGGAATGCCGCGTAGGGTGGGCCTTCCTCTACGATCTTCAGCAGTACGTTCTGGTCCTGCTCTGTCAGAATGGTGCAGTCCGGAAAGATATAGACCTTCCGGGCACCCTCGTTGGGCCGGATATAGGCATCGGCGCGGATCTGGCGGACGGTGTCCACGGAGAGGTTCTTATGGGCCTCGTCCCGGACGGTGATAACGTCCGGGTGAATGCCGGAGAACACCTTGCGGCAGGCGGGACATGTCCCGCAGGGCTTTTGTCCGCCGCCCTGACACTCCATGGCCGCAGCAGCGTACTGCGCGGCGGCGATCCGGTCCCCGCTGCCGGAAAACAGCAGCGCGTGGGAAAGTGTTCCCCGTCCGGCGGCTTCCCGGATCCGCCGGGCAATGGGGTCATTGGCAAATTCCATTGGACCGCCTCCCTTCTTTCCCGTTTCCCGCAAAAATGCGAAATAAGTATAGCATATTTCACGCAAAAAGGGAAGAACCGTTTTTCCTATCAATGGAGTGCGAAAAAATTTTCAATTCCATATTGACAACTTTCCTTGTCAATGGTATCATCCATAAATGACAAAGATAGTTGTCAAATTGACAAGCGGACCTAACAGAAAGGAGGGGCCTATGCCCCTGTATAACCGATTGAAGGAATACCGGGCCCGGCTGGGAGTCAACCAGCAGGAAATGGGCCGTCTGGCGGGGGTCTCCCGCCAGACCATCAGCCAGATCGAGCGGGGGGACTACTCCCCCTCTGTGACCCTGGCGCTGAAGCTGGCAAAGCTGTGCCAGGTCTCTGTGGAGGATATTTTCAGCTATGAGGAGGATGTGCGCAATGAAGCAGAAAAGTGAGAATCAAAAGGCATTTCCCAGATTTTTGGGGATCTTAGTGGTGGCTAGCCTTATCGGCGGTGTGCTGGGTGGCCTGTCCGGTGTGGCCGGGTATTTCTGGGAGGACCATACTGCTTTCGGTGCGGCGTTTGCCCACCTGCTGGGCGCCGCATCCCCCTGGGCTATGGCTGCCTGTGCCGCCGTGCTGCTGGGTCTTGGACTGTACCAGTACCGCAAGTCCGACACTGCCTTCCATGGCTGGGACGGCGAGGATGAGGATGTGATGCAGCGGGCGGAGGAGCGCCTGAGCTGGGCGTTGCTGCTGGACAGCCTGACGGTGATCGTCAGCTTCTTCTTTTTCAATGCCGGCACCGCGAAGCTGCCCCAGAGCTCCGATGGTAATACGATCACGCTGCTGGTGATCTTTCTGGTAGTCATCGCACTGGCCACTCTGCTCCAACAGAAGACGGTGGACCTCACCAAGAAGATGAATCCGGAAAAGCGGGGCAGCGTATATGACATGAAGTTCCAGGAGCGCTGGTGGGAAAGCTGCGACGAGGCGGAGCGCCGCCAGATCGGCCAGGCCAGCTACAAGGCCTACGTTACGGTGAGTCGCTTTTGTCCTTACTGCTGGGGCGTGCTGCTTCTGGGGAACATGGTCTTTCACTACGGCATCCTGCCCAGTGCCGTGGTGCTGGTGATCTGGGCGGTGCTGTCGGTGAGCTATACCCGGGAGGCCATCCGCCTGGGCCGCCGGGGCCAGAAAACAGAATAAGAGGACAAAAAGGAAAGGCCGCTTATGCGGCCTTTCCTTTTGTGGATCGTGTACTTTGATTTACTTCTTCTTGCTCTCCCACTTGGTGACGCACAGGGAACAGGCAATGTCGCCGGTGACGTTCAGGCAGGTACGGCCCATGTCGAACAGACGGTCCACAGCCACGATCAGGCCAATGTAAGCCACGGGGATGCCGATGGCTTCCAGCACCATGGCCAGCATGATCATACCGGCGCCGGGAGTACCGGCGGTGCCGATGGAGGCCAGCGTAGCGGTGACCACAATGAGGATCATCTGGCTCAGGGTCAGCTGCATACCGGCACAGGTGGCCAGGAACACAGTGGCAACGCACTGATAGATGGCGGTGCCGTCCATGTTGATGGTGGCGCCCAGAGGCAGCACGAAGGAGGAAATATCGTCCTCAGCGCCCAGAGCATCGGCGCACTCCTTGGAGACCGGCAGGGTCGCGGCGGAGGAGGTGGAGGTAAAGGCGAAGATCATAGCCGCGGAAGCATTCTTGAAGAACTTGACGGGGCTGATGCCGGCAAACGCCTTGGCGGAAACAGAATAGACCAGCACGGCGTGGAGAATGTAGCCGATGTAGGCGCACAGAATGACCAGCGCCAGAGAGCCGAGGATCTCAGCGCCCTGGGTGGCAACCACCCAGGTCATGTAGGTAAACACACCGATGGGACTCAGGGAGATGATGAATTCCATCAGCCGCTCAACCACGGCATAAGCGGAGGTCACCATGTCCCGGACCAGCTTGGACTTCTCACCGGCAGCCAGAATGGAGCCGCCGAACAGCAGGGCAATGACGATGACCTGAAGCATATTGGCTTCGGTAAACGCCTTCCACATGTTGGTGGGGAAAATGGCAACCAGAGTTGCCATGAAGCCGGCGTATTCCTTGGCCTCGTACTCGGCGGCCTGAGCGGCCTCGCTGAGGTTGGGGAACAGGCCCGCGTTGTTGAACACCGTTGCCAGAACCAGACCGATGATGCAGGCCACGGCAGTGGTGACCATGAAGTAGAGAATGGTCTTCCAGCCAACGGCGCCTACCTTTTTCATGTCGCCCATGGAGATGATGCCGTCGATCATAGACAGCAGCACCACAGGCACCACGATGAACTTCAGCAGGTTGACGAAGATATCACCGAAGGGCTTGATGTAGCTGGTGGTGAAGCCGGCCGCGCCGGTGAAGTAGAACACCAGACCGACAACGATACCCAGTACCAGAGCAATAAAGATCTGTACCGGCAGGGGCAGTTTTTTCTTTTTTTCCATAGAATACGCTCCCTCTTTCACACTTTTTAATACGCTGTGCGTAAAATTCGCAGAAATTTACGCAAATATGATTGGAGATATTATAGCGGTATGCCGGGAACTTGTAAAGTCCGCACTAATAAAGTTGTTTATTTTGTGCAAAATCCCATCTGTTTCACTGAATCATTCGTCAAAACAGAGATTCTATGGGCGTTTTTTGCTTATTTTGCCCGTACACGGAAGCCGCAGAAACGGATGGCGGCTTTTGCAAGCTCCGCCGTGGGATCCACCACGGGGACCGTCAGGCCCACGGCCTCCGCAGCCAAGGGCAGTTCCGTGCAGCCCAGCAGGAACACACCGGCCCCACGGGTCATCATATGCTCCACCACGGTCAAAAGATCCGCCCGGTAAGCGTCTGGGCCTTTTCCGGCTTTGACGCCGTCATAGATGACCCGCATGAGGGCATCCTGCTCTTCTGTCTCCGGGATCAGGTACGGCACACCGGCTTCCCCAAGGGCGTTTTGATACAGTTGAGCGGAAAGCGTACCCTTTGTGGCCAGAATTCCCACGATCATTCCGGGGAACTGGGCTTTGCAGGCTTCCGCAGCGGCGGTGAGGATGCTGAGGAAGGGGATCTCTGTCATAGCCTGGAGCCGGGGCAGGAAGTAATGGGCGGTGTTGCAGGGCATGATGACACAGTCTGCACCGCAGGCTTCCAGATTCCGGAGGGCACTTGCCATTTCCGGTACCGGGTCCGGGCCGTTGCTGAGGATGGCGGCGGTGCGGTCGGGAATGTTGGCATTGCTGTCGATGTACACCCGGATATGATCCCGGTCCGTTTCCGCCTCCGTCAGCAGAGTGATCTTCTGAAACAGGTCGGCGGTGGCCAGAGGGCCCATGCCGCCTAAAATACCGATGGCCTTTTTCTCACACATATTACGCACCTCAACTCCAGAATTCCGGGAATAAAAGCTCGCTGCCTACCTTTACGGTCAGCAGAAGCAGGACTGCGATCACTGTGGGCCGGACGATCTTGCTGCCGTTTTTGATAGCCAGACCCGCACCGATATAGTGCCCCAGAATGGACGCCACGGAGGAGATCAGGCCAACGCCCACCAGCACATACCCGGCCCGCAGGGCGGTGAACAGGCTGCCCAGATTGGAGGCCAGATTGACCACCTTTACGCCGCCGGCCGCGTGGCGGGTATCCAGCTTGGCGAAACGCACCAGCGCGATCATCATGAAGGTGCCGGTGCCGGGGCCGTAATACCCGTCATATCCGCCGATGACAAAGGCCGAGCCCCAGATGATGAGCCGCCGCAGCCAAGGGTCCAGCGGCGCTGTTTCATCCGGCCACTTCCGGGTCCGCAGGGTGATGAACGCCACCACCGGCAGCACCACCAGCAGCAGGTATTTCAGCACTACCGCAGGGGTGTGGTGCTGGAGCCAGGTGCCGCAGACGGAGCCGGTCAGGGATAAGATTACCGCCGGGGCAAAGAGCTTCCAGTCCACCAGTCCCTGATGGATGAACCGGGCTGTGGAAAAAATCGTGCCGATGCCGGAGGAGAGTTTATTCGTCCCCAAAGCGTTATAAATGGGAAGGTTTGAGAGGCCCATGAGATAGGTAGGGACGGTGATGATCCCGCCGCCTCCGGCGATGGCGTCCATAAACGCGCCTAAGAAAACGCCGACGCAGATCAGCAGTACCACCCAGAGGGCTACGCCGTCCACCGTGATGTCAGTCAGGAAGGAAATCATGAAAACTCCTTGTTTACGGCCCGCGGGGCCTGAATTTTGCTGTCAGGCCAGTGGGTCCGACAGATGGAATGTACTCATCTTAACAGACCTTAAACGCCTTGTGCACCGGCATATTCTACAAGAAGCGGGAACAAAAACTGGAAAAGTAAGACAAATCGGACAAAGAGTGTCTTTCCTTTTCGACACCCTCTTACCTTGACGCTTTCGGCTATCCGGCGGTATAATATGAAATTAAAGTATGACATTTGTAAAATGACTTGCGGCTGCCTTGACGTAATCGTTTTAAAATGCTACCCTCAGTATGAGAAAAAATAATATGGCAGCAGAAAGGGGAGACCCATGGCAGATCAGACACAACTGTACCACAGCGGCAGCCTGACGGACGGCTGGAGGCTCTTCGGCGCACACCCTGCCACAGAGGGAGACGTCCACGGCTGGTGGTTCAACGTTTGGGCGCCTCATGCAAAGGCTGTTTCCGTGGTCGGAGATTTTAACGGCTGGGACCTGACCGTTGATCCACTTACCCAAAAGGGCGAATTCTGGCAGGGATTTCTTCCGGACCTGCCCGTCTATACCAGCTATAAGTATGCCATTACCGGCGAGGATGGCAGAGTTCACTACAAGGCGGACCCCTACGGGTTCCATACGGAGACCCGCCCCGGCACCGCCAGCAAGCTCTATGACATTGAGCATTTTTCCTGGACGGATGAGGACTTCCGCCGCAATAAGCAGCCGGTGTACCATCAGCCGCTGAATATTTACGAGGTCCATCTCGGCTCGTGGCGGAAGCATGAAAACGGCGAGTTCCTGGATTACCGGGATATGGCCCGGCAGCTGGCGGCTTATGTGAAGGAGATGGGCTACACCGCCGTGGAGCTGCTGCCGGTGACGGAGCATCCTCTGGATGATTCCTGGGGCTACCAGTGCACCGGATACTTTGCGCCCACCTCCCGGTTCGGTACGCCGGAGGATTTCATGTGGTTTGTAAACCACCTTCACGAAAACAACATTCCGGTGATTTTGGACTGGGTCCCCGCGCACTTCTGCAAGGATGAGCAGGGCCTTTACGAGTTTGACGGTACCTGCTGTTATGAATATGCCGATCCCCGGAAACGGGAACACGCCGGCTGGGGTACCCGGGTCTTTGACTACGGGCGGCCGGAGGTGGTGAGCTTCCTCCTCTCCTCTGCCCGGTTCTGGCTGGAAATGTACCACATCGATGGTATCCGGGTGGACGCTGTGGCCTCCATGCTGTATCTGGATTACGGGCGGCAGGACGGCCAGTGGACTCCCAATATCCACGGCGGACGGGAAAACCTGGAAGCAGTGGAATTTCTCCGGAAGCTGAATACCATGGCCTTTGAGGTGGATCCCAACGTGCTGATGATCGCTGAGGAATCTACCGCCTGGCCTCTGGTGACCAAGCCTGCCGACGTCGGCGGACTTGGATTCAATCTGAAGTGGAACATGGGCTGGATGAATGACATGTGCCACTATCTGAAACTGGATCCCTGGTTCCGGCAGGACCACCACAGGGATCTGACCTTCTCCATGATGTACGCGTTTTCCGAGAACTATGTCCTTCCCATCTCCCATGACGAGGTGGTCCACATGAAGGGCAGTGTGGTGGGGAAAATGCCCGGAGACTACGAAAACCAGCTCCGCTGCACCCGGGGCTTTTACGCGTACCTGCTGGCCCATCCCGGCAAGAAGCTGCTGTTCATGGGACCGGAGATCGGCCAGTGGCACGAATGGGACTCCAACGGTCAGTTGGACTGGTACTTACTGGAGCATGAGGAAAATCAGCAGCTCCATGCGTTCTTCAAGGCCGCCAACGCCTTCTACAAGGCGGAGAGCGCCCTGTGGGACATTGATTTTGACTGGCAGGGCTTTGAGTGGCTGGTACCGGATGACAATCACAACAACGTGGTGGTGTTCCTCCGGCGGGATCAGGTAGGGAACGAGCTGCTGTGCGCGGTGAACTTCTCCCCCAACGATTATGAAAACTACCGGGTAGGCGTACCGCCCCGTAAGCGGTATGTCCCCGCCTTTACCACCGACGTGCCGGAATTCGGCGGCAGCGGGTTTGCGGATACGAAGCCGCTGACGGTAAAGGACACGCCCTCCCACGGAAAAGAACAGTCTGTCACTCTCCGGCTCCCCGCGTTCGGGGCGGTATTCCTCCGGGGAGAGGGCAGCTTTACAAAGCGCGGTTCGGCAACCAAGGTGAAAAAAGTGAAAAATAGGAAAAGGAGCTGATCCACCCATGAAAAAAGAGTGTATCGCTATGCTGCTGGCTGGCGGACAGGGCAGCCGCCTGTATGTCCTCACCGGCGCCATGGCCAAGCCCGCCGTCCCCTTCGGCGGTAAATTCCGCATCATCGACTTTCCCCTGTCCAACTGCACCAACTCCGGCATTGACACCGTCGGCGTCCTGACTCAGTACCGGCCCATGGAACTGAACAGCTACATCGGCTCCGGCCAGCCCTGGGATCTGGACAGCAGCAGCGGCGGTGTTCACATCCTGCCGCCCTATATGGGCAGCAAGGGCGGCACCTGGTACAAGGGCACCGCCAACGCCATCTATCAGAACATCGGCTTCATCGACCAGTATCAGCCGGAGTATGTGGTGATCCTCTCCGGTGACCACATCTATAAAATGGACTACTCAGAGATGCTCCGCCGTCACAAGGAATCGGACGCCGCCTGCACCATTTCCGTTATGGAGGTCCCCTGGGAGGAGGCCAGCCGCTTCGGCATCATGTCGGTGGATGGGGAGGATATGATCACCGAGTTTGCCGAAAAACCCCGCCAGCCCAAGAGCAATCTGGCATCCATGGGCATCTATGTGTTCTCCTGGAAAGCGCTGCGGCGCTATCTGACGGAGGATGAGGCGGATCCGGGTTCTGAAAATGACTTTGGCAAGAATATCATCCCCAAGATGCTGGCGGACGGCCAGCGGATGGCGGCCTTCCGCTTCCAGGGCTACTGGAAGGACGTAGGTACCCTCACCTCTCTCTGGGATGCCAACATGGATATGCTCTCTCCGGAATCCGGTCTGGACCTGTCTGACGAGTCCTGGCCCATCTTTGCCCGCAGCGTGGACGCGCCCCCCATTTACATGGGCGGCGACAGCCGTGTGAGCCACAGCGCCATCAACCGGGGCTGTGACATTGAAGGCACCGTGGAAAATTCTGTGCTCTCCCCCAGAGTCACCGTGGAAAAAGGCGCCAAGGTCAGCTATTCCGTGCTCCTCCCCGGCGTTACGGTGGAGGCAGGCGCTGTGATCGAATACGCCATTATCGGCGAGGGCTGCCACATCGGTAAGGACTGCCGGGTGGGCGGCGCACCGGATTCCGCTCTCAATGGGAAATGGGATCTGACGGTGCTGGCCCCGGATTGCCAGTTGGAGGATGGCCGCGAGGTGGCCCCCGGCATCATGCTGGACCACCATGGTAAGGAGGTGCTGAAATGAACCGGATGCATGGCATTATTTTCGCCTATGAACAGCGCGGAGAACTGCGGGAGCTGACAGAGCGCCGTACCGCCGCGTCGATGCCCTTTGGAGGCCGGTACCGGGCGGTGGACTTTGCCCTGTCCAACCTGCTGAACGCAGGTGTTACCGATGTGGGTATGGTACTCCACGGCCGGTATCAGAGTATGCTGGATCATGTGGGCAGCGGCAAGGTGTGGGATATGTCCCGGAAGCGGGGCGGCCTGCATCTGCTGCCTCCCTTCAACTACCTTCACGAGTGGGGCGTTACGCCCTTCCGGGGCAAAATGGAAGCCCTGGCCGGCGTCCGGGACTACCTGAACGAGATCCGGCAGGATTATGTGGTGCTGATGGAGGGCGACCTGGTGGCCAACCTCCCGCTGGCGGATATTCTGGAGCAGCATATCCGCACCCATGCCGACATCACCGCCGTCTGCGGAGATGACAGCTTCGCCACGGAAAACGGCACCTATTTTGAAAAGGACCCGGACGGACGCATCCGGGAGGTGCTGTTCAATATGCACCAGCCCAGAGGCTACCGGAGCCTGGACGTGTTTGTGATGTCCACGGACCTGCTGCGTTCTCTGGTGGACGAGTGCCAGGCAAGAGACCAGTACAGCTTCCGCCGGGATGTGCTGCAGGCCAAGCAGGATCTGCTGCATTTGCAGAGCTATACCTTCAGCGGCTTTGCCGCGCAGATCCGCTCCGTGCAGGAGTACTATGACCGCTCCATGCAGCTTTTGGATAAGGAGATCCGGGAGGACCTCTTTACGTCGGACCGGCCTATCCGGGCCAAGGGTGCCGATAAGGCGTCCACATACATCGGACCTGACGGCGTGTGCCTGAACTCCCTGGTGGCTGAGGGCTGCCGCATCGAGGGCACTGTGGTGAATTCCATCCTCTTCCCCGGCGTCACTGTGGAAAAGGGCGCAAAGGTAGAGGACTGCATCCTCTTCCGGGGCACCACGGTCCGGGAGGCAGCGCGGCTGTCCCACGTGATCACGGATAAGCATGTGGAACTGCTGCCGGGCCGCACCATGGTGGGCCATACCGCATATCCAATTGTCATTGCCAAGGGCAGTGTGATCTGAGCAAGATGACCTGACGGTTTTTCGTAAAAGCTCTGGTCTTTCTTCTCAGGAAAGGAGTAACAATATATGAAGATTCTGTATGCGGCCAGCGAGGCCGTTCCCTTCTGTAAAACCGGCGGACTGGCAGACGTAGCCGGTTCCCTGCCTCCCGCTCTGGCGGAGCAGGGAGCCGAGACCGCTGTGATCCTACCTCTGTACCGGCGGATCAGAGAAAAATTTGCTGACCAACTGACGTTCCTGTGCTACGATTATGTGGATCTGGCCTGGCGGCACACCTACTGCGGTCTGTTTTCCATGAAAAAGGACGGCGTGACCTGGTATTTCCTGGATAACGAGCAGTATTTTGACCGGCCCGAGCTCTACGGTTATGTAGATGACGGAGAGCGCTTCGGCTTCTTCTCCCGGGCCGTGGTGAAGATGCTGGATCATCTGGAGTTCTGGCCGGATGTGATCCACTGCAATGACTGGCAGACGGCCCTGATTCCCATTTATCTGAAGGATGACGGCGTCCGGGAGGACCGGTATCGCTCTATCCGGACGGTGCTGACTATCCACAACATCGAGTATCAGGGACGCTATGATCCCTATTGCCTGGGCGACCTGTTCGGCCTGGACCGGGGCTGGGTGGATGACGGCACCCTGCTGCTGGACGGCGATCTGAATTTGCTGAAGGGCGCCATCCTCACCGCTGACGCGGTGAACGCCGTGTCCCCCACCTATGCGCAGGAGCTGAAGAATCCCTACTTTGCTCACCGGATGGAGGGCATTTTGACCCAGTGCGGCTATAAGCTGTCCGGCGTACTCAACGGCATCGACATGAAGCTCTACGATCCTGCTGCTGACGGACGCATCACCGCCAACTATACGGCGGAGGATCTGTCCGGCAAGGCTGCGGATAAAACCGCTCTCCAGAACCTGATGGGTCTGAACGAGGAGCCAAACACCCCCATTATCGCCATGGTGAGCCGTCTGGTATCCCATAAGGGATTGGATCTTCTGCGGGAGGTCATGGGCGACATCATGGAGCTGCCTGCTCAATTTGTGGTGCTGGGCAGCGGCGACGCCGGATATGAGGAGTTCTTCCGCCGGACGGCGGAGCGGTATCCCGGCCGTATGGCTGTGCGTCTGGGGTATAATGAGGCACTGTCCATGGCTATCTACGCAGGTGCGGATCTGTTCCTGATGCCCTCCCGCAGCGAGCCCTGCGGCCTTTCCCAGATGATCTCCATGCGCTACGGCACGGTGCCCATCGTCCGGGAGACCGGCGGCCTGAAGGACACCGTTCAGCCCTATGAGGCCTGGCGTGACGCCGGTACCGGCTTCACCTTTGCCAACTACTCCAGCGCGGATATGCTCCATGTGATCCGGGAGGCGGTGTATCTCTACAAGGATTATCCCGACGCCTTTGCCCGTTTGAGAGACCGGGCCATGGCACAGGATTTCAGTTGGAACCGCAGCGCCGGGGACTACCTGCGGATCTACGGCGCTGTCACTGGCCTTTCCTGGGAAAAGTCTGCCCCGGAAGCGCCTGCCGCGGAGGCTGCCGCCCCCACTGAGGAGCCGGTGATCGAGGTTCCTGCCGAGGAAGCTGTTGTTTCCGCTGCGGAGCCGGTCAGTGAGACCGCTGCAAAGCCTGCTGCAAAAAAGGCGGCGCGGAAAACGGCTGTAAAGAAGCCTGCGGCCAAAAAGACAACAACGAGAAAGACCGCAGCCAAGGCCACAACTAAAAAGGCGGCCGAAAAAGCGGTGGAAAAACCGACTGAAAAAGCAGCTGAGAAGCCCGTTGAGAAGCCGGCCGAAGAACCTGTTAAGAAAACTGCCGCGAAGACCATGGCGCCTGCGGACACCGTGGAAACCACGCAGCCTGTTCAACCCAAAAAGAAAGGAGCCGCTAAAAAAGCGGCAAAGTAAACCCGTATGACCGTACCATTTACCACGCAATCGTTACAAGACGCCCTGACCGCCAAGCTGGCCTTGAACTTCGGCACCGAGCCGGGGGAAGCCACGGATCAGGAGATGCTGAAAGCCTGCGCTCTGGTGCTGCGGGATGTGATGGCCCTCCGGGGCGTACAGACCGCCAAGGAAACGAAAAAGGAGCAGAAAAAGCAGGTCCACTACCTCTCTCTGGAATTTCTCATGGGCCGGAGCCTGATGAAAAACGCTTACAATCTGGGCGTGCTGCCCGAATTGAAAGAGGCTCTGGGCAACCTGGGCTTCAAGTCCGGCGACCTGTTTGAGCTGGAACCGGACGCAGGTCTGGGCAACGGCGGCCTGGGCCGCCTGGCCGCCTGCTATCTGGACTCCATGACCACGCTGGAC
>OKWR01001833.1_pt1 | contig 12929 bp, 8 predicted proteins | sample 1607101 | NCBI WGS metagenome assembly OKWR01 (sample SAMN04414076, study PRJEB24778) | human gut metagenome | material: faecal | host: Homo sapiens
ACAAGTACACCTAAATATAATAAGGAGATGTATTCTGTAATGGGAATTTTCTCCGACATCACGAAATCCGAATTGCAATACTCCCAAAAACCGAATGCCCAAAAGACTTTATAAACAGACTTTCTCTAATCCATGAAGCAACATCATTGGTATCCCATTAAAATATGACGGACTAAATGATGAATCAAACGAGCCCGAAATCAGGAGATCATACAGATTCTTGACATCACTGGAATTAGCCTTGTCGAACAGATCATGCAAGTGATTTTTTCTGTCAACAATATACTGAAAATATACAAGATTTCATAGATCAAATGGTTTTAACTTCGTATCATGCAGTGTTGGAGAACACCCTTAAAACTGATAAATGCCACAGTGATTTGTATGCAGACTGCGTTCTCTGTTGTGCCCATTTTTAAATTTTAAGATGCTGCATAAAGCATCTGGAGAACAATTTGATCAGCCATTCTTTCTTATAAAGATTAGCACACCCAGCACCGAAAGTTGCTTCGCATTCATCAGAAAAGCGAACTCACGACTATCTTCTTCGTCGTAATATCAGACGAGTCTGAATGATTTCTCTCGGAGAGATTCCAAAGAACGATTTATTCACCTTTACGCGACACAGCAGTATTTTGAACTATAAAATTCGAATCATCCGATCGCAACGCACATGGGGAAATTAGTCACATTAGACTTAATTTTCTTTTCAAAAAGGCCAGATGGCAATTTGAAGCAACAAGTCTTTTTATTTATCATAAATTATTTCTAATTTTGCAGTCCGTTTTCAACAAGATACAGAATAAAAATGGCGAGGAACAGATATCATCATGACATAATAGAAGTACTGAAAGAAGCCAATGGCAGAAGTATGCCTGTACGTCTTATCGCCCGCCATATTTATAATAAAAACATAGGACTCTTTGCTGAAAACATTTCCTTTGAAGATATATATCAATCTGTACGCTTTTATTTGTGGTCACAATCGAACCGCCCTTCTTCCCCTTTTATCAGAGGCAAGAAAAGAGGATACTATCAGGTCCGAAAAGAAATTTTCTCTCTAATTGAACTTGATTTTAATACTCCTTGTCCGGATAACACAGAAAGAGAAGATGATACAAAAGATAAAGACCCTCAAAAATCAAACAGTTTTTTTCTTTTTGAATAAATGCGGCACACGCATCGTATAGAATGAGAAGGTGTAAGAGCTTAAATGACTACCTCTAAAAGTAACAGATTAGCATAATACCTTAAAAAGGGCCGTATCATTACTCAATAAGAGTTTGATACGGCCCTTTTTAAGTCTTCGAAATGCAAAAATTCAAATTATCAGCTCATATTTCCAAGAATTGAATTTTGATGCATTCATATTTCTTACAGTTACCCTCGGTTAATTCCGGAACTGTAATTCTTGACACATACTTTTTATCAATGTCATGACTACCTTCGTTCCGATCAATACCATTCGATATTCGAACTGTAACTACTCTGTTTCTTCCATCTCAGCACATCAGCCAAAGCTCCGGCATTGGCTGAGAATGTAAAATTATACGAACGGTAAGGACTCAACACAACACTGGCCGACATCGAGAAGCAATGCAGATCACGGCTCAGTGATGCCGTTGTCATAGACAAGCGGTGATAGTTGAAATCATAACCCGAAGAAAAACTGATATTCCAACCCGCTGAAATCTGAAGATTTCCAGAGAAATTCAGCGTATGAGTCAGTTTGTAAGGGTAACGCATTCGTTTTTCACGAATTTTTGCACTCGTATTCTCACGCATACTGATACCATAGGAAACAGAGAATGACCATGGCAACTGGAATTGCAGATATCCGTCCTCGTCCACTCCCGCATCAGACGAACGTTTAGCCCCCTGGCGTGCGGCACGCATTTCAGGATCCAGATTCGTATCATTATTCTCGTTCTCGGAGCTGCCATCCTGTAAAGAGGACTCTTCTGTCTCTTCCTCTTTTTTGCCCCATCCAAACAATTTGCGGAATGTTTCGTTATTGAACGTATAAGAAAGATTCTGCGACATACCCTGAAAACGTCCGAAACGTCCGTATGACCACTCTGTCCGGTCACCGACCCGCACATTGCCATTTTCGTCGAACTCATAGGCGTAAGTAGCAAATACCGCATTCATACTGAAAGTATAATTCCACGGCGTACGAATTCGGATATTCATATTCAAGTCACTCCAAGGCTTGGTTGCTGCCGCCATATTATAGCTTAAGCTTGCACCTAATTCGTCAATCAGACTAATCTTCTTATATCCTGTCGAATCCCGGTCAGTACGTACTTTCATCTCGATATTATTGGAAACAGACATGGTCACGCTTCCATTCTTGCCTCGGGAAGGAACTCCATAAAGGCCGTTGGCAAAAGGAGAATAAGTCACGGTCGAAACATTACCCTTCTCATCCGTCTTGATATAAGTGTCCCAATAGCCAAAGCGTTCCGCTCCAAAATCCGGCTTGTAACTTAAGCTCACAGAAGGCGTAAAGACGTGACGGATAGCCTGTATCTTGTTTCCGAATATCTTAGGAATCGGAGTATAAAAACCATACAGTTTGGTATTGGCAGATATACTCATATTATAATCGTACACATTGTAAAAGCCCCAGATTGTATCAGCCACCTCACTTTTGGTTTTGGGATCCCACTGCTTCATGACGCGATTGGAATACATTCGGTCTGTAAAACTAAACTGTGGAGTAATATTGATGTAATTACCAATAGTAAAATTAGCGCTGATCGGAATCTTATGCGACATACCGTTTTTCCAATCCCGGATCAGATTAGATTTAAACAACTGATCTTCTTTCGTATAGATACTATTGCTTAATTCCCCGGTATAGCTCAGGGCTATTTTCTCATACCAACGTTCCTTACCTGCCATTTTCTTCCGTTTGAACGGATTGAAACGCGCCAGCGAGATATTCATACTCGGCAAAGTAATGTTTACCGTAGAATCTCGCATATTTTGAGACAGGTTAAAGTTTCCGGAGAGCGTCAGTCCGATCCGTGAGAAAGTTTTCGAATAGCTCACACTGGAAGTTCTCGTACTTTGCGTATAACTCTCGGGATTATACATGCTGTTCAAATTATTACGCTCATAATTCTGAGTCGCAAAGTTCACGCTGGCAGAGAAACTCTGAGTAGGATTCGCTTTCGCATCCTGACGATGAGTCCACTGCACCTTGAAGCTGGTAGACTTCTGATAGTCAGGCATATTCTTCTCACCTTCCACCGTATTCTGGTAACTTACAAAGAAATTACCCGAGAAACGATAACGCTTTTTATAGTTTGACTGAGTGCTGAGTCCCCAGGAACCTTTCGTATAGATCTCTCCCAGCAACTGCAGGTCAATCATATCATTGATTGCGAAATAATATCCTCCGTCACGCAAATAAAAACCTCGGCTCAATTCGTCGCCATAGGTTGGCATGATGAACCCGGAAGAATACTTCTTACTGAACGGGAAGAAGCCATATGGAATGGCCAAAGGCAACGGAACATCCTCAACAACCAGATAAGCCGGACCAAAAATCACATCCTTTCCCGGTCGCACCTTGGCACGGGTCAGTGACAGATAGAAATGCGGATGACTGGCATCACAAGTGGTGTATTTACCATGACGCACGTACATCACTCCTTCCTGATCACGTTTTGACTCCTCACTGATCAGGAAACCTTCCCCCTGCTGGGTATATACGTTGTTAATAAATGCTTTCTGAGTTTTGAAATTGTAACTGATTTTCTCAGGCTCATAAGTATCCGAGCCCTGTTTGAAAACCGGAAGACCACTTACATTACCCAAGGTATCCGCACGTCCCATTGCATGAACCAGACTGCTGTCCAGACTCATCGTAATGATATCCGCAGTAAGTTCCAGATTCTGGTATTTTACGACACTGCTGCCAAAAAGATTAGCGCGGCTTTTCGTCTGTTCAAAAGTAATTGAGTCAGATGCCGTATAACTAACCGGCATATCCAATGCTGACTTGCTCTTCTTGACTGAATCTGTAGCCGTTGTATCCGACTGCAGCGAATCAACCAGAATCGAATCGTTCAGCAACAGCGAATCAAGCGGCAGGCGAACAGGAGACTTTCCTACAGTATCCGGGGCAAGAGTTTCCGCTTTCCGCAAAGAATCAGTCAGTACACGTGACAATGTATCTGTTCCCAATGAGTCCTTTTCCGGTACCCTGCATTTGACATGCCCTGATACACGCTGAAGGGCATAATCAGCATTCTGATTATGCGCCAACACATAAAAAGTCCCGAGAGACCATAATGTTATGAATATTTTTGTTTTCAATGAATTCTCGTTCTAAATGGAAAAGATGAAAAATATCAATGCTTAGACGTATATTATTCAAAAAGTTCTCTCCACTTTCTGAATGTAATCACTCCCTGTTCGCCATACTTCTGCAGACTGGCGACAACCTTTTCGTAAGATTTCTCCTCTCCGAGATGCGTTTTGGAAAAATATTTGTCGGCATAGCAAATCACCTGTTCTTCCAGAGTCTCCGGCAGGAAATCACGATGTGGCAATGGCAAGTTACGCTCTGCGATATTTTCAGCAGTCAGTCCCGTACCGGTGTGGCGTTCGCACACACGTGCATGCCGTTCATACCCTTCACGCCGCATCAGTTCAGCCCCCAGATAGCCGTGGCATAAATATGGTGCTTCGCCATGGCAATGAATATCATCAGCATCTGTCATGAAGATACCGATATCGTGAACCATGGCCGCCTCTTCCAGAAAACCGGCATCCAGATTCAGTTCCGGATGAATTCGGGCAATCTTCATGCAACGGTCAGCCACCTGTCTGCTATGGCACAGCAATATCTCCTTTAAGGGAGGATTGTCTGCATAATATTTGTCGATAAGAGCCAAAAAGTCCATTTTCATAAATTTACTCGTGCAAAAGTAATGCTTTTTTTTTATATTCTCTTCATAACATGGCGCATAATGACATAATAAATATAAAATGGGCTCAACCGGATACAAAAGAAAGCCAGTCATCTCCGCTCCGCAAATCATGCGAAACGGCTATGACTGACTTTCTTCTCTATATTCAGGAGCAGAACATCAGTTTCTGCTCACCATCTTCACTCCCTTAATGGTTTTCAGTTTCTTGATCAGCTGCTCCAGTTTCGCGGTATCATCCAGCAATACGGTGATATTTCCGGAAAACAAGCCGTCGTGAGAATCAATGCTGATACTGCGTAAGGATATTTTCTCTTCCTTACTGATAATCGAAGTAATGTTATTGACAATACCCAGGTCATCATTACCCACCACACGCAAGGTAATCGGATATTGGCTGCCGCGTTTTCCGGCCCAACGTGCCTTCACAATACGATAGCCAAATTTCGTGCGCAACTGTTCGGCATTCGGACAGTCACAGCGATGAATCTTGATTCCTCCGTTTACCGTTACAAAACCAAAGACATCATCGCCATAAATCGGATGACAGCATTTGGCCAGCGTAAAGTCCAGACCTTTAAGATTCTGATCGATAACCAGCACATCATCATGGCTTTGGGTCTTTATCTCGGCTTCCGATTGCATATTGAATTCCTGTGCGCTCGGCGCCGGTGTATGGTCGGCCATTCCGTTCATGTATTTCTGCATCTCCGTATATTTGTCTATCACGGAGTTTACATCCAGAGTCTCGTTGGCCAGACTGTTGTAAAAGTCGGTTACATATTTAAAACCCATCTTCTTGATCACATGCATCATCGTGGGCTCATCATATTCTATCTTCCGGTTTTTGAATTTACGTTCCAATACCTCCTTCGCATAGGCAGCCTGGCGTGCCTGCATCTCTTTCAATGCCTGACGAATCTTGGTACGAGCCTTACCCGTGATCACGAAATTCAGCCAGTCCTGCTTCGGAGTCTGATTCGAAGAAGTCAGAATCTCTACCTGATCACCACTGTTAAGCTGTTGCCGCACCTGCACATTCTTGTCGTTGATGCGCGCGCCGATGCAATGCTCACCCACATTGGTATGAATGGCATAGGCAAAATCCAACACCGTAGCTCCTTTCGGAAGTTTGAAGAGATCGCCCTTCGGAGTGAACACAAACACCTCATCCTCATAGAGTTCCATCTTGAACTGATCCATGAGTTTCATATCATCATTATTCTCCAGAGCATTGCGGATACTGTTCAGCCACTCGTCCACTCCGGCCTCGCCTCCTTTAATACCTTTATAGCGCCAGTGCGCGGCCAGTCCTCGTTCGGCAATCTCATCCATACGCTCCGTACGGATCTGCACCTCCACCCACTTGTTTTCCGGTCCGAGCACTGTAATGTGCAGACTCTCGTATCCGTTGCTCTTCGGGATGGAAAGCCAGTCGCGCAGGCGCTTCGGATTAGGCTGATACATATCGGTAATGATGGAATAAGCCTGCCAGCACTCCATCTTTTCGCGCTCCGGCTTGGAATCCAGAATGATACGGATGGCAAACAGGTCATAGATGCCGTCCACACCACATTTCTGGCGTTTCATCTTCTGCCAGATGGAATGGATACTTTTGGTGCGGCCTTTCATGTGGAATTTCAGGCCAGCCTCTTCCAGTTTCTTCTGAATCGGACCGATGAAATTCTCAATATAAGCATCGCGCGATTTCTTTGTTTCGTTCAGCTTGTCTTTAATATGATAGTAGGCATCATGCTCCAGATATTTGAGCGAAAGATCCTCCAACTCACTCTTCAACCGATACAGACCGAGCTTATGTGCCAAAGGCGCATAAAGATAAGCCGATTCCTGGGCCACCTTCTGCATGGCCTCCTTGTTCGATGTATCTTTGATCTGGCGCATGATATACACACGGTTGGCAATCATGATCAGAATCACGCGCATGTCCTCGGCAAACGACAGCAACAGACTGCGGAAATTCTCGCTCTCAATACTCGGGTTCTTGTCATACAGTTCCTGAATACGATTCAGGCCATGAATGATTCCCGCCACATCCTCGCCGAAATCACGCTCCACATCCTTCGGGGTGCAATAATTGCTCCGCACGCACGAATGCAGCATCACACCCAATATGGCCGCGCGTGTCAGTCCGATTTCCTGCGCCACGATGAGCGAGGTTTCCATATCTGTAATAATAGGATTCAAGTCAAAAACATCCCTTTTCAGAAAATTATTCAGACCGGCCTGCACCAGATAATTCTTCAGATTGGCACAATCGTCCGGGCGCAACACTTTACCCGACAGGCGTAAAAGTGAACGGTACAAATCCTTCAGGAGGATTCTCTCTTCGGGACGAAAAAAAAACAGATTTTCCATAGGCTTTTCGTATTTTTTCTCAAAGTTACAAAAATTCGGAAATAATTGCTCATTCTCTCCTTTATTTTTCGTATATTTGAAGATGAAATTGATTTATCAATCTAAAATCATCCGCTTATGCTAACAACAGAAGATAAAGAGGTACTCCGGAAAAAGGGTATTTCAGAAGCACAGGTAGAGCAACAGCTCAAGAAGTTTGAAACCGGTTTTCCATTTCTGAGACTGAAAGATGCGGCATCCGTTGAGAACGGTGGCATTCTGTCTTTGGATGAAAATCAGTGTAACCAGTATATTGAAGAGTGGCATGCCTATCAGCAGGGTACCCGCCGCATTACCAAGTTTGTTCCGGCTTCAGGCGCGGCCAGCCGTATGTTCAAGAATCTTTTTGAATTTCTGGAAGCAGATTACAATGAGCCTCAGACTGATTTTGAGAAGAAATTTTTCAATGAGATCCATAAGTTTGCGTTCTATACCCGCCTGAATGAGGTGTGCCTTCAGAATCAGGGCAAGGATATCGACACTTTGATACAGGAAGGTGCTTACAAGATCATTGTAGCCAATCTGCTGAAAGCTGAAGGCATGAACTACGGACAGTTGCCGAAAGGCCTGCTGCTGTTTCATAAATATGACAAAGGCTCACGTACCCCGGCCGAAGAACACTTGGTTGAAGCCGCCCTTTATGCTTCTGCCAACGGCGAGAGTCACGTACATTTCACCGTCAGTCCGGACCATCTGGAACTGTTCCGTGCCCTGGTAGCAGAGAAAGCGCCGGCCTATGAGCAAGAGTTCCAGACCAAATATCAGGTGGAATTCTCCATCCAGAAGCCGTCAACCGACACGGTTGCCGCAACCAAGGACAACGAGCCGTTCCGCGTAAACGGTGAGATTCTGTTCCGTCCGGGTGGACATGGTGCCTTGATCGAAAACCTGAACGATCTGGATTCTGATATCGTATTCATTAAGAATATCGACAATGTGGTACCCGACCGTCTGAAGGCCGATACCGTGAAATATAAGAAAGTAATTGCCGGGCTTCTGGTATCCTTGCAGGCACAGGCTTTCACTTATCTCCATAAGCTCGACACCGGTGTTTACACTCATGCTGATCTGGAAGAGATCATCCGCTTCGTGCAGCAGAAACTGTGCTGCCGCAAAGAAGACATCAAGAATCTGGAAGATGCCGAATTGGTCATCTATCTGCGTAAGAAGTTGAATCGCCCGATGCGTATCTGCGGTGTGGTTAAGAATGAAGGCGAGCCGGGTGGCGGTCCGTTCCTGGCTTACAATGCCGATGGTACCGTTTCTCTGCAGATTCTGGAAAGCAGCCAGATTGATAAGAAGAATCCGGACTATGTGAAGATGTTCGAAAACGGAACCCACTTCAATCCGGTGGATCTGGTTTGCGCCATCAAGAACTACAAGGGCGAAGCCTTTGATCTGACTCAGTATGTAGACCACAACACAGGCTTCATCTCAGAAAAGAGCAAGAACGGCAAGGAGCTCAAGGCTTTGGAGTTGCCGGGTCTGTGGAACGGCGCCATGAGCGACTGGAATACCGTATTCGTAGAAGTGCCGCTCTCAACATTCAATCCGGTAAAGACCGTAAACGACCTGTTGCGTGAACAGCATCAGTAATCATTCAATCTGAAATTTAGAAGAAACAAAAGATATGGTTAAGAAAATTCTTTTATTGGGATCCGGTGAATTGGGCAAGGAGTTTGTCATTGCCTGCAAGCGTAAGGGACAGTATGTCATCGCCTGCGATGCCTACCGGAACGCGCCGGCCATGCAGGTGGCCGATGAGTGTGAAGTGTTCAGTATGCTCGACGGCGAAGCGCTGATGGACGCCATCCGCAAACACCAGCCGGACATCATCGTGCCGGAAATCGAGTCTATCCGCACCGAGGTGCTGTACGACGCAGAGAAAATGGGCATTCAGGTTGTACCAAGCGCCAAAGCGGTGAACTACACCATGAACCGCAAGGAAATCCGCGAACTGGCCCATACCGAACTGGGATTGAAAACAGCCAACTACCGCTATGCCAATAACTATGAAGAATTGTGCACTGCCGCAGCAGAAATCGGTTTTCCATGTATTATCAAACCACTGATGAGTTCTTCCGGTCACGGTCAGAGCAAGGTGGACAGCGCCGACGAACTGGCCAAGGCCTGGGATTGCGCCTGCCAGGGTGCCCGTGGCGACTTGAAGGAAGTCATCGTAGAGCAGTTCATTCCATTCGACAGCGAAATCACGTTGCTTACCGTTACTCAGAAGAACGGTCCTACCCTGTTCTGCCAGCCGATCGGACACGTGCAGAAGGGCGGTGACTATCGTGAAAGTTTCCAGCCGGCAGCCATCACTCCGGAGATGCTGAAAGATGCACAGGATATGGCCGAAAAGATTACCCGCGCTTTGGGCGGTGCCGGTCTTTGGGGCGTAGAGTTCTTCCTGAGCCATAAGGAAGGCGTTATCTTCTCTGAGCTGAGTCCGCGTCCGCACGACACCGGTATGGTTACCCTCTCCGGCACACAGAACCTTTCAGAATTTGAGTTGCACTGTCGTGCCGTCCTCGGTCTTCCTATTCCGGAAATCACTCAGGAACGTATCGGTGCCAGCGCCGTGATTCTTTCTGAAGTTGAAAGCAAGAAGCCGGAATACACCGGAATGGAACAGGTGTGTGCCGCTACCAATACTTATCTGCGCATCTTCGGTAAACCCGAAGCGCATGTAGGCCGCCGTATGGGTGTGGTTGTCTGCTGGGATAAAGTAGGCAGCGATCTGGATGCCCTGCGCACCAAGTGTAAGGGACTGGCAGCCGGTGTTCATGTAACCGACGGCGAATAAACCGGATCTTTTTTAAAAAACAGGAGTCGTATCATTACTCAACTTTCAGAGTGTGATACGACTCTTTTTATATCGATACACCTATTGCCACTTATCAACCAAGCTTTTTAATGAGAAATAAGGACAGTTCCTTTCTTTGATACCGTTTATATCCTCATTTTATCCAAGCTACTGATAATGTGCTCATTGTACAAACCACAGAAACCAAACAGAGAATTCTGAAAAAGCATCATGCTGAAATTCAAGATCCATCCGCATCATCTGGCCAAAACATTTCGATAAAATGAATGAATGCTTCCATTCATCTATCTTATCGTCTGAAAAAGTAATAAAATCGAACAAGGAAGTTACTTCAAACGAGCCGTATCTTCCTTGTTCGATTTATGAATCAAAAGATTTCTTTTCTGACAACCAAGCGCAGTGCTTTATACCAAAACCACGGTAACACTCCGCGCTCCGTGTGCTCCCATCACCAGTGCCTGCTCAATATCGGCAGTCTTCGACGGACCGGAAATAAAGACTCCGAAGCCATATTTTCCGGTTTCAATCAGCGGATAAGCCTCGTGCATATTGTTCTTCAATGCCTTGCGGTCCAGCAGAATCACCAACGCCTCGGCAATGAAATACACGGCACGCTGTTCCACCTCCTGTTCGATCCATACCGCTCCATTCTCACATACCCCCAAACGGCCCTGAACAATGGCCAGGTCTGTACCGTCCAGATCACCCGGAGCAGCCACCGTGTCGGGATGAAAAGCGCCGCAGTCCACCGTTTGTTTGCCAAAGGCGGTATCCACCTCCGCAACTGTAGAGGCAATCCGTTTCGCCTCGGGATAAAGACTGCGGATCAGAGCGTTCAAATCATCTCCTTCCTGCAGTAGTACAGCCTGACCGCCCATCTGCTTCATCACCTCAGTAAACTGCCCGATCAGGTCCGGATAGCGGATGGCATGCTCTTCTATGCTCCGATAATCGGGTTTCTCATATTTAGTCTGCGTATTCTTCCGGATATTTGCCAGAATCATCTCCCTGCTGCTCATTTCTGTATTTTGTTTTTCTTCCACATCTCGTTAAAACTCTCTTGCGCAAAGCGGGGCATATCATGCTCCTTACCCCAGTCATTCAGTCCGTTGTACATCATGAAGCGCGGCAGATGATTTGCCAGAGGCGCCACACCCAGCGCCGCATTGAACAGGGCCGGATGCTCCATCAGCTGCTTCATACCGTCGGACATGAACTTCTTGGACTTGCTGGCCACTCCATACTGTTGCAACCGCTGACGCCAGTTGTAAATCTGATCAGCCAGATCCACCTTCGCCGGACAAACGTTCTGACAGGAATGACACAGCGAGCAGGCCGATACATTGTCGTAGTACACCTCAGGAGCTTTCAACATGCCCAGATTGATACCGATGGGGCCCGGAATGAAATACGTATAGGAGTAACCTCCGCTCCGACGATACACCGGACAGGTGTTCATGCAGGCACCGCAGCGCAGACAGTTCAGCGTCTGCACATGATCCCGGTCCGCCAAGATCTCGCTCCGTCCGTTGTCTACAATGATGATATGCAGCTCACCACCCGGACGCGGCTTGCGGTAGTGCGAGGTATATGTGGTAATCGGCTGACCGGTACCCGATCGGGCCAGCAAACGGGTGAATACCCCCAGAGCCTCACGGTCCGGCACAATCTTCTCCAGTCCGAAAGCCGTGATCTGCAGTTTGGGTTGTGAGGTTCCCATGTCCGCGTTACCCTCGTTGGTGCAGACCACACACTCGCCCGTTGACGCCACGGCAAAGTTGGCTCCCGTCATGGCCGCTTCTGCCTCGATAAACTTATGACGCAGATTCTTGCGGGCCGCATGCGTCAGATAAGTCTGGTCGTTGTTTCCGGGTTCCGTACCCATCTCACGGACAAAAAGCTCTCCGATTTCTTCCTTCTTGATGTGAATGGCCGGCAAAACAATATGACTCGGCTTCTTGTGCATCAGTTGCAGGATGCGTTCGCCCAGGTCACTCTCCACCACCTCAATGCCTTTTTCCTCCAGATAGTCGTTGAGCCCGCACTCCTCGGCCAGCATGGATTTGCTCTTGATGAAGTGATGCACTCCGTGGTCGTTCAAAATCCCGTGAACAATCCGGCAATACTCCTCGGCATCCTTTGCCCAGTGCACCACCGCTCCGTTGGCTGTGGCGTTCCGTTCAAACTCTGTAAGCAGTTCATCCAGATGACTGTTGCTATACATTTTTATATCGTGAGCCATCTGGCGTAGTTCTTCCCACTCCGGCAGTTGGCGACTTATCTTGTCTCTCTTGGCACGCACCATCCACAAGGTTTCATCGTGCCATGCGGCCAGACTCTTGTTCTTCTGAAACCGCTCTGCTGCTTCTGAATGCTTTGTACTCATAGTCCTGATGCTAAGATTTCCACAATATGTTTGGTTTTGATAGGCAGTTTGTCGCGTGCGATGATACCGTTCTGGTGCATCAGACACGAACTGTCTGCCCCGACAATATATTCCGCACCCGTTTCCATGTGACGGCGAATCTTGTCGCGCCCCATCTGTCCCGAAACGGCATGCTCCTCCACTCCGAACAGACCGCCGAAACCGCAACACTCGTCCGGCCGTTCTGGCTCCACAATCTCAATGCCCTGAACGAGCGAAAGCAGGTCGCGCAGTTTGTTATAATAAGGGATGTTCAGTTCGGAAGGTGCCGAAAGATGCATCAGGCGCACCCCGTGGCAGCTGTTCTGTATACTGACCT
>OKWR01001838.1_pt1 | contig 12902 bp, 11 predicted proteins | sample 1607101 | NCBI WGS metagenome assembly OKWR01 (sample SAMN04414076, study PRJEB24778) | human gut metagenome | material: faecal | host: Homo sapiens
TGAAGTCACAAAGGTATAAATAGTAATTGCCTTTGCAAATTCTTACTTGAAATTTATAGTTGTATAATGAATATGTAGAGTTAGTTTCTCAATTTTTGTAGTAATGAAAATATTGATACAGAAATTAGGTTTACTATTTCATTTATGTTATTTTTGTGATATCTTATTACTGAAATATATACTATGTAAATATTTGGAAGTAGTAAACACCATTAAAAAACAAAACTAATATGAGCACTTTTCGTTCTATAGAAGAACTTGTCAAAAGTCTGGACAGGGAGAAAGAACTTCTGAAAGAAATGTTTGCCAAACGGAAGTCTCTTTCGTTCCGCTACGATTATGCGCTTGAAATGACAGAGTACAAAGAAGAGCGTATCCGTTATCTGATTGACTATGGGGTTATCCGGGATACTGGTGACTTTCTGGAAATGGAAGATATCTATCTGAAATTCTTTGAAGATGTGCTCGAAGTAAATGAAGAAATCAATGTTTCTTTCGTGCAGGATTACCTGACGCGACTGAATGAAAATATTGACTATTATCTGAAAGAGAATAACGAGCAACGTAAATACAACTACCAGCGTGAAGTGAAACGCTGTCTAAAAAACATCGCTCTGACTACAGTCCGCAATGTGATGGACTTGAAAAGGAACATGGATAATACTTATAAGAACGAACCGAATTATAAGATAAAGAAAACCAAACTCGTCCGGCTTGATGAGAAACGGAACAATATTGCTCTGCTGATCCGTAAAAGTGAGGAATTGATAGACTACGGACAGCCTATTTTCTTCCGAGTGGCGATGGACGTACAGATGCGGAATGTAGTAAGTGATGTAAAACTTCAGCTAAATGACTCGTACCATAACCTGATTGAAATCCAGAAACAAATCATCCATTATCTGAATCTGATAGATTATCAGAACCGCATCTTTGAGAAAGTAAAGAAGTTGAAGTACCTGAAAGACCAGTTCTTGTTGGAAGAACATACAAGTATCCGTTCTGTTGCCGCACAAAAAAATCCTGTCTGGATGGAGCCGCAGGTCGGTTATCGCATCAAGCTTTCCATTGATAATCTACGGACTTCCGATGAGGCTTTTCAGATTTTGAAGAAACTTGTCGCGCGGCAGAGAAATTCTCCGAAAGGAATGAAACAACTGGCAGATGCCATTCCGGAAGGATACCTGGATGGGCAGTCGCAAATGATAGATACCGTAAACTTGCAGGAAGTGCATAATTCATTTATGGCGTCCAGCACCCACCTGTTCTCTTTTGTGATGAACTATCGCTACCGGAAAGAGGTGACACGTGGAGAGAAATTAATCTTTTTCTGCCAACTGGCGTCACAGTATGCCGACGAACTTCGCTTTACGGATACTTATGAAATCTCCGATGAAGTGGAATACCCTTTAATATATGCCAAATGATGTATGCTGAATACTAAAAACAGATGACCATGAAATACACTGAAGAGATATTTAATATACTTAGCAAAGGGGGATTCATTTCTTCCAATAGTGTCTCTACCCAAGTGAAACGCTTGTATGATGCCATTGAGGAAGATTTGCCCGATTATTATGATTACTACAAAGGCATCGGTTTTTATCTGGAAGGCGGTGACGGTTATTACTACTTTACCCGCAAGGAATCGAAAGTCGATTTGGAACGTAAACTGGAAGCAATTCAGAAGTGGATTGATTACCTGAGTTTCCTGAAAACCTATCATTCGGCATTCGGCCCGGGCTTTCTGTTTCGTGCTGCTGATATTGAGATTCAGATAGGATGCGATATCGAACTGAAAGAAAAGGCAACTAAACTGTTTTCGGATAAGAAGAAATATGATGAAGTAGTCGGCAAACTGCTGAAAGAACTGGAGAGTATAGGACTGATAGAGAAAGAAAACGAACTTGACGGGACGTATAAAGTATTGTCGGCTTTCCATTATATGGAGGACTTGGTTGATTGTATCACAATTTCAGAGGAGGTGCAAGATGAGATACCTGAATAAGATTATTTTTCTGAACAGTGCCCATATTCCATACGCAGAAGTGAAGTTGGATGGGAACGTACATTTTATAGGTACGCAAGGTGTCGGTAAGAGTACGCTGCTCCGTGCCATCCTCTTCTTTTACAATGCTGACAAACTAAGACTGGGTATTCCGAAGGAGAAGAAAAGCTTCGATGCTTTTTACTTTCCATACGCCAATTCTTACATTATCTATGAAGTGATGCGGGAGAATGGGGCGTATTGTGTGGTAGCTGCCAAATCCCAGGGACGGGTGTTTTTCCGTTTTATTGATGCGCCATTCCAACAGGACTGGTTCATTGACGAACACAATGTGGTACATTCCGAGTGGGGACGCATCCGTGAACATATCGGTTCGAAGATTCAGATTACTGCACAAGTGACTAGTTATGAAATGTATCGGGACATTATTTTCGGTAATAACCGCAAGCATGAAATGATACCTTACCGCAAGTTTGCCATTGTGGAAAGTGCAAAATATCAAAATATTCCCCGTACGATACAGAACGTCTTTTTAAATTCCAAACTGGATGCTGACTTTATAAAAGATACCATTATCCGTTCGATGAGTGATGAGGATATCTCTGTTGATTTGGACTTCTATCGTAGCCAGATAAAGGAATTCGAGCAGGAATACAGGGACGTGATGCTTTGGTTTACAAAGAACAAGAATGGAGAAGTGCCTGTCCGGAAGATGGCGGAGAAAGTAATGAACGCCTATCGTGACTTGATTTATACTCAAAAGCAGATTGGTGAAGGGCGTGCGGAGCTTAACTTTGCGGAGAAACAGGCTTTGCATGAGATTCCGTTAGTGAAGGAAGAACAGGCTAAAGCGGAGACGGAACGTGAACGGTTGCTGCGGCTTATGGGTGAACTGCAACAAAAGTACACCAATGAGCGTGATGGCTTGATTAGGGATATAGGTATAATAAACGATTTGCTCAAAAAGATACGTGAGAAACGTCTGCATTACGAGCAGATGCAGATTGAAGAAATCATCAAACGGGTATCTTGCGAAGAATTACTGATTCAGGAACTTGAACAAGTCCGGAATATGAAATCGGAACTGACAAGGGCTTATGAGGATGTATTGAGCAAGTACCGATTGCTGTTTGAGAAACTGGAAGCTGATTTCCGTACTTTTGAGAATAGCCAGCGAGCACGGATAAATGCTCGGAATGCGGAGATTGCCGGCAAACAGGAGGAATTGATGCAACAACTTCGTGTGGAAGAAGAGAAAGTAAGGGCAACGCAAGAAGAGAAAGTGCAGACTGTGGATAATCGTATCCGGCAGTTGCGCGATGAACAGGCACAGTGTAACCTGAAACTTCAAAAGGTGAAATACGAACATCCCCATCAAAAGGAAATGTCCGATTGTGAAGACGGTATCAACGAACTGCGCAAAAAGGACAAGGAACTGGAACTTAATATTCGTCAGCAACAGGGAGAAATAAAGCAGTTGAGGCAGGAGTGTGAATGGAAAGTGAAAGAATTGAAATGGGAATTTCAGGCAAAGATGGAGACCGCAGCCCGTCCTTCCTGTCTTTGGGGATACTCTCTCATCGAGACTCTGAAGCCGATGACGGTGCGTCCGGGCCGTTATGCTATTGAACCGGAAGAAGGTCAGCTGGCCACATACCGTAAACTGGCCAGCGGAAACCAGTCACCGGTAAACCTGACGATTCCCAGTGTGCGCACCATCGACAAGCTGGCAGGAGTTTTGGGGCGCAAGCTGATGATTGATTCTACTGCCATTTGCGAGGCGTTACAGGATTCTGCATTCTGCGCTACCCTGTCATACGATACGGCAACCATCATGGCCCTCTTTATTCCAAACACCTATCAGGTATATTGGAATGTCAGTCTGGAGGATCTGATGAAGCGCATGCAGAAAGAGAATGCGGCTTTCTGGAAAGCGGAAGGACGTTCCGAACTGGCACAGAAGTTGGGACTGACTCCCAACGAGGTGATCACTGTCGCTTCCATTGTCGAGGAAGAGACGGCCAACAATGCCGAGAAACCGATGGTGGCCGGTATGTATCTCAACCGTCTGAAACAGGAAATGCCCTTGCAGGCTGATCCTACAGTCAAGTATGCCCTGAAGGATTTCTCTCTGCGACGCATCTATCACAAGCATCTGACCATCGACAGTCCTTATAACACCTATAAGAATGTAGGATTGCCACCGGGACCGATCCGTATCCCGACCGTCGCTTCTATTGATGCCGTGCTGCATCGGGTTGATCATGACTACTTGTATATGTGCGCCAAGGAAGATTTCTCGGGAACTCACAACTTCGCCCGTACTTATGAGGAACATCTGCAGAATGCACAGAAATACACCGAAGCGTTAAACAAGAGAAATATTAAATAATGAGGCAAAAGGGCCATATCACGACTCAATTCAGAGTTTGATATGGCCCTTTCTTGTGTTATAACTACCATCTGTAATTTTTCGTGTACTTTTTGTTTTGACGCATTCCTTTATCTTTTGTTGCATATCGGCAAAACACGAAGTTCCGTTTTTCTCCTTTTATTCTTCCTTCACTGCGTCCAAAAGGACCTCACCCAGCGTAGGATGGGCATGGATGGTGTTTCTCAAATCCTCTACCGATTTTCCGTTCTGGATCAGAACCGTCAGTTCCTGAATCAGATCAGCCGCATGCGGCCCCACCAGATGTCCGCCCAATAGCGCTCCACTTTCCTTATGGCTCAACAGTTTACAGAAGCCTTCGGTTTCCTGAAGGCATACCGCCTTTCCGTTGGCACGGAAAAAGGATTTGTGTGTACGGTAAGGAATACCGTTTGCCTTGCATTCCTCTTCAGTCAGTCCCACGGCAGCCGCTTCCGGATGAGTGAATACCGCAGCCGGCACAATATCCAGCCGCAAGTTATCTGTAAGTCCCTGTATGTGGTTCAGGGCTCTCATTCCCTGGAATGTGGCCGCATGAGCTAGCATCTGCCGGCCGATGATATCCCCTATGGCATAAATGTGGGGCACATTTGTCTGCATCTGCTCATTGACCTCAATTCCCCGTTTGGTGTATCTCAATCCGATGTCATCCAGATTCAGCGATTCCAGATTTGCCCGCCGTCCTACAGCCATCAGCACATAATCGGCATCCACACACACTTCCTTTTCCTTTTTCAGATAGTGTACACGAAGCACTCCCTCTTCTGTCTGCTCTATTTGCTGCACCTGTGCCTGAGTCTGTATTTCGATGTCGCGTTTGCCCAAACTCTGTTTCAGGCGTTTGGCCAGATCCGTATCAAAATGCGGAAGGATGTCCCGGCAATATTCCAGCACGGTGACCTGACTGCCAAAGCTCCTGAAAATTGAAGCGAACTCCAAGCCAATCACTCCTCCACCAATCACACAAAGATGACGTGGTACGCAGTCCAGATTCAGGATTTCTGCAGAAGTCATCACGTGGGGCTGATCATGGCCCGGTATCGGCAGCATCTGGGAAACAGAGCCGGTGGCAATCAGGATATGATCAGCCGAATATCTTTCCTCACCGACCAGCACCGTGTGCTCATCCTCAAAACGGGCGCAGCCCGTGACACGTCGGATCAGTTTGTTCTGCAGCAAAGTCTCCACTCCTTGACGGAGCTGTCCGATAATCTGTTCCTTCCGGCGGAGCACCGTGTGATAGTCAAATGAGAAACTCAGGTTGTTGATGCCCAATGTTTCCGCTTCCTGCAAATCGTCCAGCATCCGGGCATGTCGGCAAAAAGCCTTGGTCGGAATGCACCCTTCGTTCAGACACGTTCCTCCCACCGGTCCTTTTTCTATCAGTGTCACTTCAATCCCCCTTCGGGCGGCCAGCAGCGCCGTTTCATACCCGCCGGGCCCGGCCCCGATAATCAGCAAGGGGCTATGTACGGTTTGATTTGTATTCATAAGGCACATCATTTTAATAGCGTTATGCAATCCGTCGCTTCTTTTGGGTTCAGGAAGCGGCCAGATCAGCAAAAGTAAGTACAGGTTGCTTGGCGGCCGTCGTTTCATCCAAGCGGCGTACAGGAGTGTGATGCGGTGCCCCGCGCAACTTCTCCGGCTTCTCCAGAGCCTCTTGGGCAATGCGACGCATTACCGCAATAAAACCGTCGAGTGTTTCCTTGGATTCGGTTTCGGTCGGTTCGATCATGATAGCCTGATGGAAAAGAAGCGGGAAATAAATGGTCGGCGCATGGAAACCGTAATCCAGCAACCGTTTGGCCACATCGAGCGTGGTGATTCCGGTCGACTGGTCTTTCAATCCGTCAAAGACAAACTCATGCTTGCAGCAGGTGTCAATCGGAAGCTTAAAGCAGTCTTTCAGCTCCTCTTTGATGTAATTGGCATTCAGGGTAGCCAGCGGACCTACCTTCTTTACGTGTTGCCGCCCCAGTCTCAGAATATAGGCATAGGCACGCATCAGCACGCCGAAGTTACCCATAAATCCGGAGATGCGTCCGGCAGCGGTATCATTACCTTCAATGGTGTAATGTCCGTCCTCCTGGCGCACTACCTTCGGATTCGGCAGATATTCGATCAGATGTGCTGCGACTCCTACCGGTCCGGCACCCGGGCCACCGCCACCATGCGGTGTGGAGAAAGTCTTGTGCAGATTCAGATGCAGGATGTCAAATCCCATATCTCCCGGTCGGGCCACTCCTACAAGCGGATTCATGTTGGCTCCGTCGTAATAGAGCAATCCTCCACAATCGTGCACCAGCTTGGCAATTTCAAGAATCTCCGTTTCAAACAGTCCCAGTGTGTTCGGATTGGTCATCATGATGCCCGCAATCGTATCGTCCAGCAGCGGACGCAGATCCTCCACATCGATAGTACCCTGTGGTGTGGACTTCACCTCCACCACCTCAAGTCCGCAAACCGCCGCGCTGGCCGGGTTGGTACCATGGGCACTATCGGGCACGATTACCTTCGTGCGTTTGCTGTCGCCACGTTGCAGGTGATATTGCCGCATGATCATCAGTCCGGTAAGCTCGCCATGAGCTCCGGCAAAAGGATTCAGCGTAAACTTTGCCATACCGGTAATGGCCGATAAAGCACGGTCCAGCTCATCGTAAATCTGGAGAACGCCCTGCACTGTTTCCACCGGCTGCAAGGGATGAATCCCCTGAAACCCGGGCAGGGCAGCAATCTCATCATTGATTTTCGGGTTGTACTTCATCGTACAGCTGCCCAGCGGATAAAAGCCCGTGTCCACGCCGAAATTCATGTTCGACAGATTGGTATAATGGCGCACCACATCCAGCTCGCTTACCGCCGGCAGTGCGGGCCGTTGCGTTCGTTTCAGTTTCTCCGGCAGCGCGTCCAGGCTTTGACTCCATGTGTTTTCCGGCAGAGAGAACCATTGCCGGCTCTCTTTGGAAAGTTCAAAAATCAGTTTATCGTAGTATTTCATGGCTTCAGTTGCTTAATGATGGATAACATCCGGTCGATCTCCTCCCGGTTTCTTTTTTCGGTAACACAGAAAGACACATATCCCTCTTCCGTTTCCAGTGCGGCCAGAAAACCTTCCTGAAGCAGAGCCTGCTGTAAAACGGCAGCCGGGATTTTGCTTTTCAGAACAAATTCCTTGAGGAACGGTCTGTCAAAAACCTCTTCAAACAAGCCGGTAGCTATCAGCTGGTCATGAAGTTCATGTGCGCCACCATAAGACAATGCGTTTACCTGCCGCAAGCCTTCCGGCCCCATCAGCGACAGATAAATGGTTACGTAAAGAGCCATGAGCGACTGGTTGGAACAGATGTTGCTGTTCGCTTTCTCACGCCGTATATGCTGTTCACGCGCTTGTAGTGTCAGTACGAAGGCCCGTTTGCCGTCCAGATCATGCGTAGCGCCGACAATGCGTCCCGACAGTTTGCGCACCAGTTCCTTACGGCAGGCCAGATAGCCCACATAAGGCCCTCCGAACAACAGCGGAAGTCCCAGAGTCTGGGCATCTCCGCAAGTGATGTCGGCTCCCCATTCTCCCGGTGTTCTGACCACAGCCAGTGCCGAAGGATCGGCATATACCATCAGCAGAGCCTTGACCGCATGCAGGGCGTCGGCCATGCCCGTAAGGTCTTCAATGATACCGAAACGGTTTACCGAAGGAACCAAGGCTCCGGCCACATCACCGGACTCCAGTTCCCGTTGCAGAGATTCCAGATCCGTATTTCCGTCCTTGTGTGCTATTCTTCCGATCTCCACGCCGTGATATTTCGCGTAGGTCCTCACCACTTCGCGCACCTGTGGCAATAAGGTATCAGCCAATAAGACACGTTTCTTTTTCTTTGTGGCCGCCATGGCCATCAGCATGGCTTCGGCAGCGGCGGTCGGTCCGTCATACATGGATGCGTTGGTACAGTCCATCCCTGTAAGTCCGGTTATCATACTCTGATACTCGAAAATATAGCGCAGCGTGCCCTGCGAGATTTCAGCCTGATAAGGAGTATAGGCTGTCAGAAACTCACTGCGTGCAATCAGGGCCGGAATGACCGCCGGCGCATAATGGTCATAAGCCCCGCAGCCGCAGAACACCGTCAGCCGGTTATTCTTCCGGTCCAGTTCCTCAAATTTGCGCCTCAGTTCAATTTCCGACAGGGAGTCCGGCAGGTCGAACTCCCGTGTATAACGAATCTCCGCCGGAACATCGGCATACAGGTCTTCGAGCGATTTTACACCGATACGCTCGAGCATTTGCCGGATGTCCTCGTCGGTATGTGGAAAATAGGCAAAACTCATAATTGTTTCTTTTTAGGTGATAGCTGTAAGATTTCTGGAGAACGCTTCTTATTGTTGGGCGCAGAAAGCGGCATAGGCATCGGCATCCATCAGCCGGTCCAGTTCTTCGGGTTCGCTCATCTGCACCTTAATGATCCAGTTATCATACGGATCCTGATTCAGCAGTCCCGATTCATCTTCCAGTGCTTCGTTGATTTCCGTAACGGTACCCGAAACCGGACTGATCAGATCACTGGCAGCCTTGACACTCTCCACCGCACCGAATTCCTCTTCGGCAGTGACCTCGTCGTCCACCTCGGGCATATCTACATAAACAATATCCCCCATTGCCTTTTGGGCAAAATCCGTAATACCAATGATGGCAACTTCGCCGTCAACTTTTACCCACTCGTGTGACTCGCTGTAATATAATCCTTCTACTGTTTTCATGATTCTTAATGTTTTAAGGGTTTTTATAATATATGATGGTCTATAAATGCAGGATGAATTACTCTGACAATCATCTGACAGAGTCCTTATTTCTTATAATTCTTGTCGTAGAAACGTTTCTTGCAGATTACTCCGGCAAATGTTTTCTTACGCACCCGTACCGATACGGGGCGTCCTGTTTCCGCATAAGCCCGCTTGATCAGTGCCATGCAGACATATTTGCCGGTAGAGATGGACTGATAGCCTGTGGTCACCTCGCCGATCACTTCTCCGTCACATTCCACCGGATATCCGGCCCGGGGAATCGCCTTTTCGGTCAGCTCGATGCCGACCAGCTTACGGGCCGTACCTTCCGTCTTCTGACGCAGGATGCTGTCACGCCCGATAAACTCCTCCTTGTCCGTTTTTACAAACATACCCAGTCCGGCTTCTATCGGAGAAATCTCCGCGCTCAGTTCGTGTCCGTAAAGCGGAAGCCCCACTTCGAAGCGCAGCGTATCCCGGCAGCCTAATCCGCATGGCGTTACACCGTTTTCCATCAGTTTGTCCCACAAGGCTACAATAACCCCCGGAGCCGCATAGAATTCAAATCCGTCCTCGCCGGTGTATCCCGTGCGACTCAGCAGAATCGGCGCTCCGTTCCAGCTTGTTTCGGTAAAGGTATAGAATGCCAGATCCCGGGCGTTTTCCAGTCCGAGCACCTCCACCGCAATCCGTTCGGCATCCGGTCCCTGCAGGGCAATTTCTCCCCACCGGTCCGACTGGTTGTCGATGCACACCTCGTAGCCGGAGCTCTGACTGCGGATCCATTCCTCGTCCTTGGCAATGTTGGCGGCATTCACCACCAGCAGATAATGATCCGGGTCTGCAAGCTTGTAAACCAACAGATCGTCAACCACCCCGCCGTCGGGATAAAGCATCATGCCATACTGGATTTTTCCGGCCGGCATGATCCGGATATCGTTTGTGAAAATATGATTGATGAACGCTTCGGCATCCGTTCCGCTGACAAAGATTTCCCCCATGTGCGAAACATCGAACATGCCCGCCTTTTGGCGCACCGCCTGATGCTCCTCCACAATGTTCGAATACTGAATGGGCATGATAAAACCGCCGAATGGGCTCATTTGTGCCTTTAACGCCTCGTGCCGGTCGTAAAGACAGGTTTTCAAAAGGTCTTCCATGATGTTGTTCTATTAAATAAGGTTGATGAATCTTCGTAAACGATAATCTTGTTACTGATCCGGTTTTCGGAAAATCAGCCGTATCCAGTCCTCGGTATGGAGTCTGTAGATATATGCTCCCAAGTCCACATCAGCCAAAGCCTTTCGGAATGCATCCTCCTGAATGGGCTGTCCGCGCAGACACTCCTCAAGCAACGGAACGGGATCCTGCAGAACAAAGAAATCCCCTTCCAGTGTCAGCCCGTCAATCTTTCCCGACTGCATCTGGAAGCGGACGGTAAAACCTCCCACCCCGTCAATCCGTCCTTCATAAGTAAGATGGCAGGCCGAATTTCTCCCCCAAAGAAAATCATCCGTAAGATACGTGGCTTCGATTTCCTCTATGGCTTTGATTTCTTCGGGTGTGAGCACGCGCTCCTCGTCACAGAGTGCCTGAATGAGGTGCTGTTTTACGTCCTCTTTGCTCCAGTTGGTATGCTCTGTCAGGTTTGTGACCCTCTGGCGTACCGAAGCCACCCCCTTGCTTTCCGTTTTGGACTGTGCCGGAGTGATGGCCCGCACCAGATGTTCAAAGTTCGTCTGATAAAGTAAGGTACCGTGTACGATACTCTTGACGGGAGTCTGATAGAAAGCGTTGCCCGATACTTTTCGTCCGTCAATCAGGATGTCATTGCGTCCGGACACAGTAGCCCGGGCTCCGGTGTCGTTCAGCAGTTCGGCTATCCGTTGCAGATAGCGGTCAAATGTCTGCTGCACTCCCTCGGAACGGGTAATCCAGGTGAGCATCATATTCCCCTCATCGGAATAGACGCAGCCTCCCCCGCTCTTTCTTCTGAATACGTTGATCTTGTTCTTTTTACAATAGTCCAGATTTACTTCGGCTTCAATATTCTGGTTCCGGCCGCAGATCACGGTGGGCGCTACCTGCCAGATGAAGAAAGCTTCTTCATCATTGTTTTCCCGGGCCAGAAATTCCTCCATAGCCAGATAAAACACCAATCTTCGTTCCCGTGAGTCGGGCAAAAGAATATGCTTCATGAGTTTGAGATTAGTGACGGCTAAATATAGAAAATGTTTTTGTAAAGCGGAACGGAGAAAGTTGCTTTTATATCAGATTTAACAGACTTTTCAATATAAAAAAACTCCGTACGCAAGAGTGCTGCATACGGAGATCCGGAATTATGCGGATTCATCATCCGCATCGTCATCACTTTCATTGTTGTCTGGGCCCATGTAGAACTCATCGTCCGGGTTCATGGCCCGATAAAGCCATTCTTCTTCGTCCATAGATTTATAAATTAAAGGGTTCCTACTGTCTGTTCAACGTATAGTTCAGTTTGGAGTCAATCGGATTCATCTGCTGGTCCAGCATCACGAGCTGATCCTTTTTCTTCTCGAAAAACATCTTCGTTTTCTGATCAAAGGAAATCAGTTCCAGAACCGTAGCGTTCTTGTTTCCGGAATGTCCGCGCAGGGTGTATTGCCGTCCGTAAATCATGTCGCATCGGTCCTTTCCGTTTTCGGCTTCCAGATAGTTCAAGGCAGCCTGAAACACTCCGTCGCCACTGTGCTCCTGATGATGGATGGTAACGGTATATTCAATGCCCGGACCGGATGCTGCCGGCAGCGTTCCTTTATAGGTCTGTGCCACTATCGGACCGCCGTCGGGAACCAGCTTCAGCGAGTCCACCACATCCACGGCATCCACTTTTTCTGTGCGATAATACACTCTTTGATAGGTACCGTGTTTTCCTACAACCAGCGTATCTTCTGTCAGCCTGATAATATCCAGCGTATCATCAAAAGCGATTGTCTGTCCGTTGCCTACGCTTTTGCCGGAAAGAATCAGCGTATCACCTGTTTGTTGCCATTGTTCATAGAGCAAAGTTTTCATGCCGATTGAAGCGGCAGAACCGTCTTCGTTCAGAGTCACTCCCTGAATAAATTTGGGGTTGGCCGGCATCACTTCGATCCAGTTTCCGGTAATCTGGTTTTGAGCATCAGAAGTTTCTTGCGCAGGTTTCTTTTCCGGGTTACATGCAGCCAAAAGCAATAAAGCTGCAAAAGGCATCCATTGTTTCATAGGGTAATCATTTTGAATTGAAAATTGTTAGTTGAATTAAGGTATGTGCACAAAGATAATGGAATCACCTGTTCCTGTCAAGAAGATTTTTTCCCATCGTTAACAGCTTCTCATACAGCATTCTGAGGGATAGCACTGTTTGGTCGTATGTAAGTCGTTGATATTCAAAAGAGAAAAAGATCTATCTTCTGTCTAAACAGACAAATCTTTGGAAACCCTCTTCCCTTTCATTTCGGTATTTTTTATGAAAGAAAAGCCTTTTTGCTTTTTGATTAACGTAAATACCCTTTATAGACTTATCATCAAATGAAGATAGTAGTTTTATAACAATTTGACATAGGTCATATAGGTTCTCTTTGATTAGAAAAAAGTAAGAAAAACAAATCTAAAAAAGGCTAGAATCATACAAAATTATTTGTCAAAGAGCGTAGTAATTACTAT
>OKWR01001845.1_pt1 | contig 12887 bp, 14 predicted proteins | sample 1607101 | NCBI WGS metagenome assembly OKWR01 (sample SAMN04414076, study PRJEB24778) | human gut metagenome | material: faecal | host: Homo sapiens
TTTATGGAGACCCTATAATATTATTCTTTAATCAATTCAAAACAGTTTCTAATTAGGATTGCCATTTTCTATCGCACCTAAATCTTTCTGTTTCAAATGAATCAACTCACTTCTGAGTGATTCTAAGTTGTAAGAATATAAAGTTATCACATTCGTAGCATCATTAAATCTTCCTCCACTTTTCTCCTTATCATAAACCACTCTTATATTTACATTATACTCATCTAACAATTGCCGCTCTTCGGTAGACAATTGACTTATCAAGGTTTCCAACTGATAATCATTACTATCCACAATACCGGAATCACCAGAAAAGCCCGAGTCTGAAGCAAAAGGATCATCTTGAAAACCTGTATCCTCATCTTCTAGAAAATCAGGTGCCAATTCTCCGTCCTTATTTTTTCCGTCAATATAAAGCTCTCCGCTGATCATTGAAACAGAATCAAAAGATTTACTTAGACTTCCCCAACCTTCAACTTGTCCTCCTTCCCACTCATTAGTAATATACATACTCAAAAACTCCTCTTCAGTAAAAGTTCCGGTTCCACCAACCATACCGCGCAAATCCATTTCACTCAATACAGGCATTTCCTTTGCCAATTCGTCCAAACTTCTTTTTGTAATAGTCTTCATGATCTTAAATTTTTAAATTAATAATTATAAACAAATAATTCACTCATATCACAATGCCTTTTAAAATCATACAGGCAAAGCGTCCTCAACTGATAATAATAGGTATATACTGTGTAAAGTGATTCATAATACTGCTCTTGAAATGAATAGACTGAACGCCGTGAATCCAACAGTTCAGACACCGTGATGCGAGATATATCGAAACGCCGTAACATCAGTTCATAATTGGATATGGATAGCTCATAACTCCTACGGGCCAGAGCATAACCGGACAAAGCCGTATTATATAACGAGACTTTCTCAAAGATATTCTGTTCCAGATTCTTCAGGGAGCGTTCCGCATCCAGTTCTGCCATCGCGGCTTCATTCCGTGACATACGGACCTTGTTGTGGCCTATCCCCCAGTCAAAAAGAGGAAAAGTCAGGCTGACGGATATATTCTGGCGATTCTCCGGATGGCGATAAGCCGCCGAAAAAGAGGAGGCATAACGATTTACTCCATAATCTATTGAAATATTCCCCTGAAGACGGTTCTCACGCTTCGTTTGCCAGCTCTGATAACGGGCCTGAAGCACCGTATATTCCCGATTCAACATTTCAGGATTGTTTTCCATCGCATATCGGAGCACTTCGTCTGCACTAATCTTTGGGAAATCAACTGAAAGACTGTCTGAAAGAACAAGCGGAGAAGAGCAACACAAAAAACTCTGAATTGCACGTAAAGCCTCTTCATAAGAGGCACGTGTCTGGATGACCGCGTGCTCTGACTCCGCACACTCCAATTCCACCTGATTAAATTCATAATCGGTGATACGACCATGCTGTAAGGCCAGACGAGACACATTTAACAATGTATCAGAGGACAATTTCATTCGCACGGCATGTTCTTGTGACAAACGCGTCAAAAACGCATTCAGATAAAGTGTCACAGCTTGCTCCTCCAAAGCGGAGCGCTCCTGAACAAAACGACGGAAAGCCAACTCATAACCCATACGGGCCAGATCCCTGCTAAACAGATATTCTTTACGCCCTCCCCATAAAGGCTGCGATAAGTTGATATAAAAAGGACGTGTCGTATAATTGTTCTTATTTGAAGAAAATTCATGTAAATAATCCAAGGAAGTACCGATTCGTACGGTTCCCCCTGTGATACCTAATGATTGCTGCAAAGCAACATTTAATCCCGTAGATGCTGAATAATCCTCTACGTAATTATAACTGCCATCAAAAGCATTCTGCAAACGTTGTATGGAACGGTTAAATTGGAAAGAATCCCACTGAAAAGATATTGCAGGAAGGAAACCCTTGCGGTAGTTTTCATAAGAAAGCCTACGGTTCTCCAATTCCCAATATAACCTTTTCATCTCTGGAATCTCTGATACAAAATGTTGCAAGACAAATTCCAGCGAAACGGTTCGCCCCACACCATCCTGACTCTTTAGCAAAAAAACAGCTAAAAACAGAGGTACTAATGAAATATGTCTTGCAACATGAACCCTCATAACAACACGTTTTTAATTAATCTTTCTAAGAAACATGCTGCAAATTGATAGAAAAAACAATAAAAAGCAAATATAATTTGTATTTTCTTCACAAAAATATACTTAAGCATACCATTTAAGTTAACAAAGGTATACTTAAGTATACCATTAAGATTACATGAGAGTAGATATAAAATAAAAATCAGGAAAAAGTTTCAAAGGTTTGTTCAGGGATGCCGCATAAGCGATTCTTGTACATAAAGCCGCCGCAAGCCAGGAGCCCACAGAGAGTTGAGGCGGAGTCATAGAGGTGCTTGATTCAAGAAAACGCTTCAGCAACGGTGAAACCTCAATCAGAAATTCATCCGGCAAGCGCCCGGACTGAAATACGTAACTGGCCATTTTGGTTTCAAAGAATCTATAATCCGTAGAAATATCGCATAACTGCTTGCTTTCCGGCGTAACCACTGCAACCATACTTCCCCAGCCAAAATTATAAGGATGAAGAACCTTTATATGATGCTTTATACACAATTGATCAAACACAAATGGAATTGGTGATTGAAAATCTAACGCATTTACGGCTAAATCGTGCCCTTTGATCACTTGCTCAGCATTACGTTCATGAATAAATTCATTGAAATCAAGAATCTGAGCATCGGGATTAATCATCTTTAGCCGCTTTTTTAACGCAGCTGTTTTAAGGTTTCCAATATCATGAAACACATAGTTCTGACGATTCAGGTTCGTCAAATCAACCGTGTCTGCATCCACTATGGTTAATTTCTCAAAACCCAAACGAAGCAGACACTCGGCTATATTACTCCCTAAACCAGCACCTGCCAACAATACATGCGTGTTTTTAATGACTCTCTGTTCTTCCGAAGAAATGTAAAAAGCATTTTTAGTATAACGATCCATGTTTATCTATTTTTTTAATAAAAGAATAATCATATTCACTGATACATTTTAAATAATACTCCATTATAGAATCACATAAAGCATAAGCGGCAATACTTTCTGATCCTAAGAAATATACCGGATCTGATAATGCCGTCAGTTTAATTCCCAAACGCTTCATTGTACGAAACAAACGGGAATCTATTTCGGCCAACATACATCCTCTTGAATCCATACATACAAAATATGATGCTATTCCCATAAGATATTTGAATATCGTGAAACAATTTCCTCTTTGTTTTTTATCAACCGCCAATCTTCCTATATGCCAATATATATAATTCTGCTTTAACAGATCGCTGTTATTTAATACAAAATACCGCTGCATTGGGATTTCAATCTTCCGATCCCATTTCATGATGCGTATAGAAGCTATTATCTGCCTTTCCGGATTCAGTAAGACGAAAACAAAAGAATTAGAAAAATATCCAATCTCTTCCTGATAGATTTGATTTACGATTTCATGATTCACATCTAAATGATGGGACAGGTTTTGCTGAGCAATAAACAAAGCCAGTTCCAATAAATCATGTGGAGATGTCAATAAACAAACATCCCAACCCTTAAAATGAGACAGATTAAAAAAATTTTGCATACATATTAAATTTTATCATACATAAAAATAAATAATTTATTCGGAGAAAAAAAACAAATCAAAAAAGAAAATCAAAAAGTATACTTAAGTATACTTTATAAAAATATCACTAATGACAAGACTTGACAAAGCAAAAAAAGCATTATCTTAGCAGAAATTAAAGATTGAAATATGAATATATATGAATTGTTTAACGACCGAAATAAGGTGACTGGTCCCATTAATTATACCGAAGAGCAGGTCAGCCAGCTGATACATCTCATTCAACTGATCCTATCCAATGAATACGAGAGTTTCTATATCATAGATTATGGCCGGAAAGAATTTGTCTATGTCCATGACAACCCACTATTCCTGTGCGGACATTCGGCCCAAGAAGTACAATGCATGGGATATGATTTTTATGCCCAATACGTACACCCCGAGGACATTCCCTTTTTGTTCGAAGTCAACGACATAGGTTTCCGGAAATACCGAGAGCTGTCAAAAAAGGAACGCGAAAAAGACATTTATATATCTTATGATTTCCGCATCAAAAACGGGGACATTTATTTACCTGTACATCACACTCTGATTCCGTTGGTCAAGAACAAGCGGCAGGAAATAGTCTGGGCACTGTGTAAAGTATCCCTAACGGAACAAAGGTGTCCGGGAATCATTATGGCCAAAGTAGGCGAAAAAGAGATAACTTGGAATCGGAAAACAAGATGTTGGGAGGAAATTCAAAGACCTCAATTGAGCGAGAAGGAAAAGGAAATTGTCAGATTATCTATTCAGGGATTCACAGAAAAGGAAATGTCTGACAAGTTACTGCTGTCCGAGAGTGGTATAAAAAAGAGGAAAAAAATACTGTTTCAGAAATTGCGCGTCAAGAACATGTCCGAAGCTATTATTTACTGCACCAACAAAAGACTTTTTTAATTCATCATCTGTCCTATATACTGACTGATGATTGATGCTCCGGAAAACCAATACATACAGGAATCCCCTCCTTCTAAAAACTCTTTAAAGCAGTTTTTAGAAGGAGGGGATTTTCTTTTCTACGACAGAAGTCGCTTGTAACGAAAGACTTTACGACCGTGTGCGGCAAGGCCCTTGAATATTATTTCATGGAACCTATACTTTTCGAATGCTGTCTATTGCTGCATCCGTCCCTCTCTCACAGCCTGAAGCTTTGCCTTCAGTTCCTGAGCCTTCTGCCCGTTCTTGTCTATAACGTTTTTCTTTTCCTCACGATCTTTTGACAAATGATACAACTGAGGTTCCTTGCTGTTTCCCGATTCAATGGCCGGTCCCCAGGGAATACCGGCCGGACCGTCGCTCGGCTCGATATATTTCCACTCCTTATCGCGTATAGATAAGGTATGATTATAAGACTGCTCAATCACATAATCACGTCCCTGCGCATCATCGCCCAACAGAGTTGTCAGATGGTTCTTGCTGTCCGGTGCCGATCCCTGTGGCAGACGGGCCTGAAGCAATTCTCCAAAAGAACGGAACAAGTCAATCTGTGAGAACAGTGCGTCCGATGTCTTGCCTTTACGGATATGCTGTGGCCAGGAAACGATAAACGGAATCCGCGTTCCTCCCTCAAAGGCACTGTATTTATTACCACGCAATCCACGGGTAGGCGAATGCCCGTCCAACAATTCGGTTGCCTGATCCGCATATCCGTCGTCCAGTACCGGACCGTTATCGCTTGACAGGATAATCAAGGTATTCTCATACAGCCCGTTCTTTTTCAGGTAATCGATTACCAGCCCTACCGTCCAGTCAAACTGGGCTATGGCATCGCCACGCAGCCCCATCGGATTCTTTCCACGGAAGCGTTCATGTGGGAAACGGGGTACGTGCACATCATTGGTAGCCAAGTACATAAAGAAAGGCTTATCCTTATTCTTGTCGATAAATTCCAAGGCGTGAGCCGTTATGGAATCCGCAATATTCTCATCCTTCCACAGAGCTTTTCCTCCCCCTTTCATATAACCGATGCGGCTGATGCCATTCACAATGGCCTGATCATGTCCGTGTGAGGGTTTCAGATTATACAACAGTTCCGGATGGTCTTTTCCCAACGGTTCGCCGGGGAAAGGTTTCGCATAGCTCACCTCTATCGGAGCACTCGGATCATAGTTGGCAACCATTCCGTTCTCGATAAAGACACAAGGCACACGGTCGCCCGTAGCGGCCATAATATAGGAATAGTCAAAACCCAAATCACCGGGATGTGTCGGTAGCGGAGCATTCCAATCCTGTTTTCCGCTTTCCGCTCCCAGCCCCAAATGCCACTTGCCGATGGCTGCAGTAGCATAACCGGAGTTTTTGAACACATCTGCCAGTGTATATTGTCCGGGCTGGATAATCATACCGGCATTTCCGGCTGCCACATCCGTTCCTTTCTTGCGCCAGGCATATTCGCCCGTAAGCAAGGAATAACGGGATGGAGTACTGGTAGCCGCCACAGCATGCGCATTGGTAAACAGGATTCCGTCCTGTGCCAAGGCATTCACATGGGGAGTCTTTACATTCTTGGCATCATAGCATTCCAGATCACCATAACCCAAATCATCGGCATAAATCAAAAGTACATTCGGGCGCGCTGCATTCTGAGCCCATAAGGCAGCACAACTTCCCGACAAAATCATGGAGCATAGAAGCTTATTTCTAATCATCTTTAAAATTGTGTTTTTGGGATTAACGAAACAGAATGCAAAAATAAGAAATTTACCGGAATGGAACAGACAAAAACATGCAAGAAATATTAGTCTATCAAACTATTTACCATGCTTTACAGAGGTAACCAGATTGCCTAACATTTCCAAACGTTCCATCTCTTTGGGATCACATTTTACCCTACCCGCTTTCTCCAGCAAACGATAAGCTGTAGACAGACTACGAGCACCCCTTGGTGTCAACATACCACACTGATCAGCAAGATTATAATACTCTACAGCTTTCATCCAATGTTCTTCATTATTCTTCTGCATGCATATATCACCTAACTTAACATACATAACCGGATATTTTTCAGCATACGTTCGAAGACTCTGCTCATGTTTCTCCTGCCACTTCAAGTGTTTATACATAATTACCTGTAAAACAGGTGCCATATCGCTACCCTGAGCTACAGCATTAATAAGCAACCGTTCTGACTTAGCCGTGTCGTTCTCGCATTCAAGAGCATAAATAGCATCAAAAAGCAATGCGTCCGCAGGAGACACACTTCTTAATTTTGCCACAGCTTCCTGAGGTACATTCTCAATTCTTGAATAATCCAACACATCTATCAACAAAGGGAATGACTGATCCCGACTCACTGCTTTTATCATGTCCTTAATATCATTTCCCTTTATCTGGCCGGTAAGCAGATACAGAATCATCATATTAGCATAACTCTTTCTCACTCCAATTCCGTCCCGATAACAAAGTGCCAGAGAATCGTAAGCCTCCACCTGTCCCATTCTTGCTTGCTGGACAAATTGCGCTACCCTACAACTGGGATTTACCGCTCCTTGAGATATATCAGAATTCTGAACCTCAACAATACTCTCACATGATGTACCATGAAACAACATAAAGGCACAACATAACAACATCAATATTTTTCTCATAACTCTTTCATCTAAAGAATGTCAATTATAAACAACCACGCATCATTTTACATGAAACTTCCTAACCACCTTACCTGTGCGATCAATCATACCATATATTTTGATTTCCACATCATCGGTCATTCCGAAACCATCTTCGTCCTGATAATAACGCCCATCAGGATTAAGCATCCAAGAGACCTCGGCTATTCCATTTTTATACATTCGGATGAACGTAGGAAACCGAGCGTCCAACCATTTGGCTCTATTGATCGCATAGTCCGGTAATCTCTGAAGAGAATTCCAATCTATATCTTCCTGTCGGACAGTCTGCAACACGGCATTTCCGTCCATAAACTCAAAAGCCGTTCTGTTCCGGTCGTCCACTAAAAAACGCGGTTTCCAATATTCCCTCATAGCCTCATTAACAACAGACATTCCATCCCCCAGACTACATCTTTCGTATGGATATTGACTGAACCTGGTTGCACTAAGCCGCTCGTACAACGATTGTGGCGTTTCCCTTACTTCCACTTGATCATTTTTGCTGTTATATGTCTCCATAAAAATATCCTCCATTATATTTATCAAATCTTTTCTCCTTTACCATTCAACAATACTCCTCCCCCTTCATTACTTTTACAGAAATACAAGTCGGCACCAATAGCCTCTATGGATGAATAAGATGGAGGAGTCAATATCTTACCCTCCGGAGTCATCAACCCATACCAACCACATTCAGCTTCATATCGTTTACATCTGGCCATAGCTTTTACAGGAATACTCTCAGGTCCGGCATATTCACCATCTGATAGTCCGGCTGCTTGTAACTCTTCCGTGTCATAAGTCATCGCCTCAATATTCTGAATACAGAAGTCCTCAATAACCTCCCCCTTTAATGTAAAAGTTTTCATGGTATGATCTTCCATAGTGGCAATAATAGTCCCATCACTTAAACTGATCATCACGCTACCCGTAAAAAATGGAATTACCGTTTGCATGTTATCCGTAATCACGCTCCGCTCCTTACCGTTATCCAGAATCCAAAAGGTATCGCAAGGAATAATGGAAAAGTATTCCGGCTCTAATGCCCAATTCCCTTGTTTGTCAATCAAACCAAATCTGTCCCTACGGTCTTTATGAACGACACAATGTTTATTATGAAAGACATATCCTTCGGCACCAGGATAATAAGGAATACGGGGATCAATAACCACCTTGCCGGTACCATCAATAAATTTAATCCATCCCTCATCATCCACAGCGGCCACTCCCTCGGAAAAAATCCACGCATGAGCATACTGAGGTTCGATAGCAACATTTCCGGTATACAGATTAAAATATCCGCGTTTTTCTCCATCACTGTAACAGACCAAAGAATCAAAGCCCAATGGTTTGTTTATCCACTTGATACCTGTTATCGTTTTCTTTCCATCGGCATTTTCAACATAACCGTCTTCACCGCACTCCGAAATATAATAATTGGCATTTCTGGATAAATATTGTATATCATAAAACACCTTGGAATCATCGTTAAATGCGCCGGCTATCCCTTCATAAGTGCCCACCACAGCAGCCGAAGTACCCAACAAGACCATTAAAGTAAAACATGTACCAACGATCCGACGCAGAATTTTTCCATACGCAGAATCATCCTTCATACCCAAAATCACAGTAAACCACTCAGCTATAGCGGAAAGAAATCTGGTCAGTCCTTTCCAGAACAAAATCAATGCTCTTTTCATAAAATCCACCTAATCTAATTTTTGAATATCACTCTTTATGTGTCGGACACAACCTCTAAATTACTTTATGAAAAAGAGTATATTTTTTACAGAAATCTATCAGACATAAATATTTTTCATCTAAATCTTTTGATTTTATCATACACAAAAGACGCATAAAATATCAACAAATCCTCAAATCATAGTTACTTTTTCTACAAACACATCATAATATCCCTTTAATAAGAAGACCTTATAATCCATATCTATTTTATAAATTTTGTCAGATTCCACATTAAGTTCAAAAGGTGTTGAAATAATCCCCGAAGGGGCATATACAGAAAGGCTATGTTTTCCAGGAGAAGTTTTACGTTTCAGAGTATACCCTTTTATAAAATTACCAATACCAATATTTTTTCCATCCAATAACACTTTATACGTAGCATCAAACCAAGGTAACTTATGTTTTCTGCTATCCAGACTAATTATTAAAGTAACCGAGGTTTCTAATTGTTTCTGCTTTGCATAAATACTAAATCCTTTTTGCAACCATAAGGCGAAGCGGTCCGCAGAGCATAATTTTGCAAAGCTTTTGAAGCGCCGTGCTCTTTGCATCGCCTGTTTACGAATATTACATGTTGATTGAATAGATGTATCTGGTACTAATCCCCCCAAACGTTCTACTCGCTTAATGATCTCTGAACTTAACAAATTCCGTGTTGGACGCGAATAGTTTCCAACAAAATGCAAAGCCAAATAAACATTATCTACTTCAATACCTTGAGCATCTAATTGTTGCAATCCCCACTGAATTACTTTATAATTATATCTTATACAAGCGGCATGAAGTAATGCACGTTGCAAAGTAGGCGCACCGACATATTTTACAGCAACATCATCTGCATCATATTCCATTTGCTTTGCCAATTGCATATAATCCTTATTGATACGATTACAAACCCAATTTGTAAAATAAGTAAATAATAATAATTGTGACTTTAGCTGTTGCTGCCAGGTATTTTCCTTTTTCATTTCTTTTATGGACAAAAAAGACTGTGCAAACTGCCCGATAGTATAAACAGACAAAGAGTTTCTCATCTCGCTTTGCACATAATGTCCAAATTCGTGATAAAGTACAGCACGTATTTCGTTATCATCAAGTTGCGTCAAAAATCCCATCCCTATTACCAGATTACACTTTGGGGAGAATAAAATGTTCTTCAATTGCGGCTGAATAACAACTGCTGCTGTTGCGTCAGGGCATAAATAAACTTCATCAATAGGAGACAAATCCAACTCTTGAGTTATTTCTTTTACTATTGCAAACAGTTCAGGAAAGTCCTTATTTGTGATCGGGATAAAACTATCCGGCAAGGCTCTTTGAAAATTAAATGCCTTTATCATCTCCCAAAGCAACCAACACCCTCCAAAAGACAATATAATCAAATGCATAGAGAAATCATGTTCTCCATAATTCCATATAATATAATATCCCAAATAAATTGAGACTAAAGCCACAATCACAAAACAAAAACAGCCGGCTATGTAAATCATAACCGACTTGTTTATTGCCTTTCTCAAATTATTCATTAATATACACTATTTTTGTTTTTCACGATTCTCCTCCTCTTCATCATCAGCACTCACATCTCCTAAGAAACCAGCCATTGCTAATGGTTGATACAAAGGCTTTATCGCAGCAGATGATACTTCAACTTCATCCCATGAAGGTAATTCGACAATCTCATCAGAAGAAAATTCATTCATTGCCTGACGTGATACATTGAACATTTCATAAGTATCAAGATCCATTCCCTGATTTATTAAAGCAGTATCTTTATCCGCTAACATACCTTCCAAATATGCAGCCAACTCTTCATCTGAAATTTTATTGAAATCAATCATAATCATTAATTTTCATGAAACAATATTGTAGCCCGTAATGCTACCATAAAAAACTCATCAAATACAACGTCCGGCATGTTTTTCAAAACTACTCTTCGCTCTTTACTAGTAGCCCGCCCATCAAGAACTTTACCGAGTAATTCTACATTATTAATCACAATTGAATTATTTTCCATATCCCATAACAAGCATTTGTTTTTGTAATCCTTTTCTTATTCTATTATAGCGGGTATAAATATAACCGGAAAACTGAGCATCAGTTTTTGCTTTCGTATCAAGAGTTACATCATTTTCTATAAAAACTTTTGCTTCATCAAGAATATCTCCCGGCTTTTCTCCATCTATAAGAATACGTTCTACTAAGAACCTATCAAAAGGTTGCATTTTTTTTACAATACGATTAAGATCATCCATAAAAAAATGATCCGTACTCCTTTCTGCTTGCAATTTCTGCGCAAAATAAAAATCTTCGTCTAATGATAATAATTCTTTATTTCGTTTATGCTGAAAATAACGAGAAGCGATAATTGTTATATAGGAATTTAAAGAACAAGTATATTTAAATATCCGTAATTTATGCCAATCATCCGATGAAAGGAACTCATAAAATTCTCCTATAAGTTCCTCTGGCATCTGCAGATTCGGACAATAATACTGTCCTATATACATTAAGACTCCTCTACATCTTACAAAAAAGAAATCCCGAATCGTACAAACATCATTAGCGATTAAATTCTCAACAATCTCCTGATCTGTCATATGATTATTCAATATTATCCTAAGTAATAAATCCTACATATAAAAATATTTTTATTTTATTGGCTTAAACGAATTTAACATTCTGGAAATTTGAGATTGTAACTTATCTGCATATTCACTTAAACAAAACACCTGACAACTATAATAATAAGAATCTGTATGTGCAGCTAAAACATTATATCTATAATTCGTTCCATCAATATCCATTTCATATTCTATCAAATAAGAATTACCATTAAAAGTCTGTTCTCTAATCTTTTTAAAAGAACCGGACGCATTCTGTTTTTGATTATTTTGCACAATAAGATTTGCATATTTTTCAACAGTAACGATGCCTAAAGATTCTAAGACTCTTACTGGCTCTTGAATTACAATAATAGCGGGATCATAATCCGTATTCACTAGTCCTAATATTTGATCATCGCTAAACTGTACTTTTTTAAAATGACCGGGAGCTTCTATCACACATGCTTTTTGATCATCATAAAAATCAACCCACTTAACAGAATCTTCACCCCAATCATTCTCTTCTTTGGATTTTTCCACATTGACCAAAAGCGTGTCATCATCAGGGTAATCTATACTGACAGAAGCTGTCGTAGGATTTTGCAATGCTATAGTAAAAGACAAAATAAGAGGTATACTTATCAATACACCAAAAAACTGATACAAATGCCGACAATGCTTGTAATCCCAACCTGCTTTCATAAATTTCCAAGCCGAAATACCATTCTTTCTTATTTGCAATATTCCATACCAAATAAAAACAGCTACAAAGTATTGTAGTCCGACTACAATACTCTGATTTAATAATAAGATATTAACAAGTGCAGACAATATTGTCGTAACAATAAATAGGAAAAAACCATTTTTATTCCATCTGAACAATAATATTGTCCCCAACACATTACACAGTCCCAAAGCTGCAATTAGTCCCAAGCCCAATATTTGATTAATGGACTGGACATCAAACATTGTTATAGCACAATATATGCTCATACATAAATTAGCGACAATGACCAGCCAAAACCATATACTGACAAAAACATGTCTTTCTTTTACTCCATTCATAACATCTTACTTCAAAAACTATATTTATAATTTAATATTAAATCATTCATTATAATCGTCAGGAACGACCTTCACGGAATACATAAAATTCATATCTTTATCTAGAAATACATATGGTTCATCCGACATTTCGCGTGATAGTTGTTAATTAACGAAGAAAACCGCTGAA
>OKWR01001860.1_pt1 | contig 12787 bp, 14 predicted proteins | sample 1607101 | NCBI WGS metagenome assembly OKWR01 (sample SAMN04414076, study PRJEB24778) | human gut metagenome | material: faecal | host: Homo sapiens
CCATGCCCGGTCTTTTCTTTGCCGGGCAGATCAACGGTACGACGGGATACGAAGAGGCGGCCGCCCAAGGGCTGTTGGCCGGCCTCAACGCCGCCCGTTTCGTGCGTGACGAGGAACCCTGGGTGCCCCGCCGCGACGAAGCCTACCTCGGCGTGATGGTCGACGACCTCACGACGCGGGGCGTGACGGAACCCTACCGCATGTTCACGAGCCGTGCCGAATATCGCCTGAGCCTGCGCGAAGACAACGCCGACGAGCGTCTCACCGAAATCGGGCGCTCGCTCGGTCTCGTGAGCGACGAGCGCTACGCCTACTTCGAAGCCAAAAAGAAGGCGGTGGAGTCGACGCTCGAGCGCCTGGGGTCCGTGTGGGTTCATCCCAAGAAATTGCAGGACGGCGAGGACGAGCGCGTCCTTTCCGTGAAGCTCGATCACGAATACAACCTCCGCACGCTCCTTTCCCGTCCGGGCATGGATCTTCGGACGCTCGCCTCGATGAAGCTCGAAGAAGGGGGCGATGTGCTCGACGTCTCCGAGCTCGCCGACGACGTGGTGGAGCAGATCGAAATCGCCGTGAAGTATTCGGGCTACATCGACCGTCAGCGCGCCGAAATCGCCAAGACCCTCGCCAACGAAACCCTTCGCATTCCCGCGGAACTGAATTTCGACGACGTTCCGGGGCTCTCCTTTGAGGTTCGGCAGAAGCTTCGCGCAGTGCAGCCGGAAACGATCGGTCAGGCCTCCCGAATTTCGGGCGTGACGCCCGCCGCCGTGTCGCTTCTCCTCGTGTACCTGAAGCGCAAGTACTACTACAACCGCCAGAAGGGAACCAAGGATCCCTTCAAGGAGACCAAGGAATGACCGCTCGGGAAGAAATGCTCGCCCGCGGGCTCGAAGGACTGGGACTGCCTTCGGACGAACGGACGGTGACGCTCCTCGGACGCTTCGCGGACCTTCTTTTGCGTTGGAACCGTACCTACAATCTGACGGCCATTCGGGAAGAGTCCGAGGTGGTGACGCACCATCTTCTCGATTCGGCCGCTCTCGTGCCGATGATCGCGAAGATTGCGCCCGAAGCGAAGACGCTTCTCGACGTGGGAAGCGGCGGGGGACTGCCCGCCGTTCCGACGGCGCTTCTGCGCCCGGACCTTTCCGTTCATGCGGTCGACACGGTGAAGAAAAAGGTCACCTTTTTGCAGCAGGCTCAGATTGAGCTGGGCCTGAAAAATTTTCGCGCGCATCACGCGCGGGTGGAGAATCTGCGTCTTTCCCCGTTTGACGTAATCACTTCGCGCGCCTTCGCTTCTTTGGCGGACTTCACGAGTCTTACGGAGCACCTTCTGAAGCCTTCCGGCGTTTGGCTCGCCATGAAGGGCGGCGTTCCCGAAGAGGAAATGGCCGCTCTTCCCGATTTCGTAAAGGTTCGGGAAATTCTTCCGATGACGGTGCCCGGACTGCATGAATCCAGACATTTGATCGTTATGGGGCGCAACGAGCGTTGCGGACTGTCATGATTTCAGCCTTTCTCAGTGCCTTCGTTTTCGCGTATTCGACGCTGGTGCCGGTGATCAATCCCTTCAGCGGAGCGATGCTCTTCACCACGATGACGCCTGACGTTCCGGATCGGGACAAAGCGTATGTGGTCAGGCAGATTGCGATTTTCTGTCTGATCATCATGCTCGTGTGTCTCTTTGCCGGGCACTTTATTTTGAGTTTCTTCGGCATTTCCGTAGGCGCTCTGCGCGTTGCAGGCGGCTGCGTGCTCTTTGCCGCAGGGTGGAATGCCATGAACGCTCCCGCCCACGACGGAACCGAGGACAATGGTCGGCCGCAACGAATTTATTCGCGCACGCAACTCAAGTCGATGGCCTTTTATCCCTTTACGTTGCCGCTTACCACGGGGCCTGGATGCATTGCCGTGACGGTAGCGATTGGCACGAGTCTCCCGTACGACATTCCGAACATCGCCGGAACCGTCGCCGCAATCATCGCGACGATGGCCACGATTTGGGTTTGCTATCGTTATAGCGACCGCATCAGCAAAGCGGTGGGCACGGCGGGTGCCGACGCGTTGGCTAGAATCATGGCCTTCATCCTGATCTGCTTGGGCGTGTCCGTTTTCTGGCAGGGTTTCTCGGAACTGTGGAAGACCCTGTAAAACCGCGGGAATTGAATCAATTTCGGATGTTCTGATGGCGAAGATTTTTTGCATTGCGAATCAAAAAGGAGGCGTGGGGAAGACCACCACGGCGCTGAATCTTGCTGCTGCATTGGCGCAGAAGAAGCGCCGCGTGTTGTTTGTTGACCTCGATCCGCAGGGAAACGGCACGACGGGCGCGGGATTTGACAAGGGAGAACTATCGGCTTCGGTTTATGAACTCCTTATCGGCACGAAGTTTTTCGACGAGGTTGTTCAGCACGCCGAGTCCGGTTTCGACGTTCTTCCCTCCAATCGGGAACTTGCGGGAGCGGAGGTTGAGCTTGTCGGCATGAAGGACCGCGACGCGCGTTTGCGCGTGGTGCTTGACGCGGTGCGCGACCGCTACGACTACGTGCTGATCGACTGCCCGCCGAGTCTTTCGATGATGACGATGAACGCCCTCTGCGCGGCCGACGGAGTCGTGATTCCCATGCAGTGCGAATACTTTGCGCTTGAGGGACTCACCGATCTCGTGGGGAGCGTGCGCCGCGTGCACGCGGAGAAGAACAAATCGCTTCGCATCATCACGCTTTTGCGCGTAATGTTCGACCCGCGCATTACGTTGCAGCAGCAGGTGAGTGAACAACTCATCAAACATTTCGGCGACAAGGTCTTCGAAACCATCATCCCCCGCAACGTACGCCTCGCCGAGGCGCCGAGCTACGGTAAGCCCGGCGTCGTCTACGACCGTTCAAGCAAGGGGGCGAAGGCCTACCTTGCCTGTGCGGACGAGTTGATTGCGCGGATGGAAGGCAAGCGCGCATGAGGGATGAGCAATGAACAAGAAGGAAAAAAACAAGGGATTGGGGCGCGGCCTCGATGCGCTGTTCGGCGCTCCGCTCTCCGAAGACTGGATGTCTGACGAAAAGGACGGTCTCGCCGTCGAGGAGCTCCGGCTCTCCGAGGTCGCTCCCGGGCGCATGCAGCCGCGTTCGCGCATGGAGCCCGAAGCGCTCGAGGCGCTCGCCGCCTCCATTCGCGAAGAAGGCATTCTGAGTCCCCTCATCGTGCGCAAAACCGACGCGGGCTACGAAATTGAGGCCGCCAAGATGATCGGGCTCGAAACCGTCCCCGCCATCGTGAGGGAGCTCGACGATCGGCATGCGCTCGCCGTGGGACTCATCGAAAACATCCAGCGCGAAAATCTCAATCCCATTGAAGAGGCGCTCGGCGTTCGTCGCTTGCAGGAGGAGTTCGGATTGACGCACGAGGAATGCGCCAAGGCGATCGGCCGCTCGCGATCGGCCACCACGAACCTTTTGCGGCTCCTGGGACTCAACGAAGAAGTGCAGGCGATGCTCGCCCGCGGCGAACTCGAGATGGGGCACGCCCGTGCGCTCCTGGCTCTTGAGGGGGCGATGCAGGTGGTCGCCGCCAAGCGCGTCGCGCTCGAGGCGCTTTCGGTGCGGCAGACCGAGAACCTCGTCAAGAAAATGAAGGAAGGCGGCGTGCGCAAGGAACCCAAGAGCCGCGTCGTCATCAAGACGCGCGACGACGAGCGTCTGGAAGAGGCCCTGGCTCACACGCTCGGCACGGTCGTGAAGTTGAGCGCCTCCCCGAAGGGCAAGGGGAAGATCGTCATCGAGTTTTCCAATCTGGAGCAGCTTCAGGGCATCGTCGATCGGATTCAACGATGAGTAGTTCTTTAAGCTTAGTCACTACGACGTAGTTTCGTAACAGAAAGTCCCCCTTCTCCTCTTTTTGACTAATTGTGAAGGGATGCAACAGAACTTTATACTCCATCCGTTTCAAATTTCCCTAGTCTGTGCAAGTCATGTACGTCATTTCTGATATGATGCGCGTTTCTCTTGCGCAGTTCGTCCTGACCTTTTTGGTTGCCGCTCTTTTTGCTGTTTTCGTAGGGCAGGAGGCAGGGGTTTCGGCACTGATCGGCGGGATTGCTTATGCATTTCCGACGGCGCTTTTCGCGCTTTATTTGGTGACCGCGGGACGAAGAACTTCGGGACGGTTCAGTCCGTACCGGGTACTCGTAGGGGAATTTGTAAAGATCTTGGCGGTCCTGCTCATTTTGGGCTTGAGCGTCAAGTACTACGAAAACTTGTATTGGCCCGGCTGGATTCTCGGAATCGTGGTCGTCGTCAATGCAAACTTTATCGTGCTGTTCAAGAGAAACTAAGGATCGGTATCCATGGCAACCAACGCCCCTACCGCTACTGAGTACATTCAACACCATATGGCGCATCTGTCTTCCATGAAGCAGGGCGTCATTGTTGATTTTTCCGTGCTGAACTACGACACCATCTTCTTCTCCATTTTGATGATGGTCGTCATGTTCTTCCTCTTGAGAGCCGGTGCCAAAAATGCAACCTCCGGAGTTCCTGGTAAGGTGCAGTGCGCGGTGGAAATGCTTGTGGAAATGGTGAACAACCAGGCCAAAAGCATCGTCCACGGCGACCGTACCTATATCGCTCCGCTTGCATTGACCGTGTTCTGCTGGGTCACGTTGATGAACTCCATCGACTTGATTCCGGTGGATCTGTTCCCGATGATTGCGGGCTGGTTCGGCCTGCATTATCTCCGTCCGTTACCCACGGCCGACCTGAACGGCACGCTGGGGATCTCCTTCGGCGTGTTGCTCTTGATGTTCTACTACGGCATCAAGGTCAAGGGCGCGACGGGCTTCGTCGTGGAACTCTTTACGGCTCCGTTCGGCAAGAACCCGCTGCTTTGGCCGTTCAATCTTCTTTTGAACCTGATTGAATATCTGGCCAAGTTCGTTTCTCTGGGCATGCGACTTTTCGGCAACATGTACGCCGGCGAGTTGTTGTTCTTCCTTCTTGCCTTGCTGGGGGGCTTCGCTCTCGAATTCGGGCCCATCGGGGCTGCGAGTGCCGGACTCGGCCAGATCGCCGCTGGGTTGGTCTGGTGGCTTTTCCACGTTCTGATCGTTCTGTTGCAGGCGTTCATCATGATGATGCTCACGCTTGTCTACATCGGTCAGGCCCACAGTAGCCATTAATTAGGCATAACATCTTTTCTTTTTCACTACTCCCTTTTTTCTTTCGGTTTAGGAGTTCTTTCAAATGACCAACGTCGCTCTCGTTGCTCTTGCCTGCGGTCTTATCGTGAGTCTTGGTGCCGCTGGTGCTTCCATCGGTATCGCCATCATGGGCGCTAAGTACCTTGAATCGGCCGCTCGTCAGCCGGAACTCATGGAACCCCTTCAGACGAAGATGTTCCTTCTCGCCGGTCTTATCGACGCCGCCTTCCTTATCGGTGTCGGTATCGCCATGATGTTCGCCTTTGCCAACCCCTTCGTCGGTTAATTCTTTCCGGCGCGAAAGTTACAACGTCTTTTTCTTAATGACGACGAGGCTGCGCTGAATCCTTTTCTTTTCGCCGCGGCCTCGTAACGGGGTTCAATAATGAATATCAATGCCTCTCTGTTTGTACAGATGGTCGTGTTCTTCCTTGGTGCCTGGATCACCATGAAGTACATCTGGCCGCCGTTGATCAATGCGATCGAAGAGCGGCAGAAGCAAATTGCAGACGGGCTCGCCGCCGCCAACAAGGGCGAACGCGCGCTGGCCGTCGCCACGGAGCAGGGCAAGGCGATTGAAGCCGATGCTCGCGCCCGTGCTTCCAATCTTGTGGCCGACGGCGAAAAGCTGGGTCAGAAGATTGTCGAGGACGCCAAGGCCCAGGCTCAGATCGAAGCCGACCGCATTCTCGAAGCCGCTCGCGCGGAAGCCGCCCAGGAAATGGAGCGTGTTCGCGAACAGCTCCGCAGTCAGGTTGCGGTGCTCGCCGTCGCCGGTGCCGAACAAATTTTGGCCCGCGAAGTGGACAAAACGGTTCATGCTCAGTTGCTTGAACAATTGAAGGCGAAGCTCTGATTATGGCTGAACTTTCGACGATTGCGCGCCCCTACGCCTCGGGCCTCATGAAGGCCCTTCAGGAACGTAAGGCCGGCGCTGATGAAGTGGCGGAGGTGCTCCAGGCGCTGCAGGCGATTTGTGCTGTTGCGCAGGACCCTCAGGTCGCCACGTTGGTGGGCGATCCGAAACTGACTGACGATCAACTTTTCAATCTGATCGAGGATGCTTGTGGCGGCTCCCTTCCCAAGGACGCCGCGAATCTTCTTCGAGTGGTGGTGGAAAACGATCGTCTGGAAGTGATGCCGGAAATCGCTCGTCAGTTCCATGAACTGAAGAATTTGTCCGAGGGCGTCGCCGACGTCCACATCGAGACGGCCTTCGAGCTCAGCGATGAAGAGCTCAAGGGGCTTTTGGACAAGCTTGCATCGAAGTTCCCGGGAGTGAAACTCACGCCCATCGTTCGTGTTAATCCCGAACTGATCGGCGGTGTGGCGGTAACGGTCGGCGACCAAGTGATCGATGCGACGGTCCGCACCCGTCTCGAGCAGATGAAAACGATGCTCACCGCTTAAAAAATTCGGAGCTGTAAGATGCAACTCAATCCTAGTGAAATCAGCGATCTGCTGAAGAAGCGTATCGAAGGCCTCGGCGTTTCCGCTGATCTTCGCACCCAAGGCACCGTAGTTTCGGTGACCGACGGTATTTGCCGTGTTCACGGTCTCAGCGACGTGATGCAGGGCGAAATGTTGGAATTCCCCAACAACACCTACGGCCTGGCTCTCAACCTTGAGCGCGATTCCGTCGGTGCCGTTATTCTCGGTAATTACGAACACATTTCCGAAGGCGACGTGGTCAAGACCACCAAGCGCATTCTTTCCGTTCCCGTCGGCCGCGCTCTGATCGGCCGCGTGGTCAACGCCCTCGGTCAGCCGATCGACGGCAAGGGCCCGATCCAGACGGAAGAATACGACGTGGTGGAAAAGGTCGCCCCGGGCGTGATTGATCGTCAGTCGGTTTCGCAGCCGGTTCAGACGGGTCTGAAGTCCATCGACGCCATGGTGCCGATCGGACGCGGCCAGCGCGAACTGATCATTGGTGACCGTCAGACGGGTAAGACCGCCGTGGCCATCGACACGATCATCAACCAGAAGGGCAAGGACCTCATCTGCGTTTACGTCGCCATCGGCCAGAAGGCCTCGACGATTGCGAACGTCGTTCGCAAGCTCGAAGAATCCGGCGCCATGGCCTACACGATCGTCGTGGCCGCCACGGCTTCCGAATCGGCCGCCATGCAGTACATCGCTCCGTACGCCGGCGCCACGATGGGCGAATACTTCCGCGACCGCGGTGAAGACTCCCTCATCGTCTACGACGACTTGACCAAGCAGGCCTGGGCTTATCGCCAAATCTCCCTGCTGCTGCGTCGTCCGCCGGGACGTGAAGCCTATCCTGGCGACGTCTTCTACCTGCACAGCCGTCTGCTCGAACGTGCCGCCCGCGTGAACCCCGACTACGTCGAACGCTTCACCAAGGGTGCCGTCAAGGGCAAGACCGGTTCGATGACGGCTCTGCCGATCATTGAAACGCAGGCCGGTGACGTGACCGCCTTCGTGCCGACCAACGTGATTTCGATTACGGATGGTCAGATCTTCTTGGAAACCGACCTCTTCAACGCCGGTATCCGCCCCGCTATCAACCCGGGTATTTCCGTGTCCCGCGTCGGTGGCGCCGCTCAGACGAAGATCATCAAGAAGCTCGGCGGTGGCGTTCGTCTCGCCCTGGCTCAGTACCGTGAACTGGCTGCCTTCGCGCAGTTCGCTTCCGACCTCGACGAAGCGACCCGCAAGCAGCTCGAACGCGGCCGCGTCGTGACCGAACTCATGAAGCAGCCTCAGTACCAGCCTCTGCAGGTTTGGGAAGAAGCGCTCGTGCTCTACTCCGTCAACATCGGCGCTTACGACGATGTGGCGGTGGCCGATGCCCTGCGTGTTGAACGCGGCATGCGCGAATACGTCAAGACGCACTATCCCCAGCTCGTCGAATCGATCGAAGCCAAGAAGGAACTCGTCAAGGAAGACGAAGCCGTTCTGAAGAGCGCGATCGAAGAGTTCAAGAAGTCTGGCGCTTACTAAGCGTTTAACCGATCTTAGAGGACCAAAAATCCATGCCTAGTACTAAGGAAATTCGCGGGAAGATCAAGAGCGTACACAATACGCGCAAGATCACCAAAGCGATGGAAATGGTTGCGGCCTCGAAGATGCGCAAGGCGCAGGATCGGATGCATGAAGCTCGTCCCTACGGCGATAAGATTCGCCTGATTTGCTCGCATCTGGCTCAGTCCCGTACGGAATATCATCATCCGTTCCTCGCCGAAGATAAGGGCGCCAACAAGAAAGTCGGTCTGATCCTCGTGACGACCGACAAGGGGTTGGCCGGTCCTTTGAATACCAACATCCAGCGTCTGGTCCTTCAGCAGATCAAGACCTGGACCGCCGAAGGCAAGAAGATCGAAGCCACGGCGATCGGTAACAAGGGACTCGGCTTCCTTCAGCGCCTGAACATGCCCGTGGTCAGCCAAGTCGTTCAGCTTGGCGACCACCCCAACCTCGATCGCCTGATCGGCGCCATTACGGTGCAGATTCAGGCGTACATGGAAGGAAAGGTTGATTCTGTGCATCTGGCCTACTCGCGTTTCATCAATGCCATGAAGCAGGAACCGGTCATTGAACAGTTGCTGCCCATCACGGACCGGATGCTCGACGCTCCGGACGAAAAACGCGATTACTCGTGGGACTATCTCTACGAGCCCGACGCCCAATCCGTTCTCGACGACCTTCTGAAGCGTTACGTTGAGGCTTTGATTTATCAGGCGGTTGCCGAAAATATGGCTTCGGAACAGAGCGCCCGTATGGTGGCCATGAAGGCCGCTTCGGACAATGCCAAGAAGCTCATTGACGAACTGCAACTCGTCTACAACAAGACCCGTCAGGCCGGCATTACCAAGGAAATCACCGAAATCGTCGGTGGTGCCGCCGCCGTGTCTTAACGAAACAAGTATCGATAACTGAGGAAATCCCATGAGTATCGGACAGATCGTTCAGGTTATCGGCGCCGTGGTGGACATCGAGTTCACCGGCGGTGAGATGCCTAAGATTTACGAAGCCCTCGTCCTCGAACAGGATGAGAGCAACACCCTGGCCGAAGCCGGCCTCACCTTCGAAGTCCAGCAGCAGCTCGGCGACGGCGTGGTTCGTACCATCGCCATGGGCTCTTCGGAAGGTCTGCAGCGCGGCATGAAGGTCAAGAGCACGGGCCGCGGCATTTCCGTTCCGGTCGGCCCCAAGACCCTCGGCCGCATCATGGACGTTCTGGGTCGCCCGATCGACGACGCCGGTGAAATCGGCGCCGACGAATACCGCGAAATTCACCGCGAAGCCCCGAAGTTCGACGAACTCTCCCCGTCCGTCGACCTCTTGGAAACCGGCATTAAGGTTATTGACCTGATCTGCCCGTTCGCCAAGGGCGGTAAGGTCGGCCTCTTCGGCGGTGCCGGTGTGGGCAAGACCGTCAACATGATGGAGCTCATCAACAACATCGCCAAGCAGTACGGCGGTTACTCCGTGTTTGCCGGCGTGGGCGAACGTACCCGTGAAGGTAACGACTTCTACCACGAAATGGGCGAATCGAAGGTTCTCGACAAGGTGGCCATGGTGTTCGGTCAGATGAACGAACCCCCGGGCAACCGTCTGCGCGTCGCCCTGACGGGTCTGACGATGGCCGAAGCCTTCCGTGACGAAGGCCGCGACATCCTGCTCTTCGTGGACAACATCTACCGCTACACCCTGGCCGGTACCGAAGTGTCCGCCCTGCTCGGCCGTATGCCGTCCGCCGTGGGCTACCAGCCGACGCTGGCCGAAGAAATGGGTAAGCTGCAGGAACGCATCGCGTCGACGAAGACCGGCTCCATTACGTCGATTCAGGCCGTGTACGTGCCTGCCGACGACTTGACCGACCCGTCGCCTGCGACGACCTTCGGCCACTTGGACGCCACGGTCGTTCTGTCGCGTGACATCGCGGCCCTCGGCATTTACCCCGCCGTGGACCCGCTCGACTCCACGAGCCGTCAGGTTGACCCGAACATCATCGGCGAAGAACACTACAAGGTTTGCCGCCGCGTTCAGGAAACTCTGCAGCGCTACAAGGAACTCCGCGACATCATCGCCATTCTCGGTATGGACGAACTCGCTCCGGAAGACAAGATGACGGTTATGCGCGCCCGTAAGATCCAGCGCTTCCTGTCGCAGCCCTTCCACGTTGCCGAAGTCTTTACCGGCGCCCCGGGCAAGTACGTTCCCCTTAAGGAAACGATCCGCGGCTTCAAGATGATCGTCGACGGCGAATGCGACGAGCTTCCCGAACAGGCTTTCTACATGGTCGGTACCATCGACGAAGCCTTCGAAAAGGCCAAGACTCTCAAGTAATGCTTGTCGGGCCGAGCAATCGGCCCGCATAAGCGCCCGACAAACGGAGCAACATGTATGGCTACTCTTAAAGTCGACGTCGTCAGCGCCGAAGAAAGCATTTTCTCCGGTGAAGCTGAGTTCGTCTCGCTGCCCGGTAAGTCTGGCGAATTGGGGATTCTGCCCGGACACCTTCCGCTCATTACGCTTGTGAAGCCCGGCTTCGTCCGTATCCGTACGGGCAAGGAGGTTGAAGAAGTGTTTGTTGCGGGCGGTGTTCTGGAAGTGCAACCGCATCACGTGACGGTGTTGGCCGATACGGCGATTCGTACCAAGGACCTCGACGAGGCCAAGGCTGCGAAGGCGCTCGAAGAAGCCCGCGCGCAACGTGCTCAGGTTACCGGTGAACTCGCGATTGCCAAACTCGAAGCCGAAATGTCCGCCATGGCGGCTCAGTTGGCGGCGATCAAGAAGATTCGTCAGCGCCAGCATCATTGATCGAGGGCGCTCGATCGGAAAAACGGAGTTCTCCCGAAAGGGATGGACTCCGTTTTTTTTCGGACGCACGGTCGATTTGCGGTAGGATTACGGGTATGACGTGCGGGTTTCCGCAACACTGAATGGAGAGGCAAAAATGAGCGATGTTAAGGTATTGGTAACGACGGACGGTTCTAATTTGAGTGAGCAGGCCGTCGATACGGCCGTCAAACTTGCCAAGGCGTTGGGCGGTTCCCTCGTCGGCGTGACCGTCGTTGTCGCTCCTCCTCCCGCCGGCGGCTTCGAATGTGAAGATCCCGCGGTTCGCGAGCGTCTGACGAAGATCTCCGATAAGGCCCGCGAGGGCGGCGTGGAATGCGAAATCGTGGCGGAACACGCATGCTGTCGCATCCCAACATCGTCAGCGTGTACGACGTGTCCCGGTCCGGCGATGTGGACTACATCGTCATGGCGAGCCGCGGCTTGGGTTCCTTCGGTTCGCTTCTTCTCGGCAGCGAAACGCAGAAGGTTCTTCATCAGGCGGACCGCCCGGTTCTGGTTGTTCGCTGAACCGCAACGGATTTCGTTTGACTGCGGAGGCTTCTTCCCCTCGGGGCGGAAGCCTCTTTTCTGTCACTTGGCTTTGACGGCGAGGGCGGCCAGAGCGTTTTCGCCGCAGCGTACCGCAACGAGTTTCTCCCGGCTGGTTTCGCCCGCGATCAGCGTGACGCCGGACTTGGCGATGCCGAGAGACTTGGCGAGAAACTGCACGAGCACCTGATTGGCCTTTCCGTCCACGGGCGGCGCAGCCAGTGCGATCTTGAGTTTTTCGCCGTACAGACCGACCACCGCGGTGCGTTTCGCACCGGGCTGCACGTGAAGCGATAAAACGAAGGTTTGCGCGTCTTTTCGTTGCACCCAGGGGGCGTTGCCGGCCGGCGTATCGAGGTTTTCCTTCATTTTTCTATCCTTCTTCCTAATTTCATCATGCAACCGATCAACGACTGCTTCCTGCGTGCGCTTCGTCGCGAAAAGACCGATTTTACGCCCCTTTGGCTCATGCGCCAGGCGGGCCGTTATCTGCCCGAATACTGCGAAACCCGTGCGCGTGCGGGCAGCTTCATGGGACTTGCCAAGAACCCCGACTACGCGACGGAAGTCACGCTGCAGCCGATTGATCGCTATGGTCTCGACGCGGCCATCCTCTTTTCCGACATTCTGACGATTCCCGACGCCATGGGCCTCGGCCTCTCCTTCCGTCAGGGGGAAGGCCCCGTCTTCGAGCGTCCCGTCCAGACGGAAGAGGCCGTGCGCAATCTCTACGTGCCCGACCCTGCCGGGGAACTGCGCTACGTCACCGACGCCGTTACGAGCATTCGCCGCGCACTCAACAACCGCGTGCCGCTCATCGGTTTCTCCGGCTCTCCCTTCACCCTCGCCTGCTACATGGTGGAGGGTCGCGGCAGCCGCGACTTCCGCACCGTCAAGACGATGATGTACCGTCGTCCCGATCTCTTCGAGAAGATCCTTGAAGTGAACGCCGAAGCGGTCGCCGTCTACCTCAACGCCCAGATCAAGGCCGGGGCGCAGGCCGTTCAGATCTTCGACACCTGGGGCGGCATGCTCGCCGACGGTGATTTCCAGCGCTTCTCGCTTCGCTACACGAAGAAGGTCGTCGACGCGCTCATCAAGGAAAACGACGGCGCCCGCGTGCCGAGCATCGTCTTTACGAAGGGCGGCGGCGAATGGCTCGAAGACATCGCCTCGATCGGCTGCGATGCCGTCGGTCTCGATTGGACGACGAACATCTCG
>OKWR01001862.1_pt1 | contig 12776 bp, 9 predicted proteins | sample 1607101 | NCBI WGS metagenome assembly OKWR01 (sample SAMN04414076, study PRJEB24778) | human gut metagenome | material: faecal | host: Homo sapiens
CGCGCCAAGGCAAGCGAACGCAAGCGCTATGACCCCTGGCAAGGGGGAAAATACGGCGGCTTTTTGGAATTTGAATACCGGGGAAACCAATACCGGGTGACTCGCTATTTTGGGAAGAAGGAGGATAGCTTTTCTCTGACGGACCTGACAAACCGCACGGAAAGCACCGCGTTTTCCGAGAAGCTGGGAGAGGAGCTTTTTCAGCTGGACGCGGATTCCTTTGCCAGGAGCACCTTTGTTCCCCAGCTTTCCGACCGGGAGATTACGGCAACGACTTCCATTCGCGCGAAGCTGACCAACCTGGTGGAGGACACCAACGACTTGAACAATTTCGATACCGCCATGAAGAAATTGCAGGAATACCGCAAGAGCCTGAAGCTCTTCAAGGGCGAGGGAGGCCAGACCGCCCAGCTGCGCCGGGAATGCCGGGAGCTGGAAGCATCCATTCACAGTATGGCAGAGAAAAAGGAGCCGCTGGAAGCGGTTTGCCAACAAATTGACGCCCTGAACCGGGAGAAAAACGAGAAAACTGCGCAGCAGGCGTTTCTGCGGGAGCAAATCCGGCAGGCCGATGCCCGGAAGGCGCTGCACCTGCAGCAGGAAAATCTGGAGCGGCTGCGCGGGCAGGTCCGGGGGCGGGAGAAGGAACTTGCCGGGCTGGACGAGCAGTACCCCAAGGGGTATCCATCCCTGGAGGCGCTGGAAACACAGAAAGAAAATCTGACCCGGGCGCTTCACGCCCGGCAGCGTATGGAGAGCCGCACTACAGCCAATGCCGATGGCATTTCCGAAGAAGAACGGGAAGAGTTGTCGGCGCTGAACCGGCTGTTTTCCCAAGGGGTTCCCGGTGAAGAAGCGCTGGAGGGCTGGGAGAAGCTGCGGCAGGAGCGGGACATTTGCCTGCACAGCCGGGAAGCAGGCGGCCTGTCGGCACAGGAGCAGGCGGACTACCGGTATTTGAAGAAGACCTTTGCCCAGGGTGCCCCGGAGATTGCACAGATTCAGGAGGCCCAGCGACAGAGCGGTCGCATTGCGCAGCTGCAAAGCCTCCAACACACAAAAACGGATCGGCCAGTGCGCGACCGCACAATTGTGCAGATGATTGCCGGATCAGTATTGCTGCTCTTTGGGTTGGTGATGCTGGCGATGAAGCTGCCTCTGCTTGGGGGGTGTGCTTTGGCCCTGGGGGGCGGTGTGCTGCTTTTGGGAGTATTTGCGGGAAAGCGCAGCGCTGCTGCCGCGAATGCCGCTGCAGAGGCGGAAGCCCGGGAACTGGCGGATTTGCAGCGACAGCTGTCCGCTTTTTTGGGACGCTATGGTATGGATGCATCAGACCCGGAAGAAAAGCTGGCTGCATTGCTGACGGACCGGCAGCGCTATCTGGATTTGTCCAGGCGGAATACCGAATGGGCAGAGCAGTGCCGACAGACGGAGGCCCGGCTGGGGCAGATACAGTCTACCTTGCAGCAGGCCTTTGAGAAATTCTATCCCGGTGAATGCTATGATGATGGTTTCATCAAAAAGCTGCGGGAAGCTGTTGAGCGTTATCGCCATCTGAATTGGCGTGTGGCGGAGGAAAGGGAACGGCGCAGCCGGGAAAATGACCAGGACCGTCAGGAGGTCCGGCAGGCAACGGATGCGGTGCAGCAATTCCTGGAAGCCTTCGGCCTTTCTGAGCAGACGGCTTCGGAGTGCCTGCAGAAGGCACAGGCCGATGTGCACCGCCGGAAGCTGCTCTGCGAGGAACTGGAAAATGCGAAAAATGCGCTGGATGACTTCCTGAAGAAAAACGGAGATGTGGGCCCGGCGCAGCAGAACGCTTTGCCGGAGGCAGAGGTGCTGGAGCAGCAGGAGCGGCTTACTCAGGCGCGGCTGGATGAACTGGAGCAGGAATTGCAGCAGGCCCGGGCACAGCGCAGAAGTCTGCAGGCAAGCGTGGAGTGCATCCCGGAATGGGAGGATCGGCTGACGGCCCTGGAGGATGATCTTCGGGAGGCGGAGCGAAAGTGCGATCTGACGGACCGCACCATGGCCCTGCTGGAAAAGGCCAAGGACGCTCTGGCAAACAGCTATATGGATAAAATTGAGCAGGGGTTCCGGAACTATACCCAGCAGCTCTGCCCCCGGCAGCTGGGCAGCGTGATGGTGGACAAGGATTTGCAGCCTCATATCGATGTTCAGGGGGCGGCCCGAGAGGTGGAGAGCTTCAGCGCAGGGCTAGCCGACAGCATCCTGCTGTGTATGCGTCTGGCGCTGGTGGATGCGCTGTTTGGCGAGGAGACTCCCTTCCTGATTTTGGATGACCCCTTTGTAAACCTGGACGATGAGCATACCCGGCGGGCGCTGGCGATGCTGCAAGAAATGGCGGAAACACACCAGATTCTGTATCTGGTTTGCAATACCGGTAGAGTGTAAAAAGAGGAGTGAATGGCATGAACGATAGTCTGTGCAATGATTGGTTTTTCACGGAACATTGCGATGATGCTTTTTTGCGGGGAGAACCGGCAGAGGCGGAGCGTGTCCGGCTGCCCCACACCTGCCGGGAGCTGCCCCTGCACTATGCTGCCCCCAAGGACTATGAAATGATCTGCGGCTACAGGCGGTATTTTGCGGCGCCGGAGTCTGGGGACAGACTTTTTCTTCGATTTGACGGTGCGGCCCACCAGGCGGAGGTATTTGTCAACGGAAAGAAGGCCGGGGAACACCGGGGCGGCTACACGGCCTTCACGCTGGAAATCACGGACCTGGTGCACCCCGGAGATGGAAATCTCCTGTCTGTCCGTCTGGACACCCGGGAGGATCCGACGCTACCGCCCTTCGGCTTTGTCATTGATTATCTCACCTATGGTGGGCTGTACCGGGAGGTCTGGCTGGAAACCTCCGCCCAATGCCGGATGGAGGAGCTGTTTGTATATACCCCGTCTTTGACGGAGGCCGACATCAGCTTAAAGCTGGACCGGCCCCGGGAAAATGGACAGCTGCGCCTGTCTTTGCAGAATCCTGCTGGGGAGACAATGGAAACCAAACTCATTTCCCAGACGGCGGAGATCCACGCGCGCATTTCCCTGCCGGATGCGGTAGCCTGGACACCGGAAACACCGGTGCTCTATGCCTGCATGGCGGAGCTGCTGGATGAAAAGGGGCAGACGCTGGACGTGTGCCGGACCCGTTTCGGCTTCCGCACGGCGGTTTTCCGGGCGGACGGCTTCTATCTGAACGGGAAAAAGACCTTTCTGCGGGGGCTGAACCGGCATCAAAGCTACCCGTATATCGGCTATGCCGCCCCGGAGCGCTTGCAGCGGGAGGATGCCCGCATCCTGAAGCAGGAGTTGGGCTGCAATGCCGTTCGCACCAGCCACTATCCCCAGAGCCAGCATTTTCTGGATGCCTGTGATGAAATGGGCCTTCTTGTCTTCACGGAGCTGCCCGGCTGGCAGCACATCGGCGACGCAGCCTGGCAGGACCTGGCGTGCCATATGCTGGAGGAGATGATTTTGCAATACCGGAATCATCCCAGCATCGTTCTGTGGGGGGTACGCATCAATGAAAGCCAGGATGACGACCCCTTCTATACCAGAACCAATGCCATTGCCCACGCTTTGGATCCCAGCCGGGCCACCTCCGGCGTCCGGTATCTGGAAAAGAGCAGCCTTTTGGAGGATGTGTACGCCTTTAACGACTTTTCCCATACGGGAAACAACCCTGGCGTAAAGCGGAAAAAGGACGTTATGCGGGAACGGGACAAGCCATTGCTGATCTCTGAGTGCAATGGCCATATGTACCCCACAAAGCCCTTTGACGATTGGCCCCACCGGCAGGAGCATGCGCTGCGCCACGCCCGGGTGCTGAACGCGGCCTATGCAGACGGCGAGCACGTGGGCTGCTTCGGCTGGTGTATGTTCGACTACGCCACCCACAAGGATTTTGGTTCCGGGGACCGTATCTGCTATCATGGCGTTCTGGACAGCTTCCGCAATCCCAAGCTGGCGGCAGCGGTCTATGCCTCTCAGGCAGAGCCACCGGTGCTGGCGGTTAGCTCCTCCATGGACATCGGCGACTATCCGGCGGGACAGGTGGGCACGGTCTATGTCTTCTCCAATGCCCAGCGGGTGGAGCTCTATAAGAACGATGTGTATGTGACAACCTTGAAGCCCAGCCCCTGGACGGCGCTGCCCCATCCACCCCTGTGCGTAGACGACACCATCGGCGAGCTTTTGGAAACCCAGGAGCACTTTGAAAAGCCCAAGGCGGATGCCCTGCGGGACTGCCTGCTTGCTGCCGGAAAATACGGCCTGGCTGGGCTCCCTTTGAATAAGAAGCTGAAAATGGCCCGGTGCATGGTCCGCTACAAGATGAAATTTTCCGATGGAGTGGACCTCTACGGAAAGTATGTGGGCAACTGGGGCGGCGAGGCCACCCGTTGGCGGTTTGACGCGAAGGACGGGGAGAAGACCGTTGCTTCCGTGACCGTGAGCCCCGGCGGCAAGCTCCATCTGGAGGTCCGCGTCTCTGGGGAGAAGCTGACAGAGGGGGCTTCCTACGATATGGCAGCGGTCCGGGTCCGCATTCTGGACGAGAACGGCAATGTGGCACCCTATGCCCAGCTGCCTCTGCAATATACCCTGGAGGGACCGGCCCAGCTGGTGGGTCCCGGCATCCAGACTGCCGAGGGCGGCATGGGCGGTACTTACCTGCGCACGGTGGGCGCAGCCGGACAGGCGAAGCTGACCGTTAGCGCCCCGGGCTGCGAAAGTGTCAGCGTTGTCTTTGAAATCGAAAAGGAGGAAGGCTAAATGGATCAGCTTCTAACATTTTGCGCCGGAACGGACGCCGGAAGCTTGGAAGGAACGGCGGCCTTTTCCCCGGACTGCGGCGTGCTCCGCATCCGGGCGGCGCTCCCGGCAGGAATTTTGACGGATGCCCGGGCAGAGCTGCCCTGGGCCATGGAGGAGACGGAAAGGCTCTTCATGAACGGCTACCAGACCTGGACCCACTGCCCGGAGCTGGGAAAGCAGGATAAGCTCCGGGGCCTGGACGGTGTGCCTGGGTTTATCCGGAAGCATTATGGTCTGGACCGCTACGGGGACTACTTTTTTGTGCCCTACAGCGGGAAAAAGGGCCAAAGCCATGGCTTTTCCTATTGCTATTTCCGCAATGGAGATACCTACCGCCTGATCGGCTCCCTGGATGAAACCCCCGGCTACACCGTCTTCGGCTACGATGCCCAGGCAGGGAAGCTGACCGTCCGCCGGGACTGCGCGGGAGTCCGCCATCCGGGCGGAGAATTCCCGGCCTTTGACCTGTTCTTTGCCCAGGGCAGTGAGAAACAGGTGTTCGATGCCTGGTTCGCGGCCATGTGCTGCACGGCAAGACCGGCCCCCAGGCTGACGGGCTATTCCAGCTGGTACAATCGCTACCAGAATATCAGTGCCGCCTCCGTGGTGGAGGACCTGGAGGGCTACCGGCAGGTGCTGCCACAAGGGAGCCTATTCCAGATTGACGACGGCTGGGAACCCTTTGTGGGAGACTGGATGGAAACGGACCCGAAGAAATTCCCGGATGGCCTCGCCCCCTTTGTAGAGCAGAGCCATGAGAGCGGCCTGCTGGCTGGGCTGTGGCTGGCCCCCTTTGTGTGCGAGACAAAGTCTAAAATCTACCGGGAGCACCCGGACTGGCTGCTGAAAATCGACGGCCAGAGCTGGTACTGCGGCTGCAACTGGAGCGGCTTCTATGCCTTGGATATCGACAATCCCCAGGTGCAGGACTATCTCCGGCGGGTTTTTGAACGGGTCTTTGACACGTGGCATTTTGATCTTGTGAAGCTGGACTTCCTCTATGCCGTGGCCCCCTTTGGAAACGAGCGGGAGTCCAGGGCCGCCAGAATGGGCCGGGCCATGAAGCTGCTGCGGCAGTGGTGCGGGGACAAGCTGATCCTCGGCTGCGGCGTGCCGCTGATGCCCTGCTTCGGGGTAGTGGACTATTGCCGCATCGGCTGCGATGTGAGCCTCAGTTGGGATGACAAGTGGTTCATGCGGCTGCTCCACCGGGAGCGGGTCTCCACCAGGCAGTCCATCGACAATACGGTTTTCCGCCGCCAGCTCAACGGCCGGGCCTTTGGAAATGACCCGGATGTGTTCCTGCTGCGGGAGGAGAACTGCCGGCTGACGCCGGAGGAAAAGGACAAGCTGAGCACAGCCAATGCGCTGTTTGGCAATATCCTGCTCTGCTCAGACAATCCCGCCAACTACAGCCCGGAGACAATGGCGAGATTCGCCCGGGTTCAGCGCATCTTTGCCCAGGCGGAAAAGGCGGAAGTTCAGGCGGATGGTGGCATTCAGCTCACCTATTGGCTGGACGGCCAAGAGGAAAAGCAGGCAATTCGGTAACACTGGGGCTGTTGAAGCCCTGTGGATAATACAACAGGAGTGTGAATACGCTGAAAAAATCACCCAGACAGCAGGCCGCACCCAGTTGGGGGACTTTGCGCCTATGTTTGCCCACCTGAATGATGATGTGCTCTTCGGTGAGGTCTGGAAAACAACGGCACCCTGAATTTGAACGGCTACACCATTACGCTGGCGGATGGGTCGGTTTTGCGGTAAACGAATATAAGAAAAGACGCGGAATGGCTTGCTAGCCGTTTCGCGTCTTTTGGGGTTCGGGATTCAGGATGGATGGATGCTGCGAATCATGCGGCATTGCCTTTCTGCAAAAAGGCGAATACGCATTCGGCAGCCTGAGCGGTCTGCTCCTGAGGGGTCAGCACCGCGGCGAGGATGACAAGTATGCGCCCGGTTTTTGGTTTCGTAGTTTGGCGCCTTTCCGGAACGGCGTTTACCGCGCAGAGGTCCTCCTGTCCAGCGGCAAATGCCGTTGCAAAGCGCGCATGGCTGAACTATAATAAAAAAGAAAAATATTTTTGTTTTTCCGTGCAACAACGCCCAGTGTTTTTCGTTATTATAAGTGAAAGACAAAAAAGGAGGTAGCCGGGATGGAGGACGAGCAGATTCTCAATCTGTATTTTTCCCGCTCAGAGCAGGCAATCGGAGAGACGGCAAGCAAATATGGCCCCTATTGCCACTCCATTGCGATGCACGTATTGGAAAACGAAGAGGACGCGGAGGAGTGCGTCAGCGATACCTGGTTTTCAGCCTGGAATTCCATTCCGCCCAAGCGGCCCTCGCCCTTTTCCGCATTTTTAGGCCGGATCACCCGGAACCTGTCCATTGACCGCTGGCGCAGGACCCGGGCCTTTAAGCGGGGCGGCGGACAGATGGAGCTTGCGCTGGAGGAGCTGAAGGACTGCGTCTCCGGGGCGGGGACACTGGAAAATGACCTGATCCGCCGGGAGACTCTGGGGGCGGTGAACCGCTTCTTAGGGCAGCTCAGTGTGGTGGAGCGCAATGTGTTTCTGTGCCGGTACTGGTATCTGGAGTCCTCCTGGGAGATTGCGGAGCACTCCGGCTTTTCCCAGACCAAGGTCCGCTCCATGCTCCACCGCATTCGGGGCAGACTGGATACATACCTGGAAAAGGAGGGCCTGAGATGACGGAACTGGAGCTTTTGGAAATGCTCAGCGGTGTGCAGAGCAGCTATATCCAGCAGGCGGATGCCTTCCGGGAGGGGCGGCTGAGAATTGTCAGGAAAAAGCGGCCGGTGGTGACTGCATTGAAGATTCTTTCCGTGGCTGCCATGTTTGTGCTGATTCTGGGGGCGGGCTATTTCGGCCTGCAGAACCTTGCAGCAAAGAAGGCCTCTGAAAAAGTCGGCGAGACCATGGCGGCGCAGTCTGGCGCAATGGCGGATGCGGAGGACTGGCAGAGAATGGTCCTGCGGGACGGGATCCGGTTTTACAGCGGGGATTTTGACAATTCTTACACCGTGTCCGAATTCTGCGGGGTATTGGCAAAGTGGATGGGCACAGAGGAAGCGCCGAAGCCTGCCCGGTATACAAAGCTGGATATGGACGGCGATGGGGTTGAGGAGCTGGTGGTGGAATTGGAAGGCACCGGCGATCTGCCCAGGCTGGTGCTGGGCAGCTTTGACGGGCAGATCATGGGAGAAATCTACTATGAACGCCAGATGAGCCAGCTCAAGGCCGATGGCGTGTTCTATGCTTCCGGCGGCATTGGAAACCGCGCCTGGGCCAGACTGCAAAGAAGCGCTGACGGCTGGACTGTGGAGAACCTGGAAGGAGACTATACGGATGAACCGGATGCCGTCTGGACTCAGTGGGTGAGCCTGGGCACGGCAGAGGTGACGGACTCTGCGGCGGTGCTGCCTATGCGGGAAAACAATGGCAGCTTGACTGTGCGGCAGGAGGGAATGGAGAGCACCGTCCCGGCCTCGCTTTTCATTGGCCAGGGCTTTTCCATGTATATGCCGGAGGAGCACTGGGTTTATGAATCCGTCGATTATCACGGAGTCGCTGCGGACAGGTGGATTTACGCCGACGAAAATCTGGAGGAGTTTGTGAAAAATACAACCCTCCAGTTTACCTCCTGGGGGACCATGCGGGTGTTTTACGACCGGAAATACCCCATTCGCATGACGGTTTTCTATCATGCGGGCATGGATGATGATACCCTTCGGGACTGGGTGCGGCAGGCAAATCCGGAAGTATCCTTTGAACAAAACGCCAAGGGCAATCTGTATGCCGATGAAATGTGCGTTTTCTTCCTCCGGGCGGGGAACGGTGCATTCGTCTGCGTGGAGGAATATCCGCTGGAAGCGGCGGAGGGGGCCGGGGCGACTATGGCCGCTATGTGGGAAAGCTTTGAGCGCTGGCCGGATGAATACTTCCCCTATATCCAGACCTTTGAGAAACGCAATGCACAGACCACATTTAATCTCACCCGCTATATCGATTCCGAGCAGCGCTGGGAGGATTACGCAGCGGATTTCCAGCTATACCGGGTTTACGGGTACTCTACCTATGTGCCCCAAGAGGGCTTTTTCCGGGAGGAAACCACTTATGGCGGACTTGCTGCGGAGAAATGGGTATGCCGGGAGAATCCGGATGTCTGGTTTATGGTGGTAAATCTTCAGACCGACAGCCATGAGAATGCTGTCCATTGGGCTCTGTCGGCCGGCGGTTCCGACTATGCCCTGTACGAGGACAAAAGCGGCGGCGTGTCGGGAGGAAACGCGGATAATACGGCGTTTTTGTCCATCGGTTTTCAGCAAAGAGAAATCAACAACGACATTTATGGGGCGATTAGGCATTATCCGCTTGCAGAAAACGACGGCCTGGGTGCTTATGTAAAAGTCATGGCGGATGAATTCCGCACAGAATAAAAAATTGAGGCGGCCGGTTGGCCGCCTCGTTTGCGTTATAGGTAGTTGTCCAGCTCCTGCTCCACCTGGGGGATGGGCTTCACCTTCGAGGTGTAGCACTTGCCCCGGAAGATGACGCTGCTCAGCTGCCGCAGGGCGGCGAGGTTGTTCAGGGGATTCTCCCGGCAGACCAGCATATCCGCAGACTTTCCGGCTTCAATGGAGCCGGTTTCTTTCTCAACGCCCGCAATTCTGGCGCTGGCCAGGGTTGCAATGTGCAGGGCCTGGGTGTTGGACACGCCGCAGAACCGGCGCAGGTAGGTCAGCTCCCGCCAGGTGCCATACTGGGTGACGTAGGGGCAGGCGGTGTCTGTGCCCAGGCCTACGGGGATCCCGGCTTCCAGGCAGGCCTTGGCGCAGCCCACAATGCCGTCCATGACAATGCGTCCGTTATACTTCTGCATATCCGTGGCATGGCTGACGGACTGATCGAACAGGGCAAAAGAAAGGGTGGGGGAGATGGTGGTAACCAGGCTGGCACCGTGGGTGCGGAACAGCTCCAGCATCTCCGCGTCCGGCTTGGCCCCGTGCTCAATGGTATCTACGCCGTTTTCCAGAGCGGCTTTTACGCCCTCCGGGCTTTCCACATGGGCGGCGACCTTCAGCCCCAGTGCATGGGCCTGGTCACAGGCGGCGCGGATGATGGCGGGGGCCATTTTCAGCACGCCCGGCTCTCCCTTTTTCACCGCATCCAGCACACCGCCGGTGATCATCAGCTTGATGAGGTCTGCCTTGGTAGCGGCAATGTCCTTGACCCGCTGCTGAGCCTCCTCGGGAGAGGTGACCGCGTAGGCCAGAGACCCGGCCATGTGGCCGCCGGGGACGGAAATGGCCATATTGCCCGCCAGAATTCGGGGGCCAATCTGATGCCCCCCATTGATTTGATCCCGCAGCTGGGAATCAAAGTCCAGAATGCCGCCAACGGTGCGGATGGTGGTGACGCCGGAGAGCAGCTGCTGCCTGGCGTAGCCTGCCACCATGGCCTTGCCCAGCTTTTTGGTGAAGCCGTTGGCGGTTACCAGCTTCACGGCCTTTACGGGGTCACTCTGCTTCTTCTTGGGCTTGCCGGAGCCTGCCAGGTGGACATGGAGGTTAATCAGCCCGGGCAGTACATATTGCCCGTCCAGGTCCCGCTTGGGGTAGTCCTTGGGTACGGCAGCTGCGGGGACAATAGCCTGAATTTTGCCTTGATCAACCAGAATAGCAAGGTCCTTCCGGGGCTGCATGGCTTCGGTTCCATCCAGCAGGATGCAGTTGGTGAGTGCGTATTTGTCCATTCAAAAAGCCTCCTTATTTCGCCCCGTGAAGCAGGCGCTGCTGCTTTACAAGGCGGCTGTTTGGGTCGTGATAGGGGCAGAGCATGGCCTCATATAGCCGCCGCTCTGGGCCGAACTGCATATCGGCCCGAAGGGCGGACCGGTACCAGAAGCGCTTGCCCACATAGGGAAGGTGTTTCGGCCAGAGAATCAGAGCATCAGCATGAAACTTGACCTCTGCTGCAAAGGAATTGAAGGTTAGATTGCAGGTATGTACCGCCAGGATGGCCTGCTGTTCCCGGAGCGTGGGATTTTTGGGGTCCCGGATTTTCAGGCATTTTTCTCCGGGGCAGTAGAGATCGCCGCCCAGCTGCTCCAGACCGGCAAGCAACCGTCGGGGAGCCAGAAGAAACCTGTCCGGCAGCGGGATGCGCCCATCCGGGAAGAGAGACAGAATTTTTCCTACATAGGCGTTTGCGATTGCATAGCTGCCCAGACTGGCGGGGTTGCTGAAATAGCACTGCAATTGGGGATCATGTGGGCGGGAAAACCGCTCCGTTACGTCCCGGAAGGCATCCACAAAGCGTTCCATAGCAGGACTGCCGGGGGTGTCCCCGGGAGATAGCGCTTCCAGCGTTTCCAGGGGAAAGGCCACAAAAGAAATGCTAACCGCCGGGTCATCCCGGTCTGAGAAGCCAGGGAGAAAGTCGTGCTCCTGCTCCCGCAGCTTTGCCAGACCGCAGACCGTTGGATTTTGGTCCAGGCGGAACAGGTGCCAGTCGTCAAAGTAGCCGTCTACATCCTGCTTGTTGATAGGGGAAATTCCGGTGTCCCGGATGCCAAGCCGGTGCAGCAGGGTGGACAGGGGGCGGCGGCAAAGGCAGAAACCGTCGCGAGCCTCCAGCCAATCCCCCGGCAGGAAAAGCTCTGTTTTTGTCATTCCACTTTCTCCCGCATTGGAGGGCACATGCGCAGATGATTGTTTTCCATTGAGATAACGCCTCAAGACTCTGTATGAATACCTGTATTATATTCCTTTTTGAAGCGGGATGCAATCCTTTTTGCGAAATCTTTCAGAGTGGGTAAAAATATGAGATTTTTTGCGGAAAGTGAATTTGTTTCATAAAATCGCAATAAAAATATTATTGTTAGATAGTTGATTTTTTTGAAATATGATGCTATAATACGGCAAGAATAAAAATTTGAGGAGCGGTTATATGGCAGAGGATGCACGCGTTCGGAAAACAAAACAAAAATTATCGGCAGCGCTTGTCGGGCTGCTCCAGGAGAAGGCTTTCAGCGATATTACGCCGGCCCAGATCTGTGAAAAGGCGGGAATCAACCGTTCTACGTTCTATCGGAACTATAGAAACATTTCCCAGCTGAAGGCGGAGATGGAGATGAAGATTCTCTCCGGCGTTCAGTGGGATGGGAAGCTGACCGATGGAGCTGTCGCAAAGAAGAACATCGCCGTCCAGCTTACTTATATTGTAGAGCATAAGGACTTGTTTCAGGCCCTGTCTGCCGATGGATTCCGGGATGATATCTTCGACAAGATTCGCGATTGCGCACTGGCCCAGGCAAGGGAAGCTTACCCTGTTTTCGACGGGACAGCACAGAAGAATGCCTGTGAGGACATGAGCACCTATACCATCTGCGGTGCGATTGGCCTTGTCCGGGACTGGTTCCTGGGCGGCATGGAGCAGGATGTGGATTCTCTTGCCGCATTCCTGGCGAAAATGATTGTTGATGCGCTGAGCGAAGCTTAAAGTGTATAATTTTACCGGGCCTGAGCGGCCCGGTTTCTTTCTGCATATTGTGAATCTTTATTCTATTTTTTTTTTTTTTTTTTTTTTTTTTTTTGTTCACTTTCTGGAACAGACTATGCAGCGGGCATAGTGCTTTTTTAAACATTTCCCGCAAAAAGCACTATGCTTCTGCCACTGCTGCGGTGTGTTTGGCGGCAATTCTGAAATCTCGGCATATTCCATATAATAAAGAGGCCGGAAAAACCGGCCTCTTTTTGAATTTTGAAATTACTTTGCGAACACTCTTCTCAGGTGGACGAAACGGGGCAGGCCGTCTTCCTTGACCATATCGGTCTCGCCCTGGATGAGGGGCAGGCAGTAGTCAATGAAGCCTTGGTTAATGCCGTTGCCCTCGGCATTGATCCACTCCAGAGGC